>Ga0208645_1000227_pt1 | contig 71273 bp, 73 predicted proteins | sample VirMetDEL_Sep_01_FD_184519 | JGI IMG/M metagenome (GOLD analysis project Ga0208645, IMG submission 184519) | Aqueous microbial communities from the Delaware River and Bay under freshwater to marine salinity gradient to study organic matter... | ecosystem: Environmental > Aquatic > Marine >... | reverse complement strand
CCGCGTCGCCGAAGGTGGCTCCGACCGCCTGATCGAAAACCGCGTCGCCGAAGGTGGCTCCGACCGTCTGATCGAAAACCGCGTCGCCGAAGGTGGCTCTGATCGTCTGATCGAGAACCGCGTTGCCGAAGGTGGCTCGGACCGCCTGATCGAGAACCGCGTTGCCGAAGGTGGCTCGGACCGCCTGATCGAGAACCGCGTTGCCGAAGGTGGCTCGGATCGCCTGATCGAGAACCGCGTCGCCGAAGGTGGCTCGGATCGCCTGATCGAAAGCCGCACCGCCTGACACCTTCCTGATGACCTGATCGAGAACGTCGTATGACTCGATGCCAAACGCAGCCCCACAAGGCCGGCCTGATAAGCCGGCCTTGGTTTTTTCAGCGATAGAAAGCCCCGCGCACTGCGCGAATGAGTAGCCCCGTGTCGACCCCAGGCAATCGACCGCCCCGCCCCCGCTCTATGGTGAACGCCCCTTTGATCTCTCACCGGAGCGCCCCATGGCCAACAAACCGATCACCGTTCTGCGCGATACCCAGCCGATGCCCGTCGTCGATGCCTGCAAGTGGGAGCGCATCGAAGGTGACCCGCACACCGTCAACCTCAATGCCTACACCAGCGATGACGGCAGCAAGATCATGGGCACCTGGATCTGCACGCCCGGCAAATGGCGCGTGGAGTACGTGAAGTGGGAGTACTGCCACTTCCAGGAAGGCTACTGCATCATCACCCCGGACGGCATGGAGCCGATCCATCTCAAGGCCGGCGACATCTTCGTGGTCGAGCCGGGCATGAAGGGCACCTGGGAAGTGGTGGAAACGGTGCGCAAGTACTTCGTGTTCGCCTGATCGCAGCACCTCGTATCGGTGCGCGTCCACTACGGCGCCCACCGAACCCCCTTGCCTTGTTCGAAGGCCAGGCAACCCGCTACCGCGTCAATCCTGCAGCCCTCACTCTGGATGGCTGCGTAACGCTCTTCAGGGCGCCCGCACCGTGAGGCTCACCAGTTTGAGCACGATCGGCCGCACCAGCATCACGCAAACGAACGCTACCGGCATCGCCAGGCAGTAAGCACTCAGCACCGCCTGCAGATAACCCTGGCCGATGCCCCGGTTTGCTGCGGTAATCAACAGCGTCATGAGCATGGCCATGATGCTCGACATGAAGAAGGCGAAGGCCACGGGCATGGCACGGGCAGGCAGCTTCCAGCTGCGCGTGGCGGTTGCAGCGAGGTCGAGATCGGACATTGCTCAGGTTCTCTGTTCGATGAAAGTACCGAACACTCTAGCGATGAAGGTGATTGCAGCGGTAGAGGGTGGAAGGTAAGTTGAATATCAAGATCAACTTACGAATGAATGGCACATTGGAAAGTAAAAGCACAGATACCCTGCGCGGCCTGGAGAGTTTCGTGAAGGCCGTAGAAAGCGGCAGCATCGCTGCCGGCGCACGCCTGCTGGGTATCAGCGCAGCCGCAGCGAGCCAGAATATCGCCCGCCTGGAGCAGAGCCTGGGCCTTCGCCTGCTCACCCGTACCACTCGAAGGTTGGCACTCACCGACGCCGGCTCGCTGTACTTCGAACGCGTGCAGGCTGCCCTTCAGGAGCTGGAACTCGCCCGCGCCGCCATCGCCGACTTGCAGGACGAGCCACGCGGGCAGTTGCGCATCGCTACCAGTGCGGCGTTCGGTCGTCATGTATTGGCTCCACTGATTCCCGGTTTCATGGCGCAGCACCCGCGCATCCGCTGCGAACTGCTGACCACCGACGGCAGCGTCGATCACGTGCAGGAAGGCGTGGACATCAGTATCCACATCGAGCAGCAACTGCAGAGCGGCCTGGTGGCCAGACGCATCGCCACTGCACAGACCCGTTTCTGCGCCGCACCTGCCTACCTGCAACGCGCCGGGCACCCCAGCGAACCCGAACAATTGCGCGACCACGACTGCCTGCTGTTTCGTTTCGCCACCGACGGGCGCCTCTTGCGCTGGGGCTTCGTTCGCGACGGCGTGCACTTCGATGCTCAGGTCAGAGTGGGCATGAGCAGCAACGATATCGATGCCTTGGCACAGTGCGCTGCGTCAGGCGGCGGCATCACCCGCCTGGCTTCCTTTGTCGCCGATCCCTACCTGGCCCGCGGTGACCTGGTCGAACTGTTCTCTTCGGCCACGCCCACAGACAGCCGTGCGAGCAGCGCACCACTGGACTTTTACCTGTGTGTGCGTGACCGCTATGAGCTGACGCCCAAGGTGCGTCTGTTCATTGATTACTTGCAACACGCCCTGCCCACCGAGTTGCAACCCTCAACCGAGGCGCGCTGAGATGGCTTGAAAAACGCAGGAACTTGGCCTATCCACAACGGTCAGTGCTGCGCCGCCGATCCGGCGGTTTCCCAACCACGGACGACCCACGAGGTCTTTCAGCAAGGAACTCTCATGAACCGACTCAAACTGCCGCTGCTCTCCCTCGTCTGCGCCCTGCCGCTGGCCGCCTGCGCTGCCACGCCCGAGACACTCAAGCCCTACCCCGCCGCTGCCGACGGCTACAGCCGCCACGTGATCGAGCTGCCGGCACAGGCCAACGAAGCCGAGCACAAGGTGGAAATCATCGCCGGCAAGACCCTGGAAGTGGACTGCAACCAGCAACGCCTGGGCGGCCAGTGGCAGGAAAAAACCGTGGAAGGCTGGGGCTATAACTACTACGAACTGGGCCAGGTCGGCCCGGCCATGAGCACCCTGATGGCCTGCCCGGATGGCAGCCGCAAGCCAGCGTTCGTGCGCGTCGGTGGTGAGCCGCAACTGGTGCGCTACAACAGCAAGCTGCCGCTGGTGATCTACGCACCCAAGGATGTCGAAGTGCGCTATCGCGTGTGGTCCGCCGCAGGTGAAACCAGCGTGGCGCCGCTTCAGTAAGCACTACTGCCGTACACCAGCCCGTCCGGGCTGGTGTACTGATAGTCACTTGAGCAGCGATGGCCTGAATGCGTCCATCGCCAGCGACACCACTCTTGCAGCGCTGAGCTCAGCGCATGCAGCACTGTTTGTATTTCTTGCCACTGCCGCAGGTGCACGGGTCGTTGCGACCCACCTTGGCGTCATCACGGCGTACCGGCAGTACTGGCTGCAGGTTTTGCTGCCAGTACTCGTAAAGCTCGACAGCCGCCGGTTCGAGCAGCGCCGTGCTGGCGTCATACTCGGCGTCGGACATGGCCTTGAGCGTCGCGCTGCCGCTTTCATCGCCGTGCAGGGTGATCAGCGCACGGGCTGCTGCCACCGACTCTGGCAGTGCTTCCTCCAGCCAACCGGCAACCGTAGCGCCGCGCAGATAGCCCGCGCACCACTCGGAGACGATCAACTTCTCGCCCTTGCCGTTGCTGTCAGCAAGGAAGATCGCCTCGTAATCATCCGGCTCCTCGCTGAGCATGTAGGCCGCCTCGCTCATCAGCTCGACGGCCAGCTTCATGAAGCGCTCGCCATCCTTGTCGCTCGGCCATTGCGGCGGCTGGTCGGCCCAGATCGCCGAATACCAGACGGCAGGCGCAACCTGGCGCGGGCCGGAGACGATGGCGGCGAAAAAACCGTCCAGCTCGCTGGCGGACAGGATCGAGTCATCGTTGCCGTACTTGAGCAGCCACTGATCGAGCTTCTCCAACCCTCTGTTGTCCATCGCCATGTTCCCACTGAAAAGGGCGCTATTTTCCCATATCTGGCCGGCGGCAGACAGCCTGAGCTCACCGCCAGCCTTCGCGCTCACCCCAGGCGGGCCTGCAACTGTGCCTGCGCCGGGGTAAAGCGTGCGACCGCCGCCAGCAGCGCCTGCAGCGAGGCGCGCAGCAGATTGCCATCGCACCCGGCACCGAAGCGCGAGCCGCTCTGCCCCCGCCAGCTGACTTCCACCAGCGCCAGCGCACTGGCCTCGCTACCGCCGCCGAGGCTGTGCTCGTGGTAATCGTCGATGCGCAGCGGCAGATCCAGCGCGGCCACCGCCGCAGCCAGAGGTCCGTTGCCAGCGCCATGCAGCATCAGGCGGCGGCCGGCCAACTCGATTTCCAATTCGATGTGCTGCCGCTCGCCTTCGTCCTGTAGACGATGACCGCGATAGACCAGCGTGCCACCCACCTGCGCCGGCGCCAGATAGGTTTGCTGGTACAGCTGCCACAGTTCGGCCGAAGACAGCTCGGTCTCGCTGCTGTCGGCCTGCTTCTGCACCACGGCGCTGAACTCCACCTGCTGCCGGCGCGGCATCTGCACGCCGTGATCACGCTGCAACAGATAGGCGATTCCACCTTTGCCGGACTGGCTGTTGACCCGCACGATGCTGTCGTAGGTGCGGCCGAGATCCTGCGGGTCGATCGGCAGGTACGGCACCCGCCACAAGCTCTCAGGATTCTGCGCGGCAAAGCCCTTGGCGATGGCGTCCTGATGCGAGCCGGAGAACGCGGTGAATACCAGGTCGCCGACATAAGGATGGCGCGGATGAATCGGCAAGCCGGTGCAGGCTTCGGCGATGCGCGCCACGCCAGCGATGTCGGAGAAATCCAGCCCCGGATCGATGCCCTGGGTGTAGAGGTTGAGCGCCAACGTCACCAGATCGAGATTGCCGCTGCGCTCGCCATTGCCGAACAGACACCCCTCGACCCGCTGCGCACCGGCCAGCAGCGCCTGCTCGGCGCAGGCCACGCCGGTGCCACGGTCGTTGTGCGGATGCACCGATAGCACCACGTGCTCGCGCCGCGCCAGGCGCCGATGCATCCACTCGATCTGGTCGGCGAAGACGTTGGCCGTGCTGACTTCCACGGTAGTCGGCAGATTGATGATGATCGGCCGCTCGGGGCCGGCATCCCAGGCGCGTATGGCGGCGTTGCAGATGCGCAACGACACCTCCAGTTCGGCCATGCAGAAGGTTTCCGGCGAGTACTGCAGCACCCACTCGGTCTCGGGATGGGCCGCCGCCAGCGTCTTCAACAGCTGGATGTGGCGCACCACCAACGCCTCGATCTCATCGACCGAGAGCTTGAACACCACCTCGCGCCACACCGGGGCGATAGCGTTGTACAGGTGCACGATCACCCGCCGCGCGCCGGCTACTGCCTGCACGGTCTGTTCTATGAGATCTTCGCGCAGCTGGGTCATCACCATCGGTGTGACGTCGTCCGGGATGCCGCCCTCGTCGATAAGCTGGCGGATGATGTCGAAATCGGTGCGCGAGGCAGCAGGAAAGCCCACCTCGATTTCCTTGAAGCCCAGGCGCACCAGCTCGCCGAACAGACGCAGCTTGCGCTCGCGGTTCATCGGCTCGAACAACGCCTGGTTGCCGTCACGCAGGTCGGTGGACAGCCACACGGGTGCCTGCTGCAAACGCTGCTGTGGCCAGCGGCGCTCGGGCAGATCGACATGGGGAAACGCGCGGTACTTGGTGTGCGGATTGCGCAACATGACAAAGCCTCGATAGGGAGCGGAACAAGGTGATCTCCCCTGCCTGCGCAGCAGGCTGATCGAGGCCGGGATCAGGGGGAGGTCAGCGGCGCGTGACGGTCACACACCGGATCGGACCCCGGCCGAGGCTCAGAGCGGATAGAAGTTGGGCGAGGATGTTCATGGCGATGCCTGCGTGAATGAGTGCCCAGCTTAGTGCGCACGGCATCGACCACCTCACGCCAAATGGCCTATCACTGTCGCGAAATGGACAACCTGGCGCCGCAGCGCTAGGCTGACTCGCCCTCCAGCCGCATAACCCGCCATGGTCGATCACACCGAACTGCCCTATGAATCACTGGCCATGCCGGTCACCGGCGTGGCCGTCGACTACCCCAGCGGCCACCGGGTGCCGTCGCACAGCCACCCGCGCGCGCAACTGATCTACGCCATCGAAGGCGTGCTGGTGGTCGATACCCCGGCCGGGCGCTGGGTGACGCCGCCGAACCGCGGCGTATGGCTGCAGGCCGGCTGCGAACATGCCCTGCACATGCGCGGCGTCACCCGAGTGCGCAGCCTGTTCGTCAACCCCGACGCCGCACCCGGGCTGCCGGCTGGCAACCGCGTGATCGACGTCAACCCTCTGCTGCGCGAGCTGATTCAGGCCGCCACCCTGGTGCCGGCGCAGTACAGCGCCGACAGCCGCGACGGTCGCCTGATGCGCTTTCTGCTGGATGAACTGAGCAGCCTGGCGGTGCTGCCGCTACACCTGCCCTGGCCGAGTGACTCGCGCATCGCCCGGGTGTGCAAGAGCCTGGCGGACAACCCGGCTCAGAACGACTCGGCCGAACACTGGGCGGCGCAGCTGGCGATGAGCAGCAAGACCTTCCACCGCCATTTCCAGCGCAGCACCGGCATCACCTTCGGCCGCTGGCGCCAGCAGGCGCGCCTGCTGCTCTCGCTGGAAGCACTGGCGCAGGGCCTGCCGGTGCTGCAGGTGGCGCTGCAGCATGGCTATGACAGTCAGAGCGCCTTCGCCGCGGCCTTCCGTCGCCAGTTCGGCGTGGCACCCTCGACGTTTTATCGCTGAAGGCCCGCCAGCGGGACTAGTGGCGGATGCCGAACCAGCGCAGCGCCGGTACAATGTGCAGCTTGCCCGTGCCGCCTGATAAAGAAAAAATCATGTCCCTGCCCAAACACCACCTGGAACTGCTCAGCCCTGCGCGTGACGTCGAAATCGCCCGCGAGGCCATTCTGCATGGCGCCGACGCCATCTATATCGGCGGCCCGAGCTTCGGCGCGCGGCACAACGCCTGCAACGAAGTGAGCGATATCGCCAGCCTGGTGGAGTTCGCCCGGCGCTACCACGCGCGGGTATTCACCACGATCAACACCATCTTGCATGACGACGAGTTGGAGCCGGCGCGCACGCTGATCCACCAGCTCTACGACGCGGGTGTGGATGCGCTGATCGTGCAGGACATGGGGGTGATGGAGCTGGACATTCCGCCCATCGAGCTGCATGCCAGCACCCAGACCGATATCCGCACGCTGGAGCGGGCCAAATTTCTCGACCAGGCCGGCTTCTCCCAGCTGGTGCTGGCGCGCGAGCTGAACCTGCAGGAAATCCGCCAGATTGCCGATGCCACAGACGCGGCCATCGAGTTCTTCATCCACGGTGCGCTGTGCGTGGCCTTCTCCGGCCAGTGCAACATTTCCCATGCGCAGACCGGGCGCAGCGCCAACCGCGGCGACTGCTCCCAAGCCTGCCGCCTGCCCTATACCCTCAAGGATGAGCAAGGCGGCGTGATCGCCTACGAGAAACACTTGCTGTCGATGAAGGACAACAACCAGAGCGCCAACCTGCGCGCTCTGGTCGAGGCCGGTGTGCGCTCGTTCAAGATCGAGGGCCGCTACAAAGATGTGGCCTACGTGAAGAACATCACCGCCCACTACCGCCGCGAGCTCGACGCCATTCTTGAAGACCGCCCGGACCTGGCCCGCGCCTCCAGCGGCCGCACCGCGCACTTCTTCGTGCCCGACCCGGACAAGACCTTTCACCGCGGCAGCACCGATTACTTCGTCACCGAGCGCAAGGTGGACATCGGCGCCTTCGATTCGCCGACCTTCACCGGGCTTTCCGTCGGCCATGTCGAGAAGGTCAACAAGCGCGACCTGATCGCCGTCACCCATGAGCCGCTATCCAACGGCGACGGCCTCAATGTGCTGGTCAAGCGCGAGGTGGTGGGATTCCGCGCCAACATCGCTGAATTGAAAGGCGAGTTCGAAGAGGACGGCGAGAAGCGCTATCGCTACCGCGTCGAGCCCAACGAGATGCCCGAAGGCCTGTTCCGCCTGCGCCCGAATCATCCGCTGTCGCGCAACCTTGACCACAACTGGCAGCAGGCGCTGCAACGCACCAGCGCCGAACGCCGCATCGGTGTGAGCTGGAAGGCCGTGCTGCGTATCGATGCCCTCACGCTGACGGCCACCAGCGAAGAAGGCATCAGCGTCGAGGTCACCCTGCCCGGCCCGTTCGGCGCCGCCAACAAGCCGGAACAGGCACTCGAAGGACTGCGCGACCTGCTCACCCAACTCGGCACCACCATCTACCACGCCCAGGGCGTCACCCTCGACGCACCGCAGGCGTTCTTCGTGCCCAACTCGCAACTCAAGGCGCTGCGCCGCGAGGCCATCGAAGCGCTGACCGAAGCGCGCATTGCCGCCCACCCACGCGGTCGCCGCAAGGCCGAGACCGACCCGGCACCGGTGTACCCGGAGTCGCACCTGTCGTTTCTGGCCAACGTCTACAACCAGAAGGCCCGCGACTTCTACCATCGCCATGGCGTGCAACTGATCGACGCCGCCTACGAGGCGCACGAAGAAAAAGGCGAAGTGCCGGTGATGATCACCAAGCACTGCCTGCGCTTCTCCTTCAACCTGTGTCCGAAACAGGCCAAGGGCGTGACCGGCGTGAAGACCAAGGTCGCACCGATGCAGCTGGTACATGGCGATGAAGTGCTGACGCTGAAGTTCGACTGCAAGCCGTGCGAGATGCACGTGATCGGCAAGATGAAGAGCCACATCCTCGACCTGCCACACCCAGGCAGCGCGGCAACCCAGGTGGTCGGCCAGATCAGCCCGGACGACCTGCTCAAGACCATTCGCCAGAAGCCGGGTTACAGCCATTGAGCCAACAGGCCCATCAGGTACAGGCCCAAACCGAATACCAGATGGGTCAGTAACGCACGCACACGCACCCGCCAGGGCTGGCGTGAAGCGGCCATGCCCATGCCGAACGCAGGCTGCATCAGCAGCAGTGGCGCGGCGACGCTGAGCGCAGCAAAGGCCAGCGCCGGTGCAAGCGTGGGACGCTGCAGCCAAGCGTCGCCAACCCAGGCCAGGAACAACGCGGCGAACAACAATCCGGTCAGGTAATGAAAGATCCAGCCCAGCGCATGCTAACCGCGCACTGTGGGCGCCTCGCCAATCGCCGCATGGCGAAACTGCCCATGACGCATGTGCCCCAGCCAACGCCCGACCCAGGCGTAATCCAGCGCCGCCACACCGAACCAGCGTTTGCGCGCCAGCGCCCACAGGTCCATCAACAGCGTTGCGCCAGTACCCAGCATGATGATCTCGACTGCCATACACACCTCCATCTACCCTATCTGGAAAGCTTTCAAAAAAAGGCTGCCAGTTAAAGTCGACTTGAGGTCAAGCATGAAAGAGCTGGATATCGGCAAGGTCGCGCGCTGGTCAGGTCTGCCGGCCTCGACCTTGCGTTACTACGAAGAAAAAGGGCTGATCCACTCCATCGGCCGCAATGGCCTGAAGCGGGTCTTCGCCGAGTCGGTGCTGCAGCGCCTGTCGCTGATCGCACTCGGGCGCACGGCTGGTTTCTCGCTGGACGCTATCGCCGAGATGCTGGCGGCAGAGGGCGGCCCTGCCATCGACCGTGAGCAACTGGAGCGCAAGGCAGAGCAGTTGGATCACACTATTCGCCGCCTGTCCGCCATTCGCGACGGGCTGCGCCATGCGGCGCTCTGCCCGGCCGACAACCACCTGAGCTGCCCCACCTTTCAGCGCCTGATGAGCCTGGCCAGCAAGCAGATGGGCCGAAAACGCCCTACCGCTGCCGAACGGGCTTGAACGGCCGCAGCGCCGGTGTTGCCGGCTTGTGCTCGGGCCTGCGGCTGCATCGTCTTGGCCTCGGTGCGCACGGCGCACCCTACAACAGCGACGCGCACCGTAGGGTGTCGCGGGGCCACCCAGGTCGTGCGCACCAAGAACGATGTACCCAGTAGGGTGCGCCATGCGCACCGGGTTTTCAGCGACTCACTCAACGGGCCGGGCTGAGCATCTCGATCTCGCGGATGTCGAAATCACGCCGCAGGTAGTCCATGCGCTTGTCGTGAAATTCGCGCATATGCGGCAGGGCCACGTGCAGCTCGAAAGCCTCCGGTGATGCCCACACCTCGTAGAAGATGAACAGCGTCGGATCCTGCGCATCGCGCAGCATGTGATATTCGATGCAGCCGGGCTCGGCGCGGCTGGGTTCGACATAGCTGCGAAAGGCATCAGCCTGCTCGGGCTTGGTGTGGGCGTGAAGGATGAAGCCGTACATGAGGTAGGTTCCTCGACATGGGAAGATGCCTCACCATATCGCAGCATTCGCCGAACCTTTCATGACTCTCAGTCAACAATGATTTGACCGTTCCGGGGTGTTTCGCCCGCGCAGGGCTCGATAACCTGCCGCCACATTTTCTGGAGAACCCCGATGAAAAAGATCCTCCTGCTCAACGGCGGCAAAGCATTCGCCCATTCCCACGGCCAATACAACACCACCCTGCATGATGCGGCGGTGGCCTTTCTCGATCGCGCCGGTTTCGACGTCAAGACCACCTTCATCGACGGTGGCTACGACGTGGAAGAAGAAGTGCAGAAATTCCTCTGGGCCGACGTGGTGATCTACCAGATGCCCGGCTGGTGGATGGGGGCGCCCTGGACGGTCAAGAAGTATCTGGACGAGGTGTTCACCGAAGGCCACGGCAGCCTGTACGCCAACGACGGCCGTACCCGCTCCGATGCGTCGCAGAAGTACGGCAGCGGCGGGCTGATCCAGGGCAAACAGTACATGCTGTCGCTGACCTGGAACGCCCCGGTGCAGGCCTTCGAAGACCCGACCGACTTCTTCGAAGGCAAAGGCGTGGATGCAGTGTACTTCCCCTTCCACAAGGCCAACGAATTCCTCGGAATGACTGGCCTGCCCACCTTCATCTGCAATGACGTGATGAAAGTGCCGAGCATCGAGCACGACGTGGCGCGCTACGAACAGCACCTGGCCAAGGTGTTCGGCGTCAACTGACGCAAACACTCACTCACCGCCGAACAACGCCGTCCAATAGATGCCAGCGTCGCTCTGCGGGTCGTTGGCATAGGCGGCGCCTAGCTCGCTGAACTCCGGGTTCATGATGTTGGCGCAGTGCCCGGAACTGGCCAGCCAACCCTCGACCACCTTGGCGGTGGTATCCAGTGCGGCAGCGATGTTCTCACCGACCTTGGTACCGCTGTAACCCGCCAGCTCGGCTCGGTCACCCGGCGTCAGACCGTCAGGCCCCTGGTGAGCGAAGAAGTTGCCGTTGGCCATAGCCCGGCTATGGCTCTCGGCGGCGCTGCCCAACTCGGCGTTCCATACCAGTGGCGCGGCGGCAGCAAAGCGCTGGTCACCACATTGGCGTGCCTCGGCGCGGGCCGAGTTGATCTGCAGCAACAGACTTTCCCCCTCGGTCTGCCAGGTTTGCAGGCGCCCGCTGAGCAGCGGGCGGGCGAGAACGATGCGCCAGTCGCGGTCATGCTGGCTGACGCCAATATCGATGAACTGCGGGTCGAGCAGCACACGGCAGAAGCTTTCGCTCAGCGCCTGCATGGCGGCCTGTGCGTTGCGCGGCCCCGAGAGCGTGATGGCCTGGACGTTGACCAGTGGATAACCGGCAGCGCTCAACGAATCCTGCAGATCTGCAGTGCCATTGGCAGACAGTATCAGGCGTGGGTCGTTGGCCAACGGCGGCAGAGGCTCGGAGGCCTGCACGCCACAGCGTTGCACCTCACTGCGATAGGCGTTGATCGTCTCGATCAGCACCTGATCCTCAGCGGCCTGAGCCGCGCTCCATACGCCCATAAACAGCAGCGCCAGCAGGCAGGCTTGCCATCCCCATTTGCTCGTTGTTGTTGTCATACAGCCCTCTCCCAACTAACGTCGTGATTCTGACGCATTTCCCGGCACAGGATCACTGCCGGCTTCCTAGTCCCTTCGAACGCCCGCGTGCACTGGCATCGCGGACGAACGGCAGGGTTCCTGCATGACGCCATCTATCGTCATCACACACCTTACGCACTCGCCTCTCCCGCTCGAGAACACTGATGCCCGGTTACTTCGCAAAGACCGAACAACATCGCCGCCTGGTCCTCAAAGCCTTGCTATGGATCACCATGATCGGCGGTTTGTTCTTCTCGGTGGTCAATCTGATGCACGACAACTGGCTGCTGGCTGGTCTGGAGATCGGCTACGCCGGCGTGTCGCTGTATCTGCTGACCATCATCGATAAAACGAGCAATCTGCAGCTATTGACCGCGATTTACCTGCTGCCGTTCTTCAGCATCATGATTGTGGCGCTGGCTCAGACCACCACTAGCTTCGCGGTGTTCGCCTGGATACAGACAATTCCGATCATCTGCTACCTGCTATTGGGGCTGCGCCTGGGGATGTACGGCTCGATTCTGTTCGTGGGCATCGGCCTGTTCGTCTTCAGTCGGCGGTTTTCTTCCGACGAAATCCTGCAGAACGTGGAGATCATCGCCAACCTCGGCCTGGCCAGTCTGGCAGTGATGATCTTCGCGCACATTTATGAACGCAGCCGCATTCTCAACGAAAAACGCCTGACCGAGCAGGCCACTACCGATGCCCTGACCGGCCTGCCGAACCGGCTGAAGCTGGCGGAGGTTTTCGAGCGCGAGCGCGCCCACGCCCTGCGCAACGGTACGCCGCTTTCGCTGGTGTTCATCGATATCGATCACTTCAAGCAGATCAACGACCGCTTCGGCCATGAAGTCGGCGACCGCGCCCTGGCTCACTTCGCCAAGGTGCTGGCGCAGCGCCTGCGCATCAATGATCTGTTCTGTCGCCTGGGCGGCGAGGAGTTTGCCGTGCTGTTGTCAGGCAGCAAGACGGCGCAGGCGCGTGACATTGCCGAGCGCCTGGCTGCCGAGCCGCTGGTCGTGGATGACAGCACACTGCACATGACGCTGAGCGCTGGCGTGGCCTGTTTCGGGGTGGACGGGCAATCACTGGACGAGCTGATGCAAGCGGCAGACAGGCGCACCTACGCGGCCAAGCGCGCCGGGCGTAACCGGGTGATCACTCAAGAGAACATGGCGCCCGCCCTGGACTGAGCGGAGGCAGATCAGGCGTAGACGCTGACTCCGCCTTTTTCCTGCAACCACTGGCGATAGGTTTCCAGCGAGTCGGTCTGCTGGTCGCCATTGTGCCCAGCGATGCGCACACTGCCATCGAGACCGGCATCCACCATCTTCTGCACCTGCTGCAGCAGCTTGGTGGCATCGTCACGATCCAGCTGCATCACGTCCGGCAACTGAATCACCGAAGGTTTCGCCGGCTGGCTGTCGGCGCTGCGCTGCACGGCGCTGCTGGAGTTCGATGCGCCACCGTTCATGGCGCGCAACAAGCCGCCCTCGCTGCGCGCCACCACCTGCTTGGCAAAACGCCGTAGATCGGCAATCGGATCCTGGCTGGCCTGCCCATCGGCCTCGCCGCTGGTCGAACTCGAACGATTGTTGAGCTGGCTGCCGTAGTAACTGAGCATGGCAGGCGTGCTGTTGTTGATACTGGTCATGGGGCCTCCGCGAAATCCGTTTGCTCATGCAAAGCAGATTCCGGGCCAGCCGCTGCAGGCCAGTGAATACGAGGCCTGCGCAGTACATCGTGGCAGCGGCTTGCCACTCCGAGGCAAGGTTTTGCCCGCGGCGGTCAACCCAGCAGATCGACCATTACCGCGTTGCTGTAGATCAGGCAGCCATCTGCGGCGCTGTAGCCGAGCAGATGAAACTGGCCACGCGACGCCTCGCCGCCAATGTACACGCGCCACTTGCATTCACTTAGCGGGCCGAAGCCATCCGGCATGACCAGCGCCAAGGTCTGCATGTCGGCGTCGATCATCGCGTCTCTGACCCCGCTGCGCTGCAGCTCCTCCTCGGTCTGTTCCAGGCGCAGGTGCTCCGCCTCACTGACATGGAACTGCAGGGTACCGATGGGGACGGATTTACTGTCGTTATCGGCCTTGCGCCAACCGTCGATGCTCAGGGTGTTCATCTGCAAGTCTCCTCGGTGGAGCCTGAGTTAAGGGCCAATGCCCGCTTACAGAAGTTGGGACAAGCCGGATGCCGAAACGACTCCTGACAGATGGACGAACGGCCTACCGTTTGCTTGTCGAGGCGATTGCGCTAGGCTCTGCACCTTCATTGATAGGAGGTACTCCCATGGCCCGCGCCACTGCCCGCCACATCCTGGTTGCCAGCGAAGACAAGTGCAACGAACTGAAAACCGCCATCGAAGGCGGCGCCGACTTCGCCCAGTTGGCCAAAGACAACTCCTCCTGCCCGTCCGGCCGTAGCGGCGGCGACCTGGGCTCGTTCGGCCCCGGCCAGATGGTCAAGGAATTCGACACCGTGGTCTTCAGCGCGCCGGTTGGCGTGGTGCAAGGTCCGGTGAAGACCCAGTTCGGCTATCACCTGCTGGAAGTCACCAGCCGCCAGGACTGATGGTACATAACGGAAGGGCCGCCACTGCGGCTCTTCTTTTTCCCAAGCCTTTTCCAACATTCCTGCAGTAGGGCTCTGGGTTTCAGACATGAAACGCGGTATTCGGCTCACCTCCATTCTGCTGGTATTCATTTGCCTGTCGCTGGCGTTGCTCACCGCCTGGCAGGTCTGGTTCTCTCGTGAGCGCGCGTTGCATGAGTTGAACGTCGCCAACCTCAACCTGGTTCAGGCGCTGGACAACTACGCGGAAGGGGTCATTCGGCAATCCGAACTGGTCTTGATCGAGTTGAGCGATCGCCTGCAGAACGGCCCGGCGACTCAACAACCAGAGCGCCTCGAGGCGCTATTGCAGAAGCAGAGTGAAGTGCTTGGCCTGGCCAATGCCATCGTCACCTATGACCAGCTAGGCAATCGCCAACTGTCATCGCCCCTCCCTCCCGAACAGGGCCTTAACGCCGCTGATCGCGCTTTTTTCATTCATCACCGCGACGATCCCTCTACCGACACCTTCATTGGCCCCACCATCAAAAGCCGCATCACCGGTGACTGGGTCTTTACCGTCAGCCGGCGGCTGAACGATGGTCAGGGGCGCTTCGCTGGTGTGGTCGCGGTGACGCTGGACGTCGAGCGCTTTCTGAGTTTCTTCGGCAGCCTGGATCTTGGCGAGCACGGCTCGATGAGCCTTTCTACCGGCGACGCCAAGCTGCTGTTTCGCCAACCATTCCGTGAGCAGGATGTCGGCATGGACTGGTCTGAATCGCCCATTCTGCAAAGGCTGCACGACCACCGTGAAGGTACTATCGTACAGACGTCCCGCATCGACGGTGTCGAGCGTGTCTACGCCTTCCGGCGCAATGATCGCCTGCCGCTGATCACCATCGTCGCCCTTGGCCGAGAAGACGCTCTGGAACCCTGGCGCCACAATGCCCAGTTGTTCGCCAGCCTGATTCTGCTGTTGCTGGTGGCCGTCGGGATCATCGGCCAGCGCCTGATCGTCGACATCCGCCGCCGCATGCGCGCCGAGCGCCAGTTGCTCAGCGCCAAGGAAGAACTGCTCGATGCCAATGCACGACTGGAAGTGCTTGCCTCCCAGGACGGCTTGACTGGCCTGGCCAACCGCCGCAGTTTCGACCAGACCCTCGAAGTGGAGATTCGCCGTGCCCAGCGCCGTGGCTCTTCGCTGTCACTGCTGCTGCTCGATATCGATCTGTTCAAGCGCTACAACGATCGCTACGGCCATGTAGCCGGCGATGACTGCCTGCGCACGGTGGCGGCGCTGCTCAAACAATGCGTGCGCAGGCCCGGCGATCTGGCCGCACGCTACGGCGGCGAGGAACTGGCGGTGATCTTGCCGAACACCACGGGCGAAGGTGCCACGGCCGTGGCACAAGCGTTCATGCAGGCGCTGGAGCAGCGCCACCTACGTCATGAAGCGAGCCCTTTCGCAAGGGTCACCGTCAGTGCTGGCGTAGCCAACCTGACGCCGGATCAACGGGACAGCTCGGTATTGGCGCTGGCGTTGATCGAAGCAGCTGATCAAGCCCTTTATCGGGCCAAGAGTAACGGCCGTAACTGCATGAAAAGCACCGAGGTCGAGAGCCAACATCAGGGATGACAAGACACCTGAAGCGGTTCAGCATCGCTTCGACGTCTCTGCCTCGGATGAATGGCCACGATGAGCAACAACACCCCACACACGCTACAACAACTTGCCCAGAACCTACTTGGCAAGGCAATCCACGAACTCGAGCCGGAAGAAAGCCATGTGCTCGAACAGATCCACCAGCGCCGCCCCATCAGCCGTGACGTCGCCGATGCCTCGGACGAACAGTCGAGTTTCGGCGAACGGCTGTCGGACAAGGTCGCGGCCGTCGGTGGCTCCTGGACCTTCATCATCTGCTTCGCGCTGACCATGCTTGGCTGGATGCTGATCAACACCGATGTGCTGTCGCACTTCGGCATGGCCTTCGACCCCTACCCTTACATCTTCCTCAACCTGATGCTGTCGACCCTGGCCGCGATCCAGGCGCCGATCATCATGATGAGCCAGAACCGCCAGGCGGCGAAGGATCGCCTGGCCGCGAGTCTGGACTTCGAGGTTAACCTGCGCGCCGAGCTGGAAATCATGCGCCTGCACGAGAAGATCGACCAACGCATCCAGCAACGCCTTGATCAGATTCTCGAACGCCTACCGGAAAAACGCCCGCAAGACTGAGCCGACACGGAGCGCATTTGCACCGCAGGGTGCGCCGTGCGCACCAGAGCGCCAGGCATGATCAGGCCAGGGGCGCAGCACACCCTACGGCAGCGTCGGCTCGCGTTGGCGCCAGCTATCAAGCAGGCGCCCGCCCCAGACGTTGATCAGTAAGCCGGCCATGACCAGCGCCGCGCCGGCCATCTGCAAGGCGCCAAGACGCTCGCCCAGCAACAGCCCCGAGGAGCTGATGCCCACCACCGGTACCAGCAGCGAAAATGGCGCCACCTGGCTGGCTGGATAACGCGACAGCAGGCGACTCCATAGCCCATAGCCGAGAATGGTGGCGCCAAACGCCAAGTAGGCCAGCACCAGCATCGAATCCAGGCCGAGCGAGCGCAACGACTGGCTGATCAGCGCCGGCCCCTCCAGCCACAGCGACAGGGCCAGAAACGGCAGCGGCGGGATCAGGCTGCCCCAGACCACCAACCCGACCAGGTTGACCTTGCCCAACTTGCGCGTCACCACGTTGCCCAGTGCCCACATCGAGGCGGCAGCGATGGTCAGGGCGAAGCCGGCCAGGGTCATCGCCTGCCCGCCCTGCAAACCGATCAGTACCAGGCCGCTGGCCGCCACCAGCAAACCGAACAGGTTGCTGCCGCGCAGACGCTCGCCGAGAAACAGCGCGGCGAAGAACAGGGTGAAGAACGCCTGCGACTGCAGCACCAGCGATGCCAGCCCAGCCGGCATGCCGACGTACATGGCATAGAAGAGAAAGGCGAACTGCCCCAGCGAAATGGTCATGCCATAGGCCAGCATCCAGCGCAGCGGCACCTGCGGCCGACGCACGAAGAGGATCGCCGGGAATGCCGCGAGCATGAAACGCAGAGCCCCCATCAGCATCGGTGGCATGCCGTGCAGGCCGACCTTGATCACCACGAAGTTCAGCCCCCAGACGACGATCACCAGCAGCGCCAGTAGCAGATCCTTGGGTGACATGAGCACAAACCTCGCCTTGAGTGAGCAGGCATTAGAGCAGCCTCCCAGCGCAGCAGACAGACACAGAGACCGAGGAAAAAAGCCACACAGCCACGTGCGGCTGCTAACCTGCGCGCTTCTGTCGCGTTACGCCAAGCCCATGACCCTGCACGATTTCCTTCTGTTCGCCCTGCCGGCGGTGTTTCTCACCGGGCTGTCCAAGGGCGGCTTCGGTGGCGCCCTGGGCGGCATCGCCGTGCCGCTGCTGGCACTGGCCACGTCACCGAAACAGGCGGTGGCAGTGATGCTGCCGATTCTCTGCCTGGCCGATGTGGTGGGCCTCAAGGCCTACTGGGGCAAATGGGATACGGCCAACCTCAAGGTCATGCTGCCCGGCGCGGTGATCGGCATCGCCATCGGCTCGCTGACCTTCGGTTTGTTCGACGAACGTGCCATTGGCTTGTTGATCGGCGCCATCGCCATCCTCTTCGTCGGACTCGGACTGCTGCTCGGCAACCAGGCGCCACGCCCGCTGCACAAGGGGCGTGGCACACTGCTGTCGAGCCTGGCCGGGTTCACCAGTTTCGTCGCCCACGCCGGCGGCCCGCCGGTGATGATGCACCTGATGCCGCAGCAACTGGACAAGGTGCGCTTCGTCGCCACCATCAATCTGTTCTTCCTGCTGACCAACGCCGCGAAGCTGTTTCCCTACGCGGCTCTGGGCCAGTTCACCCAGGAAAACCTGCTGCTCAGCCTGATGCTCGCGCCCATCGTGCCGCTGGGCGTGTGGAGCGGCCTGTGGCTGCAGTCGCGGGTCAACCACCTGTGGTTCTACCGCATCGCCCGACTGGGCATTCTGCTGGCCGGTATCCAACTGATCTGGCGCTACCTGTAAACACCGGTTGGTAGGGCGCGCCATGCACACCAGCGCTCCCGATACGCCAGATCAGGGCCCAGCCACGCGCCATAGCTCAGGCCACTCACCCGGGTTGCCGCCCGCACAGCGCCCCATGTAGCTGAACGAGGCCAGCTGAAAACGCTCGCCATCGAAGCGCCAAGCGCCCGTCTCGCCGCAGTCGGCAATCCCCCGTCCCTTGTACAGATAGCCCAGCTCACCGGTGTCCGACGCATAGCTGACCCAGCCCGACAAGCCTTCATGACCCAGCGGCAGAGCATCGAGTTGCAGGTCGTGCTCGGCATAGGGCGGTTGCCGGTCGACACGATAGACGGCGAAATCGCAGTTGTAGGCCGCGCACCAGGTGCGAATGATCACCAACGCCTCGCGGTCGTTGAGGGCGAAGGCCTCGGCCTCCGGCTCGCCGCCCATGTCCTCCTCGCTCCACGCATCGCGCGTCTGCGCCATCACGGCCTGGGCGATGGCCTGGCTCTCGGCCTCCTGCAGCGGCGTGGTGCCTGGATAGGCAGGCAGCTGCGGTGCCGAGGGTGTAGGCGGCACCTCGCTGTCCGGCCGTGTTCCCGGACGATACAGCGCACCACGGGTATCCACCCGCCCCTGTACGGCATCCATCAGCAGCAAGGCAGCGGAAAGTCCGCTGAGCGACACCACGGCGTCATATTCACGCTCAGCCGGCATGCGTAGTTGCTCACCATTGCGCAACTCGGCCAACAGCGCCTGCGCATCGACACCCTCGGCGACCAGCAACGTCTCGTCGCTCTGTTCCACCCGCTGCAAGGCCTTGGCGTTCGCCAGGGGTTTGCCATCGAGCAGCAGTGGCGAGAAGCCACGCTGCTCGACGTCACGCACATACAGCCGCACCGGTGCCTGAGCACCCGCGTCACGCTGCAAGTGCAGAGCCAGAGGGGTGTATTCGAAACTGTCGTGGGCGCTCAGTGCCTGGCAACCACGCAGGTTGTCGCAGGCCACTACCCAATCCTTGATTTCCCGGTACAGCGGCACCTGTTCTGGGGCCGCCTGGGCGGCCCCCGAGACCAGCAGCAACCCGCTGATCAGCGTCCAACGCGACATGAGCAACTCCTTCTGACGAATGCGCAGGGTCGCCATGTTCCTGCGCCCGGCCGTGCCAGGCAAGCCTCGTCAGAGATCAAGCAGCTCGCGCAGCTCTCGGGCCGTGGGCATGCGCGCCGACACGCCACTGTTGAAGTCGAAGGATTTGGCACTGGACAGTGGCCCGACGATCACCGGGTCGAAGCCGGCATCCGTCACCAGGCGTGCCGCCACTTCGAGCGCCGCTTTATCATCGGCAGCCAGCGGAATGGCAAGCTTCTCACCCTGACGATGAGCCTCGCTGCGCAGGTTGTAGGCGGAGATGGCGTTGAAGGCGCGCACCAGGCGCACGCCGGGCAAAAACTGCTGCGAGGCCAACCCCGCGCCCATTTCGACAGCCTCTTCGGCCATCGGCCCGTCACGCCCAGGCCGCGGATTACCGGCGTCAAGCAGCACCTTGCCAGCCAGCTCCGTGGCGTAGTCACGGCCGACCTGCGGCGTTGCCGCATAAGGCACCGCCAGCAGGATCACCTCGCCAAAGGCCGCCGCCTCGCGTGGCGTTCCCACTTTCGCCCGCTCACCCAGCTCGTCGGCCAACGGCTGCAGACGCTCCGGATGGCGCGAGGAGATCATCACCTCATGCCCAGCTTCGACCCACAGCCGTGCCAACGGAGCGCCAATATTGCCGGCACCGATGATGCCGATACGCTGTGGCGCCTCCTGCGCCAGGCTCGACCCGGCGCCCAGCAGCAGCCATGAACAGACCAGGGCGATGCCCAGACGATGAACGAGACGAAACATGGCAGCCCCCTGCTCCAGGCGAAAACATCAGCATAGAGAAGCCCGCCCAAATATCGACCGACGATTCGCTACAACCTATTACTCCCCAGCAACTATGCTGCATACAGTGAATGCGCTCTGCAGACGGCCCGGTGGCCGAGGAGGTGGTAGTGACCAGTACGTATATGTCCAGTCAATGATCCATTTTCCGGAGTAACCACCATGAGCAAGAGTCAAGATTCGCACAAGGAAAGCAAGAAGAAGCCGCAGAAGAATGCGCACGAAAAACGCGAAGCCAAGCGTGCAAAGAAACAGGGCCAGACTTTGCTGGGTAGCCACTCGGCCCAAGCCTGACCGCCCCCTTCGCCCGGTACAGGTCCACTGTGCCGGGCTCTGCATCAGCGTCGACGGAAATTGCAGGTGCCGTCGACCGCACAACGCACTAGAATCCGCAGCCTATCCGATCGTCACGCCTCGACTGGCGCGACGCCGTATCACCTATCGGCCAGGAGACCCCAGATGGGCGCCCAGTGGAAAGCCAAACCCAAAGAAGCCGCCGCCAATGCCCGAGGCAAGATCTTCGGCAAGCTGGTGAAGGAAATCATGCTCGCCGCGCGTAACGGCGCCGACCCGGACATGAACCCCAAGCTGCGCTTGGCCGTGCATCAGGCCAAGAAAGCCTCGATGCCCAAGGACACCCTGGAGCGCGCCATCAAGAAAGGCGCCGGGCTGTCCGGTGAGGTGATCAACTACGAACGTACCCAGTACGAAGGCTTCGCCCCGCATCAGGTACCGGTGATCGTCGAGTGCCTGACCGATAACGTCAACCGCACTGTCGCCGAAATCCGCGTGCTGTTTCGCAAGGGCCAGCTCGGTGCGTCCGGCTCGGTCAGCTGGGACTTCGACCACGTTGGCCTGATCGAAGCCAGCAGCGAAGATGGCTCCGACCCGGAACTGGCCGCCATCGAAGCCGGTGCACAGGACTTCGTACCTGATGACGAGGGTGCCACTCTGTTCATCACCGACCCGACCGACCTCGACGCCGTGTGCAAGGCGCTGCCGGAGCAGGGTTTCACCGTCAACTCGGCCAAGCTCGGCTACCGTCCGAAGAACCCGGTAGGCAACCTGACACCGGAGCAGATGGAAGAAGTCGAGGCCTTCCTCGAAGCCATCGACGGTCACGACGACGTGCAGAACGTCTATGTCGGCCTGGCCGGCTAATGTGCATGGGGCGCCCGGATCGGGCGCCTACAACTGCCTCCATGAAAACCACCCTGCATATCGCCGCTGCCTGTCTGTTCGACGAGCGAGGCCGCCTGCTGCTCGTGCGCAAGCGCAACACACGCTTCTTCATGCTGCCTGGAGGCAAACGCGAGCCGGGCGAAGACGCACTGTCAGCGCTCCAACGAGAGCTGCTCGAAGAACTTGAGCTGCGACTACACGCCAAAGCGTTGCAGCCTGTCGGCCAGTTCCAGGCGCCCGCCGCCAACGAGGCCGACACCTGGGTGCAGGCTGACATCTTTCGCGCCGCCCTGCCCCATGCCGTTCAGCCCGCCGCCGAGCTGGAAGAACTGCGCTGGCTCGACACCACCGCGCCTCTGCCCGACGACCTGGCACCGCTACTGCGCGATCAGGTGTTGCCGGCGCTGGCACGGCGTCACTGTGGCCTGCCAACCCTGTAGGGCCGTCGCACGCGACGTCAGAATCGCTCCCGGTAGTTTCTTGATCCACGACAACGCGGGTGACATCGCCAGCGATTAGGCTGCGCCGATAAACAGAACCATTCGCCTTGTCTGCAAACCCCACAGGAAACGAGGTTTGCCATGAGTATCACGTCCGCCCAGATCTGCCAGGCCGCCGACCAACTGCAAGGCTTCGTCGGCTACAACGCCAAGACCGAGCAGTACCTGCTGCGTTTCTCCGAAGACAGCTTCGGCCTCGATGTACCGGCCGACACCATCACGCCCACCTGCGAGTACGTCTGGCACGCAGACGAAGGCGAGTTGATGCGCCTGGATCGCCAGCGCCTGGCCTGGTTGCAGGATCAGCGCATCGATGATCGAGTGAATCTCAGCGAGCCGCTGCGCGTCTATCTGCGCCGTAGCGACCTGCCGGAGATCCGCGCCGAGCGACGCCGCCTGGCGCCAGCCTGAATCGCCCGGTAGGGTTCTTGGCGCGCACCGGTGCGCGCCAAAAACCTCGGTGCGCACGGCGCACCCTACTGCCTGATTCTGCTTAAATAGCCCATTGCCCCGCTTGCCCTGTGCCGATGAGCCCACTCTGTTATCGCCGCCTTCCGCCCCTGCTGCGCCCACTGGTCGACAAGTTCTACCGCAGCCAGCGCTCACCGATGCGCAGCCAGGCTGGCGACGAGATCTGGGTCGCCGAGCTGACGGGGGAAATCGTTGCGGCTCTTAGCCTGCGGGCAGTAGCAGACGGGCAGTGGCTCACCGGTCTGTTCGTCGCCCCCGCGCGGCGCCGCCAGGGTGTGGCCGCAGCCTTGCTCGATCACGCCCTGGCCCAGCATCCCGAGCCGATCTGGCTGTTCTGCCACCCTGACCTGCAGAGCTTCTATCAGCACCTGGGTTTCAGGGCCGACCAACCCCTTCCAGCCGAACTAGCCGAACGGCTGGCCCGCTATCAACGCAGCAAGTCATTACTATCGTTGCGCGCCCACTAAGCAGTCTGTCGCCTTGGGCAAAAATACTGGCACTTTGCTCAGGAATGCCCCTTGCCATTAGCGGTCAAAGCTCTGCATGCTTGTTCCATAACAACGAAAAGAAACGCTATGGCTACCCAGACTGCTCGCTTGCTGAAGCGCCTGCGCAATGATTTCCAGCTATCGATCATCACCCTGATGGGGCTGTTCGGCGTTATCGGCATCTCTCCTTACGCCGTCTACCGCTTGCTCAACGGCAACTATCTGGTCGGCATCGCCGACACCGTTATCGTCTTTTCCACACTGTTTGCCGTGCTCTACGCCTGGTTCACCCGTGACACGGTCAAACCCGGCATCTACCTGGCTGCGGTGTTCTCCGTCGGCTCCACGCTGATCGCCATCAACCTCGGGGTCAACGGCCTGTTCTGGATCTACCCGCTGATCCTCTTCAATTTTTTCATGGTCACGCCCGGCAAGGCCCTGCTGGCGACGTCATTGGTACTGGCCTGCCTGGTCAGCCACGCCCTGCTGGTGCCCGACAGCGTGTTCGAAAGCCACTACCAGATGGTGTCGTTCCTGGTCACCTGCATGATGGCCAGCGTGCTCAGCTTCATCTTCGCGTTCCGCACCCGCACCCAGCGCGATCAACTGCAGTTGCTGGCCATTCATGACCCGCTTACCGGCGCACGCAACCGCCGGGCGATGAACGAAGAACTGAAGATCGCCATGGCCAGCCATCGCCGCCACAGCGATAGCTACGGCCTGCTGGTGATGGACCTGGACCATTTCAAACAGATCAACGACCGCTTCGGCCACCACGTCGGCGACCAAGTGCTGGTGGCGTTCGTCGAGCTGATCATGCGCTGTTCACGCAAGCAAGATCGGTTGTTCCGCTTCGGCGGCGAGGAATTCCTGCTGCTGCTGCCCAACACCGAGGCCGAGGGCCTGCGCGCCGCAGCGCAGAACCTGCTGAGCAGGGTAGCCAATGAGCTGGAAAGCCCGGGCGGCCCCGTGACCGTCTCCATCGGCGGCGCCATCCTGCACGGTGGCGAACACTGGGAAAGCTGGCTGCAACGCGCCGATGAATGCCTCTACCGAGCCAAGAGCGAGGGGCGCAATCGTGCGGTGATCGCAGACACCCCCAGCGGCCAGAGCAAGACTACCGCCAGCCACTGAGGCGTCAGCGGCTGCGATGTTGTTGATAACTGCCGCCGCCAGGCTGGCGTTCGATGATCAGCCCGCCCGGATACTCGGTGCTCTGCCGAATACCACCACGGGTTTCGCTGGAATAGCTGCCATAGCTGCTTTCCTGGCGCACACTGCCCTGCGGCAGACGTTGCCCGCCATAGAGGTTGTGCTGCTCATAGCTCGACGAACCCGAAACGCTGCCGCTGGCCCCTGGGCTGACGTAGACCTTGGGAATGACGCGAATGGTCTGCGGCTGGTCGGCGAACGCAGCACTGGCCAACGTCGCAGCCAGGATCAACACAAGCGAACGAATGAACATGAGCAACTCCCATCTGAGCCAGGGCCAGACGTCGCACGCCTGAAACCCGAAAACCATCATCACACCGGCTTTGACAACAGCGCGAGGGAATTTTCAGCGCTGAAACGACAAAGGGTCAGCCGAAGCTGACCCTTTGCTGGAAATGGTGCCGGAGATAGGAATCGAACCTACGACCTTCGCGTTACGAGTGCGCTGCTCTACCGACTGAGCTACACCGGCGGGAAACGCCGGCATTATGCGAGTTGCCGCGCTTGCGCTCAAGTCACTGCAACATCAACTGTCGAGCAGTTCGATACGGTCGTCGTGAATGCGGATCAGGCCCTGCTTGTAGAGACCGCCGATGGCCTTCTTGAAGTTGCCCTTGCTGACCCGGAAATGCTCGGAGATCAGCTCTGGCGGGCTCTTGTCACCCAAGGCCAGTACACCACCCTGCGCACGCAGGCGTTCGATGATCTGCTCGGCCAGGCCGCTGGCGGCTTCATGACCGATGGGCTGCAAACTCAGGCTGATCTTGCCGTCGGCGCGCAGTTCCTTGATGTAGCCCTTCTCGCGCATGCCGCTGCGGATGAACTTGAACAGCTCGTTCTTGTGAATCAGGCCCCAGTGCTTGCCATCGATGATGGCCTTGAAACCGAGATCGGTGCGCTCGACCACCAACAGATCGACTTCCTGACCCACCTGATAGTCGGCCGGCACCTTGTCCAGGTGGCGATCCAGACGCGCGGTAGCGGTAAGGCGGCGGGTGCGTTTGTCCAGGTAGAGGTAGATCACGCAGTAGTCGCCGATCTGCAGCGGGCGCTTCTCTTCGGAGTGTGGCAGCAGCAGATCCTTGGGCAGGCCCCAGTCGAAGAACAGGCCGACGCGGTTGATGTCCACCACCTTGAGGCTGGCGAACTCACCAAGCTGGATCTTCGGCTTCAGCGTGGTGGCGATCAGCTTGTCTTCGCTGTCGAGGTAAAGAAACACGTTGAGCCAGTCTTCGACTTCGCTCGGCGTGTCCTTGGGGATGTAGCGCTTGGGCAGGAGGATTTCGCCGTCCGCACCACCGTCCAGGTACAGACCGAAGTCGGTGTGCTTGACCACCTGCAAAGAATTCATCCGCCCAATCAAGGCCATCGCGTTTCACCTCACCAAAACAGCCGGCCATTCTACCCGAGTTAATCGGCGACCGGGCTGGCGGCGTGGCGAATCGACGGCCGGTCGTGCGGTGGCGTAAGTGCCTGGGAAACAAGCCATAAATGCTGCGAAAAGCCGCCCATGCGCGGCGTTGTGGTATGCATCAGGGCGATTAACCAAGCAGAACGAGGCTCAATGAGGCATAATGGCCGGCCGCCCTTCTGAAAGAGATCAAGGTCATGGCCACCCTGCGCGTGAAGTCTTCCTCCAGCAAAGTCAGCAAACCAGCCCCTGCCGTGGAAACCCGCGAGTCCATCGAGGCGCAGATTGCTGCCTTCCTGCAGGGCGGCGGCGAGATCCAGCAGATCGCCAAGGGCGTCAGCGGCCAGACTTACGGCGGCACGCGTCAGATCACCATCAGCAAGAAGTGATCGCCTCGGGTGCGCATCGCGCACCCAGCCTCTCCCCCGCTTTACTCGCGTTACTCCTCCCTCCGCGTTACTCGCTCGCCAGACCCAGGCGCAGCAATTGCCCTTTCGGCGCATCCGTCAGCACATAGATATAGCCGTCCGGCCCCTGCCGTACGTCGCGTACCCGTGCGTTCAACGACTCCAGCAAACGTTCCTCATGCACGATCTTGTCGCCATCGAGCTGCAGGCGAATCAGCGCCTGGCCGGAAAGCGCACCGATGAACAGGTTGTGCTGCCAGCCCGGGAAACGCTCGGCATCGTAGAAAGCCATGCCGCTGATGGCTGGTGACTTTTCCCAGACGTGATGTGGCGGCTCGGTGCCCTCGACGGTTTTGCCCTTGGCCTCGGGAATCGCCAGCATCGAATAGTTGATGCCGTGGGTCGCCAGCGGCCAGCCGTAGTTCTTGCCGGCCCCGGGAATGTTGATTTCGTCGCCACCACGCGGGCCATGCTCGTGAGTCCACAAGTGGCCGCTCCAAGGGTTGAGCGCTGCGCCCTGCTGATTGCGATGGCCGTAGGACCAGATTTCCTCACGCACGCCGTCACGACTGACGAGAGGATTGTCTTCGGGGATGCGCCCGTCCGGGAAGATACGCACCAGTTTGCCCTGCAGCTTGTCGAGGTCCTGCGCGGTGGGGCGATTGTTGTTGTCGCCCAGGGCGATGAACAGATAGCCGTCGCGGTCAAACACCAGGCGAGAACCGAAGTGCGTGCCGCTGGACAGCTTGGGTTGCTGGCGGAAGATCACCTCGAAGCCTTCCAGGGCAGAGGCATCAGCCGACAGCTTGCCGCGCCCGACAGCCGTGCCGGCGGCGCCATCGCCCTCCTCGGCGTAAGACAGATAGACCAGGCGGTCCTCGGCAAAGTCAGGCGATAGCACCACGTCGAGCAAACCACCCTGACCAACCGCGAACACCTCGGGCACGCCGCGCAGTGGCGCGGATACCTCACCCTCGGCGCTTACCCGGCGCAACGCACCCGGCCGCTCGCTGATCAAGTAGCCTTGCCCGCCCGGCAAAAAGGCGACGGCCCAGGGGTTGGCCAGGCCTTCAGCGACGGTGTGGACGGTCAATGGCCCCAGTTCGGAGCTCAGTTGCCGGTCTTCGGCGAAGCTGTGCTGATAGCCGAACAAGGCGACCAGACCGAAGGCGGCGAGGGGTTTCAGGCGCGGCATCGTGAAGTCTCCAAGCGTCAGACAAGCGGCCATAGTGCAACAGCACCTCCGCCGTGGCAGCCTCGCAAAAGTTTCCTCAGGTTTCAGTCCGTCAGGTAACGCTGCTCGATGCGCTGGTACTCGCCAGACTCACGCAACAGACGCAGCCCCTCGTCGAAACGCTGGCGTTGTTCGTCACGGCGAAAGCCGACTCGGTAGGGCGTGGGCGGGAAGATCTCGAACCAGGCCAGTGGCTGGGTCACGTCGACCTGATCGTCAACCTCGCGGTCCAGGTAGCGGATGATGCGCTTGTCGCCCACCACCACATCGGTGCGGCCGCTGTAGAGCAGGCGGTTACGATTGATCTGCAGCGCCTCCTCGCGATAGCGCGGGTTGTTCATCGCCATGCTCTCGAACTCCGGCCCCATCAGCAGTCGCGCGCGCTGAAAGGCGCTGACGGAGTAATTGCCAAGATCAGCGATCTGCTCGATGTGATAACCACGCTTGGCCAGCGCCACCGCCACATTCTGATAATGGATGTAGACGTCCGAGTAGAAGGCCTGCACGCCACTGCGCTCGTGAGTGGTGGTGATGGCGTCGATCTCGCCGCGACGCAGCATCAGATGCAGACGCTCGATTGGCGCGTAATAGGCGGTCAGCTCGAAACCAGCGTTATGCGCAGCGCGCTCCACCAGCTCATATTCCAGGCCACGCGGCTCACCCTCGAAGACATAGGGCGGTTTGTGCGTGCCGAAGCCGACGTGCAGCACCTGCGCCGCAGCCGTCGCGCTCAGGCACGCCAACATCAGTCCCAGCCACCATCTGACCATCATCTACCCCGTTATCGGACCCGCCAGAGCATAGACGCCTGGCCACCTTCATAACCAGAGTGGATGCCGGCCGATTCATTCCGCTTTGCCCTATCGAGGCTAGACTGGCTGCACGCATTTTGCGCCTGCCTTCAGGAGATCAAGACCATGCTCAAAGCCGAATACCAACAACGTGGCCCGGTGCCGCAGGACGTGATCAGCGCGGTGCCACTGCAACTGCCGGCGCCCGCTGCCGGGCAGGTGCGGGTCAAGGTGCTGGCTGCGCCGATCAATCCGTCCGACGTGCTGACCCTGACCGGCGCCTACGGCATGCTACCGCCGCTGCCGGCCGTGGGCGGCAACGAAGGTGTGGGCAAGGTCGAGGCGCTCGGTGAAGGCGTGAGCAACTTCAAGGTCGGCCAGACCGTGCTGCTTCCAGTCGGCTGCGGCACCTGGGTCACGGCCCTGAATGCTCCGGCGGAAAAACTCATCCCGCTGCCGGATGCCGACCCGCTGCAACTGGCCATGCTCACGGTCAACCCGCCAACCGCCTCGCTGCTGCTCAGCGAGTTCGTCGACCTCAAGCCGGGCGACTGGGTGATCCAGAACGCCGCCAACTCTGGGGTCGGCAGCTACCTGATCCAGCTCGCCAAGCTGCGTGGTTTCAAGACCATCAACGTGGTACGCCGTGACTCGGCTATCGCCGGCGTAGAGGCCGAAGGTGGTGATCTGGTGCTGGTCGATGGCCCGGACCTGGCCAAGCGTGTACGCGCAGCCACGGGCGGCGCTGAAGTCCGCCTGGGTATCGATGCCGTCGGCGGCGTCAGCACCGATAACCTGGCAGCGACCCTGGCCAACGGCGGCGTGCTGGTGAACTACGGCATGATGAGTGGCCAGGCCTGCCAGGTCTCGCCCTCCTCGTTCGTGTTCCGTGACGTGACCCTGCGCGGTTTCTGGCTGGCCAAGTGGTTCCAGCAGGCCAGCCCGGCTCAGCAGATGAAAGTGTTCGGCGAACTGGTACAACTGATCGCCAGCGGCAAACTGAAGACCCGCGTCGCGGCCACCTACGACCTGGAGCACATCAAGGATGCCGTGGCCGCTGCCGCCAGCGGCGAGCGTGACGGCAAGATCCTGCTGGTGCCCTGAGGCCTGCAGTAATAACTGCGCCCCCACCCAGAGCCGTAGACCACGCGTTACCGACCCACGGCGCTGGTGGATGTAAAAAACGACATCCGTCCTACGGCCTCACTCTGAAGCCGTAGGGTGTGCTGTGCGCACCAATGCCTACCACGAACAGAGCGGCCCGAGTTCCTGCAACCTGGGATTTCAGCAACTGGGGCGCACAGCGCACCCTACCTGACTAGCACGCTGGCCTTACTCCCGTAGGGTGCATCGTCCCGCCATCAAGCCACAGCTGCTGCCAAGCCCTCACGCATACGCAGCGCATCACGCTGAAAGCAACGTGCCGCCTGCAGCAGCGCCAGCAGGGTGAGGAACAGCGCCAACGGAATCAGGATCATGGCGTCATGCAGCCCGACGGCCTTGAACGCTTCGGTCATCTCGCTCGCGCCCGCCGCGTGCATCGCGGCCTGCGCGTAGTGATCCGATAGCCAACCGACTGCCAGTGGGCCAAGGCCACCGCCCAGCAGATACAGACCGGCGAAGAACAACGCCATGGCCGTGGCCCGCAAGCGCGGCTCGATGACGTCCTGAATCGCCGTATAGACGCAGGTATAGAAGTTGTAGGAGAACAGCCAGCCCAGGCTGAATACCCCGACGAAAACAGCGGTCTCGATCCGCCCGGCACTCAGCGCCCAGCCCGTGCACACACAGGCCACCAACATGCTGAAAGCCGCGAACAGCAACCGACCATTGCCCCAGCGCTGATGCACCTTGTCGGCGATCCAGCCACCTGCCGTCAGGCCGAGCAACCCGGTAAGCCCGACGATCACCCCGGTGGCCATGGCTGCATTCTGCAGGCCCAGGCCGAAATAGCGCTGCAGCGTCGGCACCATGAAGGAGTTGCAGGCATAGGAGGCGAAATTGAACGCCAGCCCGGCCAGCACCAACCACCAGAAGGTACGGATCGCCAGCACCTTGCGCAGCGGCTTTTCCACCGGCGCGCTGCTCACGCGTACGGCCTCCGCGGCACCACGCGCCGGCTCACGGATGAAAAACAGGAACAGCGCCAGGATCAGTCCCGGCACAGCGGCGATCAGGAACGGCGCGCGCCAGCTACCGAAGGCCTGCACCATGGCACCAATGGTGAAGAATGCCAGCAGCAGCCCCAGCGGCAAGCCGAGCATGAAGATGCCCATGGCCCGGGAGCGCTTGTGCGCCGGGAACAGGTCGCCGATCAGCGAGTTGGCCGCCGGCGCGTAACTGGCCTCGCCGATACCGACGCCCATGCGAATCAGCAGGAAGCTCCAGAAATTCCAGGCCAGGCCGTTGAGCGCGGTCAGGCCGCTCCAGGCTGCCAGGCCCCAGCCCATGATCTTGCGCCGTGCGCCAGTGTCGGCCATGCGCCCGAGCGGGATGCCGGCCAGGGCATAGACGATGGTGAAAGCCGTGCCGATCAGACCGAGCTGCAGGTCGCTCAGGCCCCATTCCAGGCGGATTGGCTCGATGATGATGGCAGGGATGGTGCGATCGAAGAAGTTGAACAGGTTGGCCAGAAAAAGCAGGAAAAGAATGCGCCAGGCATTCGAGGCTTGCTGGTTGGGCTGCACGACAAGGTCTCCTTTTTGTTATCCGCGTGCGGCCTACTGCGGTGGCGCCTACCTTGGCCCCCCCCACCGAACGCTGGGTGACGCGCAATCTAGAGCCTTTGCCCGATTTTGTCTGCGACCATTCGCTTGGTTTATGCAGATGGATGGCGCTAGATGCCAATCTGCCTCATATCCGGCGGGAATAAGGCAAAGTGCTTTTTTCCGTGCTAGAACCAATGGGGTTGGTCATTTTGTGGCCAATGGCCAATACCCCACTGACTCGCCGGACTGTCACTGATGAAAACAAAAAAAGACGCCGTAGCCCCCGCCAAGGAAGCCACCCTGGCCGATCTCGCCGACAACCTGCTGGCGCCGCCCGCGCTGCCGGTGTCGAGTGAAACCGGCGAGCAGTATCTGTATTTCACCGAACGCGATATCGAACGCATCCTCGATAACCTCGACGGCCTGCGCAACATGGTGTTTCCGCTGGGCGAGCCACTGGACGAAGGCGAGTCGAGCCGTATCCAGCAATTTCCCTCGGTGTGCCTGATCGGCCTTGGCCGCTGCGGCTCGAACATCGCCCTGGACGTCGCCTCTCTGGTCTACAACGCCCGGCAGTTCTATCTGGAAGAGTTCCACAGCGAAGCCACCGCCGCCATCGAGCAGGCCTCGCGCCCCAGCCGCTGGATTCGCAGTAACCTGTTGCGCGCCCCGCGCAAGAGCAGCAAGCCGGTGTTTCTGATCGAGCCGCTGGTGATGCTGGGCGATCTGGACAAGGACATCGCCGGACGTATCCGCTTCTCGCGCAAGGGCGAAGTGAGCGGCTTTCTCGACGATTACAGCAAGATGAAGATCATGGACCTGTCCGAGGTGCACGCCGGTGGTGCCGGTAACGCGCCAATCCTCGGTCAGTACCTGGCCAAGATCATCCTCAACAAGGACACCCAGCGTTTCTCCAACGAAGACTGGAAGTTCATCCACAGCTACCTGATCGACTCGTGCGGCATCAAGGCCAACCAGTCGCGGCTGTACTTCTATATCTTCAGTGCCGGCGGTGGCACGGGTTCGGGCATGGCGTCGGAATTCGGCCTGGCGCAGCAGTTCGCCTACATGAGCAAGACCTTCGACAGCAAGCCGCCGGAGGACGGCGAAGCCGAGCGCGACCGCGGTTTCGTCTTCGAACCGATCTTCACCAGCGGCATCTGCATCCTGCCGAACATCTCCGACCAGCGCAGCGAAATGTCCGAAGCCCTGCACATCAACGCCGGGCGCCTGCTGTGCAAGTACCTGGCCGAGGAATGGGATTTCTCCTACAACTTCGACAACGAGCAGAACAGCGCCGAAAGCGTGATGCGCCGCATCCGCCCATGGAACGCGATGATGCTGATCTCCAACGACATCATGCGCTACGCCGAAGAAAGCGGTGACGGCAGCATCCACAACATCGACGTGACCGCCATGGAGCGCCACGCCAACCAGTACATCTCGCAGCAGATCTTCAACATCCTCACCGCCCAGGCAGTGACCAGCGACTACGACCAGAACTACTTCCGCCGCGCCGGTATCGATATCGGCGAGACCATCCGCCTCGACGCCAACGACCTGTTCATGAGCCTGGCCGGCCCGGTAGCCGTGGCCTACGCAGAATCCGTGGTGCCCGAGCAGGCGGCCCAGCTCTCGGAAAAATTCCGCGTGCTGGACAAGGAACAACACCCGCCACGGCTGAACATCGACGATCTGTTCTTCCGCTCCATCGACCTGCCGCACTACAACAAGGTCACCCAGGCCATCGAGGGCATCAGCCTGCTGCCGATCGAGTCCAAGCGCTATCGCCTGGCGCTGGAGCAATACAAAGCCAGCGGCTACGACGCCGCCCAACTGAGCGACCTGCACTTCTTCAAGAACTGCTCCTCGGTGGTGTCGATCGTCTCGCTGCCCAAGGACTACAAGCTGTCCTACATGGACCTGAACCGGCTAAAGACCCACCTCAACAACCTCTTCCCCAACACCACGCTCAAGCGCTACGCACTGGTGATCGGCGCCTCGGCGAACCTGTCGCTGACCACCCTGATCGTCAAGAGCCCGTGCCTGTCGGACGACTTCCTGACCTTGATCGTGGCCTACATCAAGCGCTGCTTCGCCCGTGACCAGTACCGCTTCGACGACAGCCTGGACGACGCCATGCTCGAATTCATCGTCGCCGAGCGCTTCAACGAGGCGCAACTCGACGCCATGCTCAACGAGCACGAAGACCCGGCGAAGATCCTCGATACCAACTGGTATGCGATCAAGCCGATGTACGAGAAGAAGTACCGCGAGCTGATCCACGACGCCGAGAAGTTCGTCTCGATCAACGACATCCGCCTGTCGCGCGAAAGCGTCAAACAGGCGATCAAGTACCTGCGCGAGATCTACCGCCATCGCATCGGCAAGACCCGGGTGATCTCGCTCAACGATTACGGAAAATAGGTGGAACTGGCGTGCCTGTGCTTCACTGAAAAAGGCACGCTAGCCGCCGCCAAGCAGGGTGACTATGGACGGACTCTCGATTCGCTTTCTCGCGGATCTGCCCGAGCAGGGCCAGATGCTGCTCAACTGCGAACACGATCCCTGGCTCGTGGCACTGTCATACGTCATCGCCAGCGTCGGCAGCCTCAGCACCCTGACCATCGCCAAACACCTCGATCAGGTGCTAAGGCGCAGCATGCGTCTGGTCTGGGGGCTGCTCGGCGGGCTGTGCCTGGCCGGTGCCATTTGGTCCATGCACTTCATCGGCATGCTGGCGTTCCAGGCGCCGGTCGCCATCCGCTACGACCTCGCCACCACGGTACTGTCGCTGCTGGTGGCTCTGGCAGCAGCCCTCCTCGCCCTCTACTACATGGCTATGCCGCGCCCGGGCCTGGGACGCCAGTTATTGGCAGCAGTCATCATCGGCCTGGGCATCAGCGCCATGCACTACACCGGCATGGCGGCGATCCGCTCGGAGACTCAGGCCTACTACCACGGCGGCCTGTTCACCCTGTCCATCGTCATCGCCATCAGCGCCAGCTTCGCCGCGCTGCTGCTCAACCGCTATGTGCGCCACGGCTCGCAGCGGCGTCAGCGCTGGATGAAATATTCGGCCGCGCTGGTGATGGGCGCTGCCATCGCCTCGATGCACTACACCGGCATGGCCGCGCTCAACCTGGTGGTGGCGGACGGCACACCGCTGCAGATGCGCAGTGCCGACAACAGCGTGCAACTGGTGTTGATCGTCGCCTCCATCACCCTGCTGATTCTCAGCCTGAGCCTGGTCGCGGCCTGGATCGGGCGTAAGCTCGACGACAAGGAACGCGACCTGCAGCGAGTCAATACCCTGCTGGTACAGCTCGACCAGGCCAAGGCCTCGCTGGAACAGGCAGCGCATTTCGACCCCCTGACCGAACTGCTCAACCGCCGCGGTTTCAACCGAGTATTCGCCGCCACCCTGGAGGAGCACGCGGTGACCGGCCGCAGCCTGGCGGTGATGTTTCTCGATATCGATCACTTCAAGCGCATCAATGACAGTCTCGGCCACGATGCTGGCGACGAGCTGCTGCGTGTGGTGGCGCAGCGTATCCGCAGCGCGCTGCGTGAGCGCGACATCATCGCGCGCTTCGGCGGCGACGAGTTCTGCGTGGTTGCCAGCCTCGACAGCAACGCCGACCCGCGCGCACTGGCGGCGCGCATGCTGGAGCATATGAAGGAACCCATCGGCCTGGCGGGGCGCAAGATCGTGATGACCACCAGCGTCGGTATCAGCCTGTTCCCGCAGGACGGCAACAGCGCCGACGAACTGCTCAAGCATGCCGACCTGGCGCTGTATCAATCCAAGGGCAGCGGCCGCAACGTGGTGCATTTCTTCAACCCGCACCTGAAGCAGAAAGCCTCGATCGAACTGCAGCTGGAAGAAGACCTGCGCCAGGCTCTGCAGCAGGACAATGGCCTGATGCTTTACTACCAGCCGATCATCGATCTGCGCAGCGGTGCCCTGAGCAAGCTCGAAGCCCTGGTACGCTGGAATCACCCTCAGCACGGTCTACTGACCCCCGAACGCTTCATCGCCATCGCCGAAGCCAACGGCTTCATCGATCAGCTCGACAACTGGGTGCTGCGCCGCGCCTGTCTCGACCTCAACAGCCTGGACCACATGGGCTATCCGGGGCTGAAGATCGCGGTCAACTGCTCGGCGCTAAACCTGGCCAATGACCAGTTACCTGGCCGTATCGAGCAGTTGTTGAATTCGACGCGTTGCCCTGCTCATTGCCTGGAGCTGGAGGTCACCGAGAGCGCGCTGCTGAGCAACATCAACCGCGCCATCGGTCTGCTGGAAAACATCCGCGCGCTGGGTGTCAGCCTGTCCATCGACGACTTCGGCACCGGTTACTCCTCGCTCGCCTACCTGCGCCGCTTACCGCTGGATACGCTGAAGGTCGACCGCTCCTTCATTCAGGACGTGGCCAACTCCAATCAGGACCGCGAGATCGTCCACGCCATCATCGCCATGGCCCATGCCCTGCACCTGAAGGTCGTCGCCGAAGGCGTGGAAACCGCCGAGCAACTGGCGTTCCTGCAGGAGCGCGACTGCGATCAGGTCCAGGGCTATCTGTTCAGCAAACCGGTGCCGCTGGAAGAAATAGTGGCCCTCTTCCCGCCGCATTACCGGCCGCTGGAACGGGTCGGCACGCGGTTCTAGGATACTGAGGCAAACATCCGGTGCGCGCAGCGCACCCTACCCAAACCGCGATACGCCGTAGGGTGCGCCATGCGCACCGAGGCAAACACCCATCACCGATCCAGCTGACAACCATGCGAATCGCGGTGCGCACAGCGCACCCTACGTACGCTGCTGCCATTGCGCCAACCAGCCCAGACTAGCCTGCGTGCCCACCTCGCCCGGTTTGTACTCGGCGCCCAGCCAGCCGGTATAACCGCTATCACGTAGTGCGCTGAGCAGCGCCGGGAACGCCAGCTCCCCCGTACCGGGCGCACTGCGCCCAGGTACATCAGCAAACTGCACATGGCCGATGCGTCCGGCCAGCAGGCGCATGCCTGCCGCCACGTCCAATTCCTGACGTGCCATGTGGTAGAGGTCGTATTGCGCGGCCAGATTCGGGTGATCCACCGCGCGCAGAAGCGCATCCAGATCCTCCGGCGTATTGATCAGGAAACCCGGCATGTCGATGGGGTTGATCGCCTCCACCAGCACACGAATGCCCAATGCCGCGAAGGCCTCGGCGCTCTTGCGCAGGTTGGCGGCCAGACAATCCAGCGCCTGTTCGCGGCTCACGCCCTCAGCCAGGCGGCCAGGCAGCACGTTGATGCAGGCCGGGCGCGCCATGGCAGTGTAGGTCAGTGCCTCCTGCAGCGCAGCGTCGAACTGCGCCTGGCGCGCCGGTACGCTGGCCAGGCCGGGGCCGCCGGTCATCAGATCGCCCGCCGACACGTTGATCAACAGCAACGGCAGAGCGGTCAATTCCAGCACTTCTTTCAGAGCGACCGCGGGCAATTCGTAAGGAAACTGAATTTCCACGCCGTCGAAACCCGCCGTCATCGCCGCCAGCACACGCTCGCGCAGTGGCAATTCGGTGAACAGCATGGACAGGTTGGCGGCGATCTTCATGGGCATTGCTCCCGCAGCATTTCTACCAGTGTGGCCGGGTCACGCTGCAAATTGCCCTGGCTGCCGTGCAGGCGCATCAACTGCGCGGCCAGCCCGCTCATGGGCGTGGCGCTGCCCTGCTCACGGGACAGCTTCACCGCCGTATCGAGATCCTTGAGCAGCGTGCGCACGTGCCACTTGATCGGCTCGAACTGGCTGGCTGCCATCTGCGGCGCCAGAATCTGCAGCGGTTTGGAGTCGGCGAAACCACCGGCCAGCGCCGGAGCGATCAGGCTGGCATCGACACCGGCACGTTCGGCCAGCGCCACCACTTCGGCAATCACCAGGGCGTTGCAGGCAACGATCATCTGGTTGCACACTTTGGTCACCTGCCCTGCGCCCACCTCGCCCATACGCGTCAGGCGCTGGCCCAGCTGCATGAGGATCGGGCGCACGCGCTCCACGTCTTCTTCACGGCCACCGGCCATGATCGCCAAGGTGCCCGCTTCGGCCCCCGGCGTGCCGCCGGAAACCGGCGCATCCACCCAGCGCATGCCAGTACGCGCTTCCAGCTCAGCGGCCATCTCGCGCGTCGCAGCCGGCTCAAGGCTAGAGAAATCCACCAACAGCTGCCCCGGCCGAGCACCTTCAACGATCCCGCCCGGACCGAACACCACCTCACGCACCACCTCGGTATTGGCCAGGCAGAGCATCACCACATTGGCATCGCGGCACAGTTCTGCAGGGTCCTCCACACGGTGCGCGCCCTGCTCCAGCAAAGGTGCACATTTGTCCGGTGTGCGGTTCCAGAGGGTCAGCGGGTAACCGGCAGCGAGCAGGCGGCGGGTCATCGGCAGACCCATCAGGCCGATACCGGCAAAGGCGATGGCAGGCAGGGAGGTGCTCATCTCAAACTCCATTTTCAAACAGCGGTTAGACGTATTCGGTAGGCCGCGTCAGCGGCTCGTTGAACGCTCGGCCAGATAGGCGACGAGCGCATCGGCATCGCCACTGAACTCCACCCGCGAGGCCTTACTGTCGCGCTGATAGGCGTACATCGGGTCGTAGTACTCCCGCAACAAGCTTTCGATCCAGCCACGATGCAGTTCGACCGAGCCCGTGCTGCGCTGCGCGTCCAGCGCCTCCTGCATCAGGCCGCGCAGGCGTGTATGACGCTCGCCCCCCAGGCGCCGCTGGATGTTGTCCAGGCTCTGCAACAGGCGCTCGGCGAAGCGCTCGAAGCCCTGCTCCCGGCCATGCACAGCAAGAAACTCGGCCGCCAGGTCGATCACGTAATCACCGAGGATGCGCTCCACTCGCCCCTCGAAGCTGTCTTCGAGCCAGACCATCGGGTACTGCTGCATCCCCAGGTGCAGAGGCAAGGGCAACGAGCAGGTGCCAATCAGGCGGCTCTCATCCTCCAGTACGAACTGCTGCTGGCCGCGGGCGCGGCGCTTGAGCAGGTCCACCGCCAGGCGGTTCTCGAAATCGATCTGTGAGGGCTGGCTGGTGGCGCGCTTGCCGAAGCTGGACCCCCGATGATTGGCGTGCCCTTCCAGATCGATGCTGTTGGCCAGACGCGCCACCACTTCGGTCTTGCCGGTGCCAGTCATGCCGCCGACGATGATGAAATCGCACTCGGCCACGGTCTGCTCGAGGGTTTCGATCAGGAAAGTACGCATCGCCTTGTAGCCGCCAATCACCAGGGGGTAGTCGATGCCGGCATCCTTCAGCCACTGCTGAACGATCTGCGAACGCAGGCCGCCGCGAAAACAGTACAGGTAGCCATCGGGGTGGGCATTGGCGAAGGCCGCCCAGGCTTCGACCCGTTGCGCCTTGACCTTGCCGGAAACCAGCTGGTGGCCCAGTTCGATGGCGGCCTGCTGGCCCTTCTGCTTGTAGCAGGTGCCGACCTTCTGCCGCTCGATGTCGGTCATCAGCGGCAGGCTGGAGCTATTGAGAAAGGCGCCCTTGGTGAATTCCACCGGGGCGCGCATATCCATCATCGGCACGTCGTTGAGAAAAAGTTCGCGATAGTCGGCAGTGTTGTCACGCATCAGGCCACCTCTACCGCGTAACGCTGTCGCTCGATCATCCGGCCGATGGGCGCAAGCTCCAGGCCCTGCTCGGCCGCCACGGACAAAAACTGCGCCTCGCCTTCAGGGGCCACTGCCACCAGCAAACCGCCACTGGTCTGTGGATCACACAGCAGGTTGCGCTGCACCTCGCTGATCGGCGCAATCTTCTCGCCATAACTGTCGAAGTTGCGCAGCGTACCGCCCGGCACGCAGCCCTCGGCCAGGTAGTGCTCGACACCCGGCAGGCATGGCACGGCCGCGTAGTCCAGTTGCGCGGTCAGCCCGGCGCCCTCGGCCATCTCCACCAGGTGGCCAAGCAGGCCAAAACCGGTCACGTCGGTCATCGCCTGCACACCGGCGAGCTTGCCGAAGCGGCTGCCCGGTTTGTTCAGGGTGCACATCCAGTCTCGTGCCAGACCGACGTCCTGCTCGCGCAGCTTGGCCTTCTTCTCGGCGGTAGTGAGAACGCCGATGCCCAGCGGCTTGGTCAGGTACAGCTTGCAGCCGACCGTGGCAGTGTCGTTGCGCTTCATGTGTCGCTTGTCCACCACACCGGTCACGGCCAGGCCGAAGATCGGCTCCGGTGCATCGATCGAGTGTCCACCCGCCAGCGGTATGCCCGCGGCATCGCACACCGCGCGGCCGCCACGAATCACCTCGCGGGCGACCTCCGGTGCAAGCACGTTGACCGGCCAGCCGAGAATGGCGATGGCCATCAGCGGCTCGCCGCCCATTGCGTAGATGTCGCTGATGGCGTTGGTGGCGGCGATGCGGCCGAAGTCGAAGGGGTCATCGACGATGGGCATGAAAAAGTCGGTCGTGGAAACCACGCCGCGCTCTTCATCGAGCGCATAGACAGCAGCGTCGTCACGCGAGGCATTGCCGACCCACAGCCGTGGATCGAGGTTCTGCGCGCCGCTGCCCGCCAGGATCACGTCCAGCACCTTGGGAGAAATCTTGCAGCCGCAACCTGCACCGTGGCTGTACTGGGTCAATCGGATCGGCTCGCTCATGGCATCGCTCTCGGTAAATCGGAAACAAGGCGCGGATTCTAGCAAAGCTGTTCTTTAACCAGCTCACCCCTATAATCGCCCGCGTCTCGACTACCCTCAGCAGGCGCACCTGCGCCACTGCGAACCTTTTCCGCCATTGAACCGGAGAATCTTCATGTTCAAACATATCCTGGCCCTGACCGCCGGCTTGACCCTGTCCTTTTCCGTTGTCGCCGCCGACGCTCTCAAGGTTTCGGCCATCCCTGACGAGGCTCCCACCGAGCTGCTGCGCAAGTTCAAACCGCTGGGCGCCTACCTGGAACAGGAGCTGGGCATGAAGGTGGAGTTCGTGCCGGTAGCCGACTACGCCGCCGTGGTCGAAGCGCTGGCCGCCGACCGTATCGACATGGCCTGGCTGGGCGGTTTCACCTTCGTCCAGGCGCGCCTGAAGACCGGCAACGCCGTGCCGCTGGTACAGCGTGAGCAGGACGCCGAGTTCACCAGCAAGTTCATCACCTCCGATCCGGCGGTGAAGTCCCTGCAGGATCTGAAAGGCAAGACCTTCGCCTTCGGTTCGGTGTCCTCCACCTCCGGCAGCCTGATGCCGCGCTATTTCATGCTGCAGGACGGCATCAATCCGGAAGACTTCTTCAGCCGCGTGGCCTACTCCGGTGCCCACGACGCCACCGCCGCCTGGGTGCAGGCCGGCAAGGCCGATGCCGGTGTGCTCAACGCCTCGGTGTGGCAGAAGCTGGCCGATGCCGGCAAGGTCGACACCGACAAGGTCAAGGTCTTCGCCACCACCCCGACCTACTACGACTACAACTGGACCGTGCGCGGCAACCTCGACGCCGACCTGCAGGCAAAGATCAAGGCCGCCTTCCTCGCCCTCGACCCGGCCAAGCCCGAGCAGAAGGCGATTCTCGACCTGCAGGCCGCCAGCCGCTTCATCGAGACCCAGCCTGCAAACTACGAAGGCATCGAAGAAGCCGCTCGCGCCGCTGGCCTCTTGAAGTGAGCATCGCCCTGCGTGGCGTGGGCCTGGCCCACGCCAACGGCAAGGTGGCGCTGGAAAACATCGATCTGCAGGTAAGTCCCGGCGAACGGGTGGCCATCATCGGCCCCTCCGGCGCCGGCAAGACCACCCTGCTGCGCCTGCTGGCCACCAGCCTGCAACCCACGCACGGCGAGATCGACTTGCTGCAGCACAACCCCTGGCGCCTGGCCGCTCGCCAGCGCCAACGCCTGCGTGCGCGCATCGGGCTGATCCACCAGGCACCGCCGCTACCGCCGCGTCAGCGCGTGGTCACCGCCGTGCTGGCCGGCAAGCTTGGCCAGTGGTCATTGGCCAAGGGCCTGATCAACCTGCTGCATCCGCTGGATGCCAACGGTGCCCAGGCCGCCCTGGCGCGGCTGGATATCAGCGAGCAACTCTACCAGCGCTGCGACCAGCTCTCCGGTGGCCAGTTGCAGCGCGTTGGCATCGCCCGCGTGCTGTACCAGGCGCCAGAGCTGATTCTCGCTGACGAACCGGTCTCGGCCATGGACCCAGTGCTGGCCGGCCACACCCTGGCCGTGCTCAACCGCGAGGCCGCCGAGCGCGGCATGACGCTGCTGGCCAGCCTGCACGCCGTCGACCTGGCCCTGGCGCACTTCCCCCGGGTGATCGGCATCCGCGACGGGCGCATCGCCTTCGACCTGCCGGCGACGCAGGTGCAGCCCGAACAGTTGCAAGCGCTGTACGCCAACGAACAATTGCAGGACACGCCCAGTTCACCCGTGCAGCCGCAGCCGGTGCATATCCCCCGATGCTGACCGCCGCTCCACGCGACCCCGCCGCCCTGCCGCGCCTGCTGATCAGCGCACTGGCGCTGCTGTTGTTATGGCCGGGCCTGAGCCTGAGCGAGCTGGACCTGGGCGTGCTGGTCGATGGCGACAACACCCGCGCCATGGGCAACTTCCTCGCCGGTTTCTGGCCGCCTGCGCATGATGGCGAGTTCCTCGCCCTGCTCGGCCGCGCCACCCTGGAAACCCTGGCCATCGCCACCGCCGGCATGAGCCTGGCGCTGCTGATCGCCGTCCCCGCCGCGCTGCTGGCCAGCCGCGCGCTGTCGTTGTCGGCCGTGCACCGGGGTGGCCGCCCGGCCTGGTGGGCGAATCTGGCGCGCTGGCCGGTGCGCGGCCTGCTGATCTTCCTGCGTAGCGTGCCGGAGATCGTCTGGGCACTGCTGTTCGTCCGCGCTGTCGGCCTCGGCCCCACCGCCGGCGTACTGGCCATCGCCATCACCTATGCCGGCATGCTCGGCAAGGTGTATGCGGAAATCTTCGAATCGGTCGACGCCCGCCCCACACGCGCGCTACTGGGTGCCGGCAGCAGCCGCCTGGCCGCCTTCGCCTACGGCGTGCTGCCCAATGCCGCCGGGGAAATGCTCTCCTACACCGTTTACCGCTGGGAATGCGCCATCCGCGCCTCGGTGGTGATGGGCTTCGTCGGCGCTGGTGGGCTGGGCCAGCAGATCGACCTTTCGCTGCGCATGTTCGCCGGCGGTGAAGTGGCGAGCATGCTGCTCACCTTCCTTCTGCTGGTACTGCTGGCCGACCAGTTCAGCCGCCTGCTGCGCGCGAGGCTGACATGAGAGCCGGCAATCTGGTCCTGCTCGCCGCCCTCCTAGGAGCGGTGGCTGCCTCGTTCCTCTATCTGGGCATCGACCTTGGCGCCCTGGTCGCCGGCGACAGCCTGGCGCAGATGGGCCAGTACGCCAGCGGCTTCCTGCAGCCGGACTTCTCCAGCGCACACTTGCAGGCCATCGGCCGTGGCGCGCTGGAAACCCTGGCCATGTCCGCCATCGGCACCCTGCTCGCTGCCCTGCTCGGCCTGGCCCTGGCACTGCCGGCCGCCGGGCGCTTCGGCGGTGTCGCCCTGCACCTCACGCGCCTGCTGCTCAACGCCTTGCGCGCCATCCCCGAACTGGTCTGGGCGGCGCTGATGGTGCTGGCCGCCGGCCTCGGCCCCAACGCCGGCACCCTGGCTCTGGGCCTGCACACTGCAGGCGTGCTCGGCCGCCTGTTCGCCGAAGCGCTGGAAAACACCCCACGCGAACCGGCCGACGCCATCCGCGAAAGCGGCGGCGGACGCATGCTCGCCTTCTGCTACGGCACCCTGCCCGGCGTGTGGCCGCAACTGGTGGCCTACACCCTGTACCGCTGGGAAAACAACATCCGCATGGCCAGCGTGCTCGGCTTCGTCGGCGCCGGCGGCCTGGGGCAGATGCTCTACGTGTCGCTCAGCCTGTTCCAGGAAGCCCAGGCGGCCACTGTAATCCTGGCCATGTTGCTGCTGGTGCTGGCGGTCGATGGCTTGAGCGGCTGGGCGCGGCAACGCTGGGTGAGTTGAGCTGTTCACCATCAGCGCCTACACGATCTATCGCATGCCAGACACCGCAACCACCATCGACAGCTGACCCATCCGCTACGAGACGCTCTCGCAGTTGTACACGCAACCGTCGATCCATCGGCAACGGACTCTCGACGGAGAAGTCTGGCGATGACGTGTAATGGCGCACGTGCACCAGCCAAAAGATGCCCAAAGCCCAACGTCGTAACTCATGACGTCCGACCTGGCTTCATCACCTCCCCCACTCCTTTCGGCAAAACCTTCACGCGCATGATTGATTTATACATTTAGCAATGATTATCATTAGTAAAATATAAAACGATAAGAGCCATCATGCACAACAGAAACAAGAACGCGCTGCTGGGCCTCCTGCTTGCCAGCTGCAGCGCACCGCTTGCCGCCCAGGTCATCAGCCTGGACTCCATGGAAATTTCCAGCGCCCCCATCGAGAACGCCGTCCAGCGTGCCCACGCCGAGCGACGTGAGGCGAGCAATTCGAAGGCTGTGATCGAGGCCGAGCAGCTCAACCAGTTCGGTGACCAGCCGCTGGGCGATGCGCTGCGCCGTCTGGTCGGCGTCTCCTTCGCTGGCGCCAACCGTGCCCGTGAAGTGCAACTGCGCGGCATCGGCCCCGAGTACGCGCAAGTGCTGGTCAACGGCCGGCGCCTGCTCGATGCCAACTCCAAGCGTAGCGTGCAGCTGGATCGGATCCCCAGCTCGCTGGTCGAGCGCGTGGAGATCATCCGCTCGCCCCTGGCCAGCCAGGAGGGCCAGGGCGCCGCAGGCACGGTCAATATCATCCTCAAGCAGCGCGCCAAGGGCGGTAACGGCGAGATCGGCATCGGCGCCGGGCACATGGAAAGCAACGGAGGCCTGGGGGATGCCACCGCCTTCTACAGCCTGGGCAACGACAACGTCACGCTGAACCTGGCCGGTGGCGTGCAATTGCAGCGCCGTAACGAGAGCAAGGATTCGCTGGTGTTCAACAACAGCGGCGCCAATGGCGGTGAGCTGGGCACCAACAAGCGGCGCTTCGAGCAAGGCAACTTCCTGCCGTCGCTGGAGCTGCGCCTGGACGACGACAACCGCCTGAACTTCCAGCTCGATTACCTGAAGACCACCGAATACCGCGACGACATCGCCGCCGAGCTGGAAGCTGCGCAGAACGCAGTGCGGCGCACCGAGTTCGAAGACCGCGAGCGCAAGCGCACCAACCTCGGCCTGCTCAGCGACTGGACGCACCAGTGGAGCGACGACACCGAGCTGCTGCTGAGCCTCGACCTGCAGAAGGCCGACGAGGACACCACCCGCGACGCCAAACGCTACCGGGCCAACGGCACCCTGGATCGCACGCGCCTGCGTGACGAGAACATCCACATGACTTCGGTCTCGCCCACCCTCAAGGTAAAGACGCTGCTCGATGCCCACAGCCTCGAATGGGGCGCCGGAGCACGTCGCGAGACCCGCGAGGAAGACAACAGCAACATCGAGAATGGCGTGGTCCGCCCCATCAATGCCGCGCGCACCTACCAGATCCGTGAGGACATCACCCACCTGTTCGCCCAGGACACCTGGCTGCTGCCCTGGGGCGACAGCCTGACCTACGGCCTGCGCCTGGAAGACGCCCACACCCGCACCCGCGACTTCAACGGTGCCAAGCAGCAGACCAGCAAGCTCAGTCCCCTGCCGTCGATCAGCTACCTCGGCCATCTCAGTGCCAACACCGACTGGCGCCTGGGTATCGCCCGCACATTGCGCCGGCCCGATCTGCGCGAGCTGAGCCCGACCGTCACCACCGACTCCGGCACCCTGGCCCGACCCGATACCGGTGGCAACCCGGGGATGACACCGGAGTCCATCTGGGGCGTCGATCTGGGGCTGGATCACTTCTTCAACGACCAGCGTGGCCTGCTCTCGGCCAACCTGTTCCACCGCCAGTTCAGTGACAAGATCGAAAACGTGCTCAGCGAGCAGGACAACGGCCGCTGGCTGAGCCGCCCGGAGAACGCCGGCGACGGCCAGGCCAGCGGCCTGGAACTGGAAGCACGCGCGCCACTGGATGTGCTCGGCTTGCCGCAACTGACGCTATGGTCCAACGCCACCGCCGTGCACACCCGCCTGAAGAGCGAAGCCACCGGCGAAACCCGACGCTTCCTCGATCAGCCGGACTACCTGTTCAACGCTGGCGCCGACTACTACCTGGCCAGCCTGCGCACCACCTTCGGCGTCAACTACAACTGGAGCAGCGGCTACAACCAGAAATACCGACTGAGCTCGGGCAAAACGGCAGAGAACGATCAGGACGCCGTTGGCCGTGTCGATATATCGGCACGCACCCAACTCAGCGAGAACACCAGCCTCAACCTGTCGGTGCTCAACCTGTTTGCCCAGAACGAGGACAGCCGCGCCACCACCTATGGCGCCAACGGCCTGCTGGAAAGCAACAGCCTGACCGAGGAAGGCACCTACCGTACCTTCTACGTGCGCGTGCAAACCGCGTTCTGATTGTGTGTGCGGTATTCAAAGGCCCCCGGCACGTCAGTGCCGGGGGCCTTTTTCGTTCTGGCAGCGGCGGCGTCACGGTCCTCTGGCTAAGATACTTCCTCAACAGCCCCGCGCGTGGCTAACGCCTGCTAGCCCGGGCAAACAGCAGCGGCTAGAGTATCTTGGCCATGCTACTGCTGGTGCTGGCCGTGGATGATGGGCTAGGTGTAGGCCCCCGGAGTGACGGGCAGCATTCGGCCAAGAGTGGCCACTCACGGGGAATTCAGAAAGTCATTTGGTCGTTCATTCACGGCTCAGTAGTATGGATCTATGATCAACGTGATAGGCCGCAAAAATTTTCTCGTGCTCTCCTACAATCATGAAAACTAGTGGCTTATCCAAGGCGGAGCCGAGCTTTGCCCACTCCGTGTAGTCGATTTCAGAGGGCAATGGATTCGATTGTGGGTGAGTATGCCAGTCCCCGAGGTAATCAATGTGGCCTTGGCTTTCTTCCCAAGCCCTCGTCACGGTGAGCTGATGGCCAGGATCCAGGCGTTCAAAACGGATCCGTGAGCTTCTATCCAAAGGCATGGGCACTGTCGCGTGTAAGATATGAAGATGTCGGCCCGATCTGTACCCCATCAGCGTACCTCCGGCTTCGTGCTTCTTTGGGTTGTCCTGGCGGTAGGCGCAGATGATGTCCAGCACATTGCTCTCGACAAGGACGTATAACCCTTGCAGCTTCTGCGCCGTGAAAATCATCTCGTTCCGCATGCAGGGCAACCACTTAGCGGCGTGATGTCTTGGTTTTTTACTTTGTAGGTGTCTGCATTTTCCACTGTCCTGGTTCGAAACCTTGGACTCGGGTTGCCGCTCTTTTTCCAGTCAATCAACATGTCCGTGACAAGAGCTGCGGCGGACAGTGATGCAGATACAGCGTATGGCGTAAAGTGCTTGCAGGCACGAAAGCCCTTTTCTATATCATTCTTGAGTACTTTGAATCGCTCTGCCATTTCGCTTCCAGGCTCGTACCGCCGTAAGCAGCGGAAGCAGCCGTATTTCAAGGAGTCAGTCCATAAGGCTTGAACGCATTCGCCATTACCCTTGATCCATGTGTGCAAGACGGGGGGAAACGTCCCTTCATTGCTTATGCGCAGCGCATTCAGCATTTCTGAAAGGGGCTCCTCTCCCGTTGCATTAATAATTAGATCAAAGCCTAAGTAATCGAGCTTTGGTGTTATGGCTGTGGGACTTGATAAAATGTTGCTATAGGGGAACTGCAGTACAAGTTCGTCCTTGAGCGCGTCAGATTTCCGCTTGAGCAACGCGTTAAACCCAAGGGCGTGTCGACCTATGTTCTCAGGCAACAGAAACTGGTTGTCGATCAAGGTAAATTGACCACCCTCTGTTCCTGCGCCCAGCCGAGTAAGTGCTTGAGCGACATAACCACCTACCGACCCGCATCCAAGTAGAGCGATTTTAAGGCCGGATAGTCCGTTTTTCAGTGAACCAGATAGATTTCGCGTGTGTAAAAAGTCTGAGCTAAGATCTGTCGTGAGGAGGCGAAAGATTTTGTCTGATCCTCCGAAACGATGGAGATACTGAAAAAAAGCCTTGCCCGCAAGTTTACGGCCGCCAGCAGTCCCTTTGGTGGTGGCCTGACTGATGTAGCGCTTGTTGACTGTAAAGCCGAAACCGATCCAGCCCACCGGCGAATCAATTAGGATGTAGATTCGACTTAAGTGCAAGATCGACTTGTCAGATTCGATCTTATTTCGCAGCGCAACATAAAGTGAGTTGTCCCATGCTTTCAACCATACCAACATTTCCTTTACCGTCCATGGAAGCGTGGATGACATATCCGGTGGTGCATTTGTTCGTAGTAACCAGCAGGATCGTGCTTCAAGGAGTTGAGCACTTGCCCCCCAAGAAAGGGCTACCCGATGTAGTGCTTCTTTACTGGTGGTAATGATGTCGCCAAATGGTCCTCTGGGTGACAGCTTATAGACTTCGGCTTCCCCAAGCCCAATTGACAACTCGGAAAGCCCAACCGGAAGCAACGTTCCCAAACTAGATCCAAACCAATAGGATTGAAACTCCGCTTGCATGTCAGCTTGGCTTTGGGTGGGATTACTGATGAGTTGGTCGATCAGGCTAGTGGCTTGCTGCAAGCAAAAGGCAATGGCCCCTGTCCGATTGTATCGATCAAGCACAACAGAACCTTCGGCCAAATAGCAAAAGTCACCACCTATGACTCCGTGCGCCATCTGAACCGGTAGAAAAGGAGGCTTCTCTGTAATCCGGATTTTCGGGTAGACCAGGAAGTCCCAATCGGCAATCGCGATTTCGATTGGAACAGGCCCGGCAACGGACTTCAACGCTCCGAAAAATCTGCGAACCCCTTTTTTTGTTGGACGGGCTTTGAAACCCAATCCATGCATGTAGCGAAGCACATCGCCAAGGCCTTCGACTTCCATATTAACCTGCAGATGTATTCGGAACACGAGGGGCAGGCACTACGGAAGGCGTGGTTGAACGCACAATCTCCGTGGCGCTTTCAACATCGATCAGGCATATGGTCGCCGGGACTCGGTTGCCCAATTGATCTGAGGTGATCTGCAACGCCTGATGCTTTTGGTACTCCTGGCAGCCCCTCGCTCTTCTAAGCGCTATTGCCAAATCCCTGGCTCTATTTGAAGCGTATTCACGCTCGTCCTGTTTCAAGCGATTAAAGTCCTCTGCTCCGTCATCAATGCCTGGTTCACGAATCTCCGTATTCAATGCGGTGGACAGCGAGTGGGCAGCATTCTCGAACGCGATGTCATCACGACCACGCTTACCTTCGAAGTTTTGGGCAATCGCGATCATTAAAGAAATGGAAGTCGGCCCACCAGACGTCCAATGAAAATCCCGCCATGCTTTAGCGTACCTACAAACGCGAAGGAATTGATTGCCCAGATCGCCAAATCGCGCGACTTGGTCTCTGATCCACTTCGCGACGTCCTCAGGGTCGGAAGCCCTCCACAGCCCAGATCGGGAAGCCAACATGATAGTGTTAAGGTCGCCCCAGGTTTGAGCTTTGGTTTCCGCTAACACGACGAAAGCCTCGTTCGAGCTAACACTGTCCAAAACCACCGAGCGCCGCTCGTTGCTTAGTGCTGCTGTGCGCTCGATAACTTTGTTGAATTCCTCAATCGGAGCGGCATAAAGCGGGATGTCAATGTGTGCCCACGAACAGACGTCGATCCGGATGCAGGTGTCTTTGGCTGCATTACCAGTTACTAACTTCCAGTTTTCTTGGGCGCAGAGTACCTGAAGAAGTGTTTCAACCAGGTCAAAGTACTTCTTGGCCATTGCAGCAGGCGGGCCGTTTTCCTGCCAAACGTCGACAGGAAGGTAGACACCATAGTCTAGGTCGATTTCCTGTATTTTTGGCTGTGCAGGTTGAATGCAAGTTTTGTATGACCAAGACCCTTGCGTCCTGAACCGAGGTTCTACACGTTTTTCCATGCCCAATATAACAATGGTTGCGTTGGCAATGGCCGGCTTCAAATATTCACGGATTTTCGTCCTGCATTGGGTCAAAAAATGCCGCTGCTCATCCGTGGGTGCGATGTTGTCACTGAAAGAAAACTCGCCAGTAGACGAAAAAAATAGTTTGGTGAGATTCAGCATGTTGCAGTCTCCTGACGCATCGCGTTGTTGCCATAGAAAAATTTTAAGGGGCAAGCTTTGTGCGTAACGAACTCCATAAAGTCTGCTTTTCCGAGGCAGGTCTTCGCTTTCTCAAGGCCAGAACCCATGAGGACTTCCTGCGCATGAATGTCTGCTTTGTCTAGGGCAACAGCCTTGGAGCGATCGTCCGTAAGGTCGTCATCAACATGCATGTAGCGTGAGCCGAGTTTGTGTTGCAGCATGAAGTCGCATAGCGACTCTTGAACGGAAATTGACAAGCCGAACAACCGCTGCGCTGCTTTCAGGGGATTACCTCCACCCCAGTCCATAGCGCCGCCTTCACGATTGTTCTTTGGGTTCACGGTGAATTTAGATGACATCGTCCCAATAGACAGGAGGTGAATGTCCGAATTGGCCACATCAAAAAACGTTTCTGCTTCGTGAAGCGCGAGTAGACCGGGGGCGTTGGCGAACAACCCACCATCAACGTACTGGTTATGCTGAAACTGATGCCGCGGAAAGTAGGTTGGTGCGGCGCTCGTGGCGAGGGCTATGTCCACCATCTTGTGCTGGTGGTCGCGCCGAAAGCTCTCATGGTGCGGGGTTTTGAACAACACCGGCTTGCCAGTCGAGTAGTTAATCGATGGAATGACCACCGGGTGAAGGCAATCTCCCAGAAGTTTTTCGCCTAGCATTTCAGGAGCTGATATCTGCTTTTTTAGCTCATCACTGCTGAATGTGGACTTGAAGATAGGCATTCTCGTGCGAGGATTGAAAATAGCCTCTCCATGCTTTTTAAAGAGGTCTACGATTGCCTGAGCAGGAATTTCCGATGCGATAGCGAGAGCTAGGATGCCGCCTATAGACGTGCCTGCAATAAGGTCGAAATGGCGAGCGATAGGACCACCAATTTCGCGCTCGACCTCTGCCAATATGGTGGCAGTGTAAAGCCCTCTGTAGCCCCCGCCTGATAGTGCTAAAACCTGAAAGCGATTTGCGGACATGAAAAAATCCTCCGGCGCGTCAAAACTAGCGCGATTGACCGACAAGTTAGCGGCATAGGCGTGAGTAAAAAAGGGGGGTTCGTGGTGGCTTTGTTACGCTACGCCTCTATCAGTGCGTGATCGTTTATTTTTAATATGAGGCGTGAATATTCATTACGGTTCGTGAGCATTTGCTCACGTGCGCGCTATTGACCTTTGTGAGATTATTGCGCTAACCAATTTTTACCGAGGGCTGCTACATGTATAAAATAGCCATTATTGAAGACTCAGAGGCTGTGAATAACGCGCTTGCATCATTCTGCCTGAAGCTCAATCACAGAGTGGAGGTCAATCAGTTCTTCGATAGAACCTCCGCTGAAGAGGCGATTAAGGAAAATAACTACTCACTTATTGTTTTGGACATTGAGTTGCCTCCCGAGAAAAATGCGGGCATAGGTCTCATAAGTGTAAATTCTCAACACTACAAGAGTCCGGTTATTGTTGTTTCTGGATTGGATTCCTCAGTATATCGTTCGATAATGTATCAGTTGGATGTTTGGGATTTTCTTGAAAAACCCATTGCTGCAGATGGGCAAATGTTTTTAGCAGCGGCAATGAGAGTGCTAAGAGACACACAGAGACCACAAAATAAGCAGGATTCGCAGGAGCAGAAAGAGCAAGCTTTAGATGATCTAGTAATTGATCATGATACAGGGAAGGCTAGCTTCAAAGGCAAGCCTTTGAATATTCCGCATACTGCCAAGACTATATTAAAAAGAATTTATAATGCCAAAGGCAGTCTGGTCCCGTATGAGGATTTTTTTGATCTTGTGAGAAGTGGAAAAAACAATGACGCTATCCGTCAGCACATAAAAACTATTCGAGATGTTTTAAAAGACGTGGAGGAGTCAGAGGAGCATATTGAAGTAATCAGGATGAAGGGGGTTCGGTGGCTAGATTAGACTTTAAAAAATTTAAAAACAACATTAGTAAGGCATCGATAAGAATTTATGTTGCCGGCGTGATACTCGCGATGCTCATTGTCGTGATGGTCGGTACAGTCGTAGCACTGAGGTTAAGCTTTGGATCTGTGATTGGGCAATATGAGTCAAATGTAAGTCGCAACTTGCAGCGCGTAGCCTATGAATTTGATTCGCTTGATGGAAGAATCAATCTTGTGAATTTCGAATACCCTAGGCCTGATAGTTCTGGGATTCCTCTTTATGCAATACCTTTAGAATACATTAATATTGTTCCGGGGCACGCTGAGGATATTAAACCCCTGCTGGGATGCAGCTTTTCTGGTATGAATGCACCCCAAAGTAGAGTCTGTGCTGGAGTGCTGACTAACAAAGCTCTCGGTGCAATGGTTTATGTAAGAGGGCGGTTTGAGAAGGATAACGACCTAGTATCACCTAGCTATATCGATGACCCAAGAACCGGAGATCATTTCTTGGTTTCGTTATCTGCGCGCGGTACTACCAGCCAATTTATAGTCACCTTTGATTCTGTGAAGCGCAGCGGTGACACCGTAATCCCTTATTTGTCGCCAGCTTGGAGTTTGACTGGGTTTAGAGTTGGATCTTCAACAGATAGAGCCTATTCAAGAGAGCCATATATCAAAGGGCGCGCTCTGAAAGTAAGTAACACTAGGGCGGCCAATAGATTTGAGTTCATATTCCAGATCCCGGCTTATGTATTTGCGGATGATGCCTATCTGGCAAATCGCTCTCAAAGAGAAACCACTGCTTGGCCGCCCAGCGATATATCCAAAGCCCGCCTAGACATTAAGTTAATCGGTGATAACTCAGCCGGTGAGAGCAGCATCATGCTGGACTCTGCGCGATCTGAACCAAGCGCCGTTTTTTCTTTTGAAAGAATGAGTAATTATTTATCGCCTGGCGAGGTTTTAGTGTTTTCCCCTAGCAACACAGATGCAAGAATTGAGATCAGCTATACGGCCGTCGATGATTTGGGTGAAGCACGGAATTATCCCTTTAGTGTGATTGATCGTTTAACCGATTTTTTTATTGGAATTATTGTTCCGGCGATAAAAATAGACGCAGTTGCCGGACTTCCTGATGGAGGGGCGATTGCTATACATGGTGATGCCTCTAGTGTATTGGGTGGATGGAGGATAGCCGCTCAGTCTATCGTATTGCTTTCGTCGCTTATAATTATCATGCTACTGGCTTCCTCCGTGATTCTTAGGCGATTTGTATTGGATCCACTTTATAGGGTTCGCCGTAATACATTACATATCAAGGAGCGGTTTAACGTAGCCGGCGAGCATAGCCTGCCCTTTAATATTAAGGAAAGCCAAAATGAGGTAGGAGTGCTCTGGAGGAATATTCTTGAACTTCATGAGGCGCTCATGGTTCACGGTCGTAACGCAGCTGAACGCTCGAAAAGAGAACATCAATTTCTTCGTGCCATTGGTCATGAAATTAGATCTCCGCTGCAAGATCTTATGCTAAGGCACAACGATGAAAACGATCCAAGTACTCGTTATGTCCGCAGGATTTCTTTCGCGGTAAAGTATCTATATGGAGCTTCTCTTGGGCAGGAGATTTCTGATGGCTCTGCTTTCAAAACCCCTCAGGAAGCGATGAGTTCATTATCTGGAAATATTACTAAAGAAAATATCACTGAATACCTGATGAATGCCGCCGAGTCTACAATTTCAGGTATTAGGTATGTTGGGGGCGAGGCCATGTATGTGATGGTCGATGCAGATATGCTGGAATCTGTATTGACGGCCATATTTAATAATGCCAATGACTTTCGAGTGCCAGGCACGGAGATTCTCGTTAATGGATATCTTGAGCGCGGAAGCGCCGTTGTTACAATTAAAAATATAGGCCCACGTATCACGATTGAACCTGTAGAGGACATATTTGAATATGGAGTGTCTGTAAGGAATAGTGCTGAAGAGGATGGACATCTTGGGCAGGGGCTTTATATGGCAAAGACTTTCGTTTCGCGGCTTGGCGGAAGTCTAAGTGTGCGAAATATAGATGACGGAGTTTGCTTTGAAATTAGGCTTCCATGTGTAAGTTAGCCTGCCAAGGACTCACCAACATGGACCGTTTACCTAGCACCCTCCCCCTCTTGGCGCTCTGCCTGTTGCCTCTCGCGCATGCCGATACGCGCCAGCCACAGCCTTGCGACGCTGCATTGCTGGATTCACTGGCCACCCAGTTGGGGCAGCGCGGATGGACGCCCCCTGACGGGCGTGGTGACGGGCCATTGCTGGCAGCTGCCTGCAAGCCCTGGCCGGATGATCCGGCGTTGTCCGTGGTGACCCTGGCTTACCGTGACGCCGAGGACGACACGCCAGCGGGTGAGCGCAATCTCAACTGGCTGGTGGCGAAGGTGAACACGCAGAGCGGGCAATTGCGCGAACGCCATGACGACTACCTTGGCGAAGATGCTGCGCTAGAAATCGATGCGGGAAGCCTGTGGTTGGATACCGCGCGCTATCACCTCGCACCAGGCGTGCGCGCCTTCGGTGTGGTGGTGCGCAGTGTCGCGCGCGGGGCGAGCTGTCCGGATGCCGACGCCAATAACCTGCTGACGCTGATGGTGCCGGACGGGCCTCGGCTGAGGCCGGTGTTTGCCACCTATCTGTACGCGTGGACGACGGTAAAAGGCACGTCCTGTGTCACGGACAGTGACTTCCAATCAGAGCGAGCCGACCTGACGCTGGGCCTTGGGCCGAAGCAAGCCCATGGCTACGCCGACCTGGTGGTAACCGCTCAAGTTCGTGCAGGCTGGCAGGAGCCGGTGCTACGCAGGGTCAGCACCACGGTCCGCTACGACGGCAAGCGCTATCCGTTCGATCAGTTCTCGATGTTCTGGACAAGAGAGCCGCAGCCGTAACGACGAACAGGCAAGAACAAGCCAGCGCTACGCGGCCGTCTAGACTCCTGAGTCTCAACCCATGGTGGGAGACTCAGGATGACCAGCAAGAACACCATCTGCCTCTGGTACGACCGCGATGCGCTGGAGGCTGCGACTTTCTATGCCGAGACCTTTCCCGACAGTGCCGTGCTGGCGGTCCACCATGCGCCCGGTGACTACCCCAGTGGCCAGCAGGGCGATGTGCTGACGGTGGAGTTCAGCGTGATGGGCATTCCCTGCCTGGGCCTCAACGGCGGCCCGGTGTTCCAGCACAACGAGGCGTTCTCGTTTCAGGTGGCCACCGACGATCAGGCCGAGACGGATCGCTTGTGGCACGCGATCATCGACAACGGCGGCCAGGCCAGTGAATGCGGCTGGTGCAAGGACAAATGGGGCATCTCCTGGCAGATCACCCCGCGCATCCTCAGCGCCGCCATCGCCAGCCCTGACCGCGCGGCGGCCAAGCGCGCTTTCGAGGCGATGATGACAATGAGCAAGATCGATATCGCCAGGATCGAGGCGGCGCTGAAGGGTTGATCGGCGAAGGTCAGACGCGGGCGTTCTTCTTCTGCAGGATGTCCGATGCTTCGTTGTAGGCGCTCTGGAAGGCTTCGCTGCCGATCCAGGTGATCGCGGCGTCTTCGTCTTCATCGTGGAAGATGGCGCGGTAAACGATCAGCAGGCCCATCATGAAATCGGTCGCGGCCTCCTGCGATTCTTCTGCGACCACCAGTTCCAGTACCGGGTATTGCAGGAACACCAGGCACAGGGCGAGCAGGCTGATGCCTTCGCCGGCCTTCATGGCCTGGAACAGGTCGTCGAAATGCGCCGGGTCGAAGCCGTTTTCTTCGATGTCCTTGAAATCGAACGTACTCAGGTCGATCTCGACGTCATCGAACGGATCGTTGATAAAGGGGTTGGCGAGAATCGGATGGACGACATTGGCTTGTGCCTTGGGCTTGCCCATGCGGTTCTGCTTGGCCTTGGTCTTGGCCCGCTGGGCGCGCTTTTTCTGTTTGTCTGGGGAGGCCATGGGGCGAATTCCTCGTTGGCTGCAGCCATGTTCATGGCCCGGAATGATCAGGCGCCCATTGTATGCAGTCTTGACCAGGGCCTGCGGTTGAATTTGCTGGCGCAAGGCGGCGATATGGACGAGTAGATTGACCGCGTTTGCCTACAATACGTTTCGCCAGGATGCATGGATGACAAGGACCTCGACAGCGCCATGACCGACCGCCAACAACTTCATCGAGAGGGTTACGCCCTGCTGCGCCAGGCGGTTCCTCCGGGCTGGCTGGATGAGCTGCGTAGCGCATTCGATGCCAACGTCAGGCCCTCGGATCAATGGCCCGTGCCACGCGGCCCCGATTGGCGTCACGCGTTGCTGGATCATGACCCCAGGATTCAAGCCCTGTGCCGCTTGCCACAATTGCTGGCGGTGGCCGGCGAACTGATCGGCGAGCGCTTCTTCCTCGCCCAGGTGGAAGGCCGTGAACCCCTGGCTGGTGGCGGCCACCAGCAACTGCACCGTGACCTCTCGGCGCAGCGCCCAGGCGATATCGCCAACGCCATGATCTACTTCGACGACTACGGCCCGGACAATGGCGCCACTCGCATCGTCCCCGGCAGCCACCGGCCACAACCGGGCGAGCCACCGTTCGATTTCAACGACGAATCGCGCGCCGTGCAGTTGGCCGGAGCTGCGGGCGACATCCTGGTATTCGACGTCGACCTGGTACACGCCGGCAGCCGGAACCTACTCGGCACACACCGCCGCTCGATCCTGATCAGCTACTGCGCCGAGACGCTGTACGCGTCATACCTGCAGACACGCAGCCTGCGGGGCATCCGGATGGATGCCGGCGAGCGCTTCGAGCCTGCGGATTTTGCCGACTCGTTTACCCGCGAGGCGAAACCGGGTGCCTAGCAGGCAACGCTGGCATCCTTGGCTGGCGGTAGGCCGAACAACCGGCGGTATTCGCGGCTGAACTGCGAGACGCTTTCATAACCCACGGCGAATGCCGCACTGCTGGCAGTGGCGCCCTCCCCCAGCATCAGCCGACGTGCCTCGATCAACCGTAGCTGCTTTTGAAATTGCAGCGGCGTCAGCGACGTCTGGTTGCGAAAGTGCTGATGGAATGACGAGGTGCTCATGCCGGCTACGGCAGCCAGATGCTCCACTGGCAAGGGTTGGGTGAACTCGGTGCGCAGCACCTTCACCGCCCGTGCAATGCGTTGCGCATGGCCGTCCGGCCAGCCCAGGCGGCTGATGGCCGAACCGTGGCGCCCAGCCAGCAACCAATAGTGCAGCTCGCGCACCAGCGAGGCATGCAGTACCGCTGCCGAAGCCGGACGACCCAACAGGCGCATCAAACGCAATGCTGCTTCGGCCACCTCAACGTCGGTCGGTTCGATCCTGATCGGCGCCTCGTCCGTGCAGGGGGCTGACTTCATTTCCTCCATCAACTCGGTGAGCAAGGCCGGGTTCAGATCGATCACCAGCGAGATGTAAGGGGCTTCGGGGCTCGCCTCGATGATCTGACTGACCGTCGGCACATCGGCAGTAATCAACAAGGAATCACCCGCGCTGAAGGTGAACGTACGCGCCCCCGTCATGACCTGCTTGCCGCCCTGTAGCACCAGGCAGGCAAGAGGCCGGGTAATCGCATAATCCAGCCCGCTGGGCTGGAGCGTACGGATGATGGTCAAGCCTGGAATGGGCGTTTGGGCAAGGCCATCGGGATCGGCATGTTGATCCAGATAGTCGCGAACGACCTCCAGCAGCGTTGTGCTCATCAGTGGTTCCTGAGACGGGTCATGGGCACGTTGTTCACCCTTGGAGAAATAGGCAAAAAGCGTCGAGGTTTCGGTAAGGACGGGGTTACCCCACGGCTCACACAATGAAAGCCCCTTCACCAAACAGAGGTTTTTACCATGACCAAGATCGCCATCGTAACTGGCTCCAGCCGTGGCCTCGGCCGTAATACCGCTCTGAATATCGCTCGCCAGGGTAGCGATGTCGTCGTCACCTATCACAGCCAGGCCGATGCCGCGCTGGCGGTGGTCGCCGAAGTCGAAGCACTGGGGCGAAAGGCCGTTGCGCTGCAACTCGATGCCGGCAACGTCACCACCTTCCCGGCTTTCGTCGAGCGTCTGCGCCAGGCGCTACGCGACACCTGGCAGCGCGACAACTTCGATCACCTGGTCAATAACGCTGGCCACGGGGATATGGCCTCGATTGCCGAGACCAGCGAGGCGCAGTTCGATGCCCTGGTGAACGTGCACTTCAAAGGGGTGTTCTTCCTCACCCAGGCGCTGCTGCCGTTGATGGCCGATGGCGGTCGTATCGTCAACATTTCTTCGGGGCTGACGCGCATCTCCTATCCGGGCTTTGCGGCCTACTCGGCAGTCAAAGGGGCGGTGGAAGTGCTCAGCGTCTACCTGGCCAAGGAGCTGGGCAGCCGCGGCATTGCGGTCAACACCGTGGCGCCCGGCGCGATCGAGACGGACTTTCTCGGCGGTGCCGTGCGCGACCTGCCGGATCTGAACAAGGTGTTCGCGGACATGACGACACTGGGTCGGGTGGGCGTACCAGGCGATATCGGCCCGATGATCGCCAGCCTGCTCGGTGAAGAGAATCGCTGGATCAACGCCCAGCGCATCGAGGTATCCGGCGGACAGACCATCTGACCGCCAGGCAACACGCCCCATGCCCCGGCAAGTGTTCGTATCGCTGCGCTCACTTGCCTGTTGCATCTAGCCCCGAGGCGGCTGCGCCTTCATCCCCTCCCGTATCCGCTCAAGGTAGCGCCGAGCCCCCAAGCCAAGCGGCCGGCCACTGTTCCAGACGATATCGACCCAGAGCCGCAACTGGCTGGCCATGTTGTCGAACTTCACTTCCTGCAAACTGCCCGAGGCAATCAGCGTAGCGACCAGGGGTACGGGCAGGTACGCCCAGCCGAGCCCTGCCTGCACCAGATTCAAGGTGGCCAGGTGGCTGTCGGTGAGCCACACCCGATGCGAGAGGATCACCTGTGGATCAGTCGCCGAAGGCGAACCTGCGGCGACGACGATCTGCCGTGCATCGTTCATCCTCCGCTCATCCAGCTCCTTCAGGTAATCCGGCGCGGCCACCGCCACCAGCAACTGACTGCCAGCCTCGAGAAAGTGTTCGCGCTCATCGATGCCGGGGCGCTCGAACACCAGCGCCAGGTGAGCACTGCCCTCGTGTATCAGGCGCACGGCCTCGGCCTGTGACGCGGAACGCACCTCGATCTCCAGCAAGGGGAATTCCTCCGCCAGGTCGACTAGCGGCTGGCTCCACATGCCGGTCTGCAGCTCCGGGGCCATGGCGATGATCAGGCGCCGTTCCAGGCCCTGATGCAGTTGCAGCGCCTGGGCATCGAGCCTGTTGAGCTGGCTGACAACCTGGCGCGCCTGTGGCTCCAAGGCCAACGCTGCCTCGGTGGGTAGCGCCTTGCGCGTGCTGCGATCAAACAACTCCAGGTCCAGTTCCGCCTCGAGCTGGGCAATCACCATACTCACGGCCGAAGGCACACGGCCCAGCCGGCGAGCAGCGGCGGAAAACGAGCCCGCATCGAGTACGGCGAGAAAAACGCGCAGGGTTTCGCTGGTGAACACCATGGCTATTGTCAGTTTTCCTGATAACAATCGTCTTTGTTTATCAGATAAACCAACCTAACTTCCACTCATCTGCAACAGCAAGAGGAACGACGTCATGGCTCAGAGTTGGAAAGATCAGGTCGCGCTGGTCAGCGGCGCAGGCAGCGAACACGGCATCGGCATGGCCATCGCCAGGCGTCTGGGCGCGGCCGGGGCGAAGCTGATCGTCACGGCCAGCAGCGCACGCATCGAACAGCGCGTCACCGAGCTGCGCGCCGCAGGCTACGAAGCAGAGGGCAAAGCGGTCGACCTCACCGATGAAGCGGGTGTGCAGGCGTTCGCCGCTTGGGCCGAAGGGCTGTGGGGACGTGTCGACATCCTGGTCAACAATGCCGGCATGGCCATGCAGGGCAGCCCCGAGCCATTCGCGGAGGTCTCCAGCATGAGTCTGGAGGTGTGGAACCTTTCGCTGGCCCGCAACCTGACCAGCGCTTTCCTTCTGACGCGAGCACTGCTTCCAGGCATGCAGGCACGCGCTCACGGCAGGGTCATTCATATCGGCTCCACCACCGGCACGCGCGGCGGCAATCCTGGCGAAGCGGCCTACAGCGCCGCCAAGGCGGGCATGGTGGGCTTGAACATGGGGCTGGCACTGGAAGTCGCCCGTCACGGCATCACGGTCAACACCGTAGCACCTGGCTGGATCGCCACCGGCTCGAGTACGCCGCAAGAGCAGCGCGCAGCTGCCTATGTTCCGGTAGGCCGCGCAGGACGCCCCGAGGAAGTCGCCTCTGCCGTCGCCTTCCTTGCCTCACCTGAAGCCAGCTATATCACCGGCGAAACCCTGGTGGTCGATGGTGGCAACTGCCTGATCGAGAACAAGGCGCCATGAAGTCGAAATCAACAGTGAACCCTGTGGTACTGATCACCGGCGCGGCCGGTGGTGTAGGCAGTGCGCTGGTCGCACGTTTTCTGGCCGGCGGCTGGCAGGTGTTCGCCACCGATGCCAACGCCGCTGGCCTGGCCGAACTGAGCAAACGTCACGCGCTCGTCGGCAGCCTGGCAGCGGACATACGTACCGCTGCGGCCTGCAATGCGGTGGTATCGGCGGCGGTGGAAATGGCCGGGCAGCTCGACGCTGTGATCAATGCAGCCGGTGTGTGGCGCGAAGGGCCGGTGGAATATTTCAGCGAGGAGGATTTCGACCTGGTACTGGGCGTCAACCTCAAGGCCAGCTTCTTCATCTGCGCGGCGGCTATCCCGCACTTGCGTAAAACGCGAGGCGCCATCGTCAATATCTCCAGCGATGCCGGGCGCCAGGGCAATCCGAATGCAGCCGCCTATTGCGCCAGCAAGGGCGGCCTCACCCTACTGACCAAGGCGCTGGCTCTGGACTTGGCGCCCTACGGCGTGCGCTGCAATGCGGTCTCGCCCGGCGATATCGAGACGCCCATGCTCAAGTTCCAGGCCGAGCGCTACGGCAATGGCGACCCGGACGCCTACTATCGGGAACTGCTGACGAAATACCCGCAGGGCGAACAGGCGCGCTTCATCCAGCCGGAGGAAGTGGCGGAGCTGGCGTTCTTCCTCTGCCAGCCCGGAGCCCGCTCGATCACCGGGGCCGACATGGCAATCGACCTGGGTGTTTCAGCAGGTCACTGATCGTCCCGCCGTTCGTAGCGGCGCTGGATGCGCGCCAGCTCACCTGTGCGCCGTAGCTGAGCCAGGGCCGCAGCCCAGGCGGCAACCAGCGCATCGTCGCAATCATGGCTGAAGGCGATATACAACGAGGAACGGTACAGCTCGATGGGCACTCGCCGGAGGGTGCCCGGGGCGATGTCCAGCTGGCGGCTGTAGTAGGCCACGCCTGCATCGGTATCGCCGATGATCACCTCGGTACGTCCGGCCAGGAGCATGCGATAGAGCTGATGGCTCTCGGCCGCACTCTTGTCGAGATTCCTGAACCCCAACGACTCGAGCATTTTCGGCACCAGGCCGGCATGTCGCGTGGTGATGTGCGGCGCGTGCATCAGTTGTTCCAGAGAGGTGATCGGCGCGGTCGTGCCGGACAACTGATAAGGATGGATGGACTCCTCCATGATCGGCCCGACCCACTTGTACAGCGGCTCACGCTCAGGCGTACGAAACATCGAATACATGATGGTTCTGGGACGGTTCTGCAGCGCATACGTGGCGCGCATGGTCGGCAACAGGGCGATGTCGAAGTCGTCCCCGGTAAGCGCCATGATGGCTCGCACGACCTCCGTCGACATACCAGTGAGCTGGCCGTTTTCCTCATAGTTGTAGGGCGCCCACTCTTCCGTGACGATCTGATAGGTCTCTGCTCTGGCCATGGCGCCAGACAACGAGCACAGCAGCACTAGAAAGAGTATCGAAGGCTTCACGCATCCTGCCCGGCGATTCCAAGGTTCAGGCAATCATAGCCGCTGTCGTCTGCATCGCACTGATGATCCTGTGAGGGCAATGCAGCAATTGCACACGCCAAGACGAAGGTTAAAGTGTCGCTTCAATCTATGGCTCAGCCTTCACCACAGAGGCGCAATCGGCATGAAAATCGGCGAACTGGCACAGCGCAGCGGCCTGGCGGCCTCGCGCATTCGCTTCTATGAAAGCATCGGCCTGCTCAAGCTGGTAGAGCGCCAGGCCAATGGCTATCGCAGCTACCCGGAACAAGCCGTGATGGTGCTCAACCTGATCACCACGGCCCAGCAGGCCGGCTTCAGCCTGGAAGAGCTGCGCACCCTGCTGCCACAGGACCTGTCGCAATGGCAGCACGGCAAACTGCTCGACACCCTGCACACCAAGGTGCGAGACATCGAAGCACTGGAGCAGCGCCTGGCGCAGAGCAAGACGCACCTGCTGGCGCTGATCGACGAGATCGAAAGCAAACCGGACGATATCGATTGCGCCACCAACGCCAAGCGGGTGCTGTCGAAGATGAACCTGGGCGAGCCGAGCGAGCCACTCAAACGCACCGGCAAAACCAGCAATCGCGCTTAGGGCTGCCCTTCGTAGGGTGCGCCGCGCGCACCGCTTCCGTTAGTGAATGGCCAGGAGGCGGCTCCAGCCGGCATCAGGCTTATAGCACCCTGACCACCACCTTACCCTTAGCCCGACCGCTGTCGACGTAGGCCAACGCCTCGTCGGTGGCCTCGAACGAAAAGATCTTGTCGATTACCGGACGGATGACGCCGCTGTCGATCAGCTCAGTCAACGTGGCCAACTGCTCGCCACTGCCACGCATGAACAGAAAGGCATAGCTGACCTGGCGCTGTGCAGCCCGCTTGCGAATCTTGCGACTGAGCAGCCCCACGATCAGTTGCAAAAGTTTTGGCATGCCGGCGTTCCTGGCGAACTCGGGGTCAGGCGGGCCGGACAGTGTGATCAGCTGGCCTCCGGGCCTGAGCACGCTCACGGACTGTGCCAACTCCTCGTCGCCCAGGCTATGCAACACCAAATCGTAGTCACGTAGCGTCTTGGAGAAATCGTCCTTCTTGTAATCGATGACGAGATCCGCGCCGAGGCTTTTCACCAGCGCGACATTGGTGCTGCTGGTGGTGGTCGCAACATAGGCGCCCAGGTGCTTGGCCAGCTGGATCGCCAGCGTGCCGACACCGCCAGAGCCAGCATGTATGAAGACTTTCTGCCCTTTGCGCAGTTGGCCTGTCTCCACCAGCGCCTGCCATGCGGTCAGGCCGACCAGAGGAATCGAGGCAGCCTCCTCCATGCTCAAGCTGACCGGCTTCAAGGCGAGGTTGGATTCGGCCACCGCGATGAATTCGGCGAAGGTGCCGATGCGACGGGTATCGGTGCGGGCGTATACCTCATCACCCGGCTTGAAACGCTGAACCTTGGCGCCAACCCGCGTCACCACACCCGCAAAGTCGTTGCCCAGCACCAACGGCAGGCGCAGCGGCAGGATCCGCTTGAGCGCGCCGCTGCGAATTTTCAGATCCAATGGATTGATACTGGCCGCGTGAATCTGCACCAGCACGTCCTGCTCACCCAGCGTCGGCTCCGGCACGTCGACCAGCCGCAGGGGTTCCTGCTTTGAATAACGTTCGATGACAAAGGCTTTCATTGAAATCACCTGGGTTCATTGCATGAACGGTGGCGCAGAACAGCGCCACCGAGTGATCGGACGCGGCCGCAACCGCGTTCAGCGAATCCCTTGGGCCCTGAGCGCGGCCGGCATGAACTCCGATTTGCTCGCCTTGAAACCGAAAGTAATGGGCTGCGCACTGTTGTAGGTCAAGCCGAACACCAGGTAGCGACCGTTGCTGAAATCATAGATCGCCTCCCCCGCGTACCAGGGCGTGTCGGCGTAGTCGTACTGCACGTGGAAACCCTCAGAGAACCGCCACAGCACGCCACGGCTGTCGTAATGCTCAGCCAGGGCGATCTGCCAGGTGTCCTCGTCGACATAGAACACACGCTTGGCGTAGATGTGGCGCATGCCCGGCTTGAGGGTACCGACCACCTTCCATACGCGATGCTTCTCGTAGCGCAGGTAGTTCGGGTTGAGGTGGCCCTTCTCGATCAGCTTGTCTGAGGTCAGGTCGCGGCTGGTCAGGCGATAGTTGTTGTAGGGGATGTAGATTTCCTGCTTGCCTTCGAGCTTCCAGTCGTAGCGATCCGGCGAGCCGGTGTACATATCGTAGTTGTCGGACGTACGCAAACCATCGGCAGCGGTGCCGGGCCCGTCATAAGCAACCTGCGGGGCGCGCCGCACACGACGCTGCCCGGCGTTGTAGAGCCAGGCCAGGCGCGGCTCCTTGACCTGATCGATGGTCTCTTGCACCAGCAGGATGTTGCCGGCCAGGCGCGCCGGCGCGGTCACCTTCTGTGTCGAGAAGATCATGATGTTGGCGTCGCTGACCGGGTCGAAGCCGCTCAGATTTTCTGGCCAGGCCGCACGATCCTCGAGCTGGACTTCACTGAAGGAACCGCTCGGCTGGGTGATCACCTGGGTATGGGTACGCAGCAGACTGCCGCCGCGATAGCGCATGAAGTGGTTCCACAGCACCTCCACCCCGCTCTTGGGATGAATGAAGGGGTAATACCCCTGGTAATCGAGCACACCGTTACCACCCGCGACCAACCTGGCCGTGCCTGCATTCTTTTGCGCGGCTGCGTATACGTACTCGGGATACTTGGCGGTGCGCCGGGTCTCGTAGACATTCAGGCGATAGCCATCCGGATTGCGGCGCAGTTGTTCGATCTGCCCGGGGGTAAGGCTGTCGCGGTAGGCCTCGAGGTTGCTGGCATGGATGGAGAACTTCACCGGGTCGTCGGCGAAGGGATCGACGAACTGCTTGCCGATGTCGCTCCAGATCAGGCTACGGCTGAAGCCACCTGTCCAGGCCGGAATGGACCCGTCGGCATTAGCGGCCGCCTCTGCACCCAGCGGCGTGAACTCCTCTGCTAAAGCGAAATTGGCAGTGACAGCTATGGCAGCCAGCAGCATCGATGTCGCGATGAACTTAGTCATGAGCCTGCCCTGCCTGCGCCAGTTTCTTCTCGACCAGATCCAACCCTCGACGAGCCTGACTGGAGCCCAGCGTTTGCGCCTGGAGGAACCAGCTGTGGGCGTACTCCAGCGCCGACACCGCCTGGCCTTCTTCACTGGCGCTGGCCAGGTGGCAATTACCGGCAGCGACCGCGAGATCCGCCGTGATCAGGCGGTCTTCCAGTTCATTGGTGAGGCAGTTGCCATGGGGTTCGGCCTGTGCAGTGGCGACGAAGAGAAAAGCCGTTGCAGTCAGGAGCTGCTTGATCATGGGATAGACCTCGATAGGATGCTTGTCGATAGGTTCTATTACAGAACCTTGTGACGAGAAATTAGGTGCTATCATGAAACCTGTCAACCGCTTTCTTGTCGGCGACAGCAAACCGCTCACCCATTCGGAGACCTGCACGTGGAACGAGTTACCTTCGAGGACCGCAACTGTTCGGTGGCCCGCTCGGTGGATGTACTGGGCGACTGGTGGAACCTGCTGATCATCCGCGAGCTGCTCTGGGGTACGAGCAAGTTCGATGAATTCCAGCGCAACCTGGAGATTTCCAAGGGCATCCTGTCCAAGCGCCTGAAGCTGCTGCAGGACTACGGCATCGTCGTGAAGAACGCCGTTGGCAGCGGCACCGAATACGCCCTGACCGAGAAAGGTCGGGCCCTGCACGTGATCATCATCGCCATGATGCAGTGGGGAGATAAGTGGAACCCGCTGGCCGAAGGTGCCCCGCTGCTTCCGGTCAACCGCAAGACCAAAGCGCCGCTGGCCCCGATTCAACTGAGCGACATCAACGGCACGTCGCTGGCGCTGGAAGACCTCGGCCTGTTCGCCGGGCCCGGCGCGGATGAGGTGACACGTGAGCGCCTGGACAGGCTGCGCCAGACCGCTCAGCAGAAGGCCATGACAGGCCACTGAGCGCCGACCACATGCCAAGGACCAGGGGCGACATTGTCGATGGCCTTCACTAGCGCCATTGACATTAAAGTAAACTTCAAAGTTATGGTCAGCTCATCTTCAGCCGAGGAGGCGCCCATGAATCTGTTCGATGCCCTTGCCCTGCCCAACGGTTCCACCGTGCCCAATCGCATCGCCAAAGCGGCGAGGGAAGAGAACATGGCCGATGCCGACCACGCCCCTTCCGAACACCTGATACGGCTCTACCAGGCCTGGGCCGAAGGTGGCGCCGGCCTGCTGATCAGCGGCAACGTGATGGTCGACAGCCGCGCCATGACCGGGCCCGGCGGTGTGGTGCTGGAAGATGACGCGCAGTTGGCCCGCTTCGAGCGCTGGGCGCGTATCGGCCGCGCCAAGGGTGCGCAGTTCTGGCTGCAGATCAACCACCCCGGCCGGCAGATGCAAGCCAACCTGGGCCAGCCGACCTGGGCACCTTCGGCCGTCGCGTTGGAACTGGGTAACCTGTCCAAGCGTTTCGCCACACCGCAGGAAATGACCCCGGCGGTGATTGAGGAGGTAATCGAGCGCTTCACCCGCACCGCGCGTCTGGCTGAGCAGGCCGGCTTTACTGGGGTGGAAATCCACGCCGCGCATGGCTACCTGCTCAGCCAGTTCCTCTCACCGCTGAGCAATCAACGCACGGATCAGTGGGGCGGCTCGCTGGAGAACCGCGCGCGCCTACTGCTGGAGATCGTCAAGGCCGTGCGCACCGTGGTCTCGCCGGGCTTCGCCGTGGCGGTCAAACTCAACTCGGCGGACTTTCAGCGTGGCGGCTTCAGCGCCGAGGACGCCCAGCAGGTGGTACGCCTGCTCGACGGACTGGGGGTGGATCTGGTCGAGCTCTCCGGCGGCAGCTACGAGGCGCCGGCCATGCAGGGCCAAGCTCGCGACGGCCGTACCCTGGCGCGCGAAGCCTACTTTCTGGAGTTCGCCCGCGAGATTCGCGCCGTGGCGAGCATGCCGGTCATGGTCACCGGCGGCATTCGCCGCGCACCGGTGGCGCAAGAAGTGCTGGCCAGCGGTATCGAGATGGTCGGCATCGGCACCGCTTTGGCCATCGAGCCGAACCTGCCGCGCGACTGGCAACTCGGCCTCGGCAGCGCCCCCCAGCTGCCGCCGATCACCTGGAACAACAAGGTGCTGGCCTCGCTGGCGAACATGGCGGTGGTGAAGTATCAGCTGCACAAGCTCAGCCAAGGTCGGGATAGTCAGCCCGGCGTCTCCCCCTTGTGGGCGCTGGTGACGCAGCAGGTGAAAGACCTCTTGCGCACTCGCCAATATCGTCGCTGGATGGCGCAGCGCACAGCACGTTAAGCATCCCTCCGATCTCAAGGTTCGGCAATCTGCAGGCGGGCCAATGGCACCCGCTGCCAAGCCCGGAGACAACCGAAACACCGTTTCGCTCGTTGCGCTGATGCAACAGTCCTTTGCCCAAACCCCGGTTTAATTAGCTTGCTAACGAGGCGTATAAACGAGGTGCGACATATCGCCGCATTCGCATTTCGAGGAGACAGGCATGAACGTGATCGTGCATGAGCGTGACAACGAACATCTTTCCCGTGAAGCCCGCGCCATGGGGATCGTGGTCTGGGACGTGATTCAGAATGGCGAGCTGGTTGGCATCTTCCCGTCCCAGGACGAAGCCGATGCTTACCGCCAGACGCTGGAAGAAGCACAACCACAAGGATGAAAGGAGGCTGTTGCCGTTTTCGATGAAACGGCAACAGCTTTAGCCAAACCGCAAAGACGTGCTGCGCCCAGGCCGGCATCGGCGGGGCTGAATAATCGGCCCCACAACCATCTATCAATGTTTCGACACAAAGGTACTCGAGGCGGCAGCCGCATTGGCGAAGCTGGGCTAGTCTCCCCACCGAGGAAATAGGATTTCCGGAGTACCTAAATGGCTGTAAACCGATTCGATCCCGCACCCGTGATTCTGATCGTCGACGATCAAGCCACTGACGTGCGAATTCTGCAGGAAGCCGTTGGCGAACTGGCACAGGTCCATATCGCCAATGACGGTCGCATGGCGCTCGAAGTGGCGCTTTTCTGCAGGCCCGACGTGATCCTGCTGGATATCGAAATGCCTGGCATGAGCGGCTTCGAGCTGTGCCGCCTGATAAAGGCCGACGCTAAGCTTTGCGATGCCGCGATTCTCTTCGTAACCGCCCATACCCGGACGGAAAACGAAATCCAGGCGCTGGAACATGGCGGCATCGATTTCATCCAGAAGCCACTGAGCATCCCGGTGGCCCGCGCCCATGTGCGTGCACACCTCAATCTGCGCGCCGAAGCCAAACGCCTGGCCTACTTCGATGCGCTGACAGGCCTGCCCAACCGCATGCTACTGCGAGACCGCGCCGAGCAGATGCTGCAGAAAGCGCGGCGCAGTGGCGCCCGCCTCTCCCTGCTGCTGCTAGATCTGGATAACTTCAAAGGCATCAACGACTCCCTGGGGCATTCCACCGGCGACCTGATTCTCAAGGAAGTCGGCCGACGCCTGAGCGAAACCTCACGCAACGTGGACACCGTCAGCCGCCAGGGTGGGGATGAGTTCGTGATTCTGCTGGCCGACATCCAGCGCTCGGAAGTGATCAGCGATTACGTGGAACGCCTGCTGGACGTCATCACCCTGCCGATGATCATCGGCGGGACCCGCTACGACCTCTCCGCCTGCGTCGGTGTAACGGTGTTCCCCGATGACGGTGACGATCTTGAGGCCCTCTACCGCCAGGCCGACGCCGCGATGTACCAGGCCAAACAGGAGGGGCGCAATCGCTACCGCTTCTTCTCGCAGAGCATCGAACGCAATGCCCGCTCCCGCCACCTGCTCGAACGGCACATGCGCAGCGCCCTCGAGTCAGGCGTTTTCGAGGTGTTCTACCAACTGCGCTTTGACGTCAGCACACAGCAGAGCTGTGGCATGGAGGCGCTGATTCGCTGGCGACGCTCGGATGGAGAGCTGATTTCTCCCGCCGAATTCATTCCCCTTGCCGAAGAAACCGGCCTGATCGTTCCGATTGGCAAACAGGTGCTGCATCAGGCGTGCAGCGATGCCAAGACACTGCTCGACCAAGGCAAGCCACTGTGTGTGGGGGTCAATATTTCCGTCGTGCAGTTTCGCGAAGAGTCGTTTCTCGAGATGATCAGGAACGTGCTAGAGGAAACGGCCCTGCCGGCACAGCTACTCGAGCTGGAGATAACCGAAGGCGTGCTGGCCCGCGACATGAATCAGACCCGCAGCCTGCTCGACGAACTTCAACACATGGGCGTACGTATCGCCATCGACGACTTCGGCACCGGCTATTCGAGCCTGTCCTACCTCAAGCGCTTGCCGATCGACGTGTTGAAGATCGACCAGAGTTTCGTGCGCGACATGCTGACTGATCGCAGTGATGCTGCGATCATCGAAGCCATCGTACGCATGGGCCAGGCACTGGAACTGGAACTGGTCGCCGAAGGGGTGGAAAGCCAGGAACAGTCACAGCAACTGCTTGCCCTGGGCTGCAAGTTGATGCAGGGCTATTTCTACTACCGGCCGATGCCCTTCGAACAACTGTGCAACGAACTGGGCCTGGTAGTCGCGCGTAAACTCAACTGATTGACGGATCAAAGAAGAGACAGCATTGAAACTCATCGTTCCGCTGACGTTCGTGACGGGCATTGCGATCACCACACTGCTGACCGGGTGGGTACAGCACAGCAACGAGAAACAGGCGCAGGAGGCGCTGATAAACGCCACCGAACGCGTCGCCGACGTGGTGACCAAACGCGTTGAACTCTATCAGTACGGATTGCGTGGCGCTCGGGGCGCCGTGCTGGCTGGCGGCGCCAACGGCATCACCCGTGAACACTTCCTCAGCTACAGCAAAACCCGCGACGTACCCCATGAATTTCCCGGTGCTCGAGGCTTCGGCTTCATCCGGCGTGTGCCGATGGAGCATCAGGCGCAGTTCCTCGCGCAGGCGCGAGCAGATAGCATGCCTGACTTCGACATCCGCCAGTTGCAGCCTCACGACGGCGAACGCTTCGTCATTCAGTACATCGAGCCGGTGGAGCAGAACCGCCAGGCCGTGGGCCTGGACATCGCATCGGAGAGCAATCGCCGAAACGCCGCCCTGGCCGCCCTGGCCAGTGGCGAGGTGCGCATAACCGGCCCCATCACGCTGGTGCAAGCCACCGGCAGCCCACAGCAATCGTTCCTCATCTTGCTGCCGATCTATCGCGGCGCAGTGACGCCCGACAGCATCGACGAGCGCATGCGCAAAGGCATCGGCTGGAGCTATGCGCCGCTGCTGACCGGCGAGGTATTGCAGGGCCTGCGCCTGGAAAAGGACGGCCTGCATCTGCAGCTGAACGACGTCACCGACGTCGATGCCCCAGTGACCTTCTACGGCAACGAGCCAGAGCAAGACGCAGTGACAAGCGTGGCGCGGTACTCCGTCTCGCGGCAGCTCTATGGCCGCCACTGGCAGGTCCAACTCGACGCAACCCCCCTGTTCCTTGAAAACCTGCGCCAGACTCCACCGCGCCTGGTAGCCCTGGCCGGCACCTTGCTCAGCCTGCTGGTCGCGACCCTGCTGGGGGTGATCCTGGTGAGCCGGCAACGTCATCGCCAGATCCTTGCCGAACAGGCGCGCTCTGCTGCAATCGTCGACAGTTCCAGCGACGGCATCATCGGCCTGAGCCTGGATGGCACGGTGGTGAGCTGGAATCAGGGCGCCGAGCAGATCTTCGGTTTCACTGCGACAGAAGCGCTTGGTAAACCGCTGATCAACCTGACCGTGCCGGCGGAACTCGTGCAGGAAGAGCAGAACACGCTGCAAAAAGTCGCGGCGCGCAAGCCGGTGCTCAACTTCGACACCCGGCGCTGCTGCAAGGACGGCCGTATCGTCGATGTTTCGATTTCCGTGTCGCCGCTGTTCAACGCCCAGGGCACGCTGGTTGGCCTGTCAAAGACGGTTCGCGACATTTCCATTCAGAAGGAAGTGCAAGCCCGCATCCTGGAGCTCAATGCGAGCCTCGAAGAGCAGGTCAGCGAACGCACCCAGGAACTGCGTGAGCTCAATGTCCTGCTGAACAACGTGCTGCAGTCGGCTTCGGAGGTCTCGATCATCGCCACCGACCTCGAAGGCATGATTCGCGTGTTCAATCGCGGCGCCGAACGCTTGCTGGGCTACAGCGCTGAAGAGGTGGTCGGCGTGAGCACACCGGAGATCTTTCACCTGCGCGAAGAAGTCGAAGCTCGTGGCCACGACCTCAGTCGTGAATATGGCGAGGTGATCGAAGGTTTCCGCGTATTCGTCCACAAGCCGGAGCACCACGGCGCCGATAGCCATGAGTGGACCTACGTGCGCAAGGACGGCTCGCGACTGACGGTGACCTTGCTGGTCACCGCCATGCGCGATGCCTCCGGGGAACTGGTCGGCTACCTTGGTATCGCCCTGGACCTGTCCGAGGAAGTGCGGCTGCGGCGCGAGGCGCTGGCAGCGCGGGACCAGTTGGCGATGGCGGCGGAAGTCGCCGAACTGGGCATCTGGTCATGGACCCCAGCCGACAATCAGCTGCGCTGGAACGAGCGCATGTTCGAGCTGTACGACTACCCAGCCGAGCTGGGCGAGCAGGGCTTGAACTACCAACACTGGTTTACACGCGTCCATCCTGAAGATCACGACGCGCTGGAAGTCAACCTGCGCGATGCACTGTCGCGCGTGGCCAGCTTCGACACGGTGTTTCGCATCATCCGACCCGATGGCCAGATCCTGCACATACAGGCAGCCGCCTATACCGAGCACGACAGTGACGGTCAGCCGTTGAAAATGACCGGTATCAACCGCGATATCACCGCGCAGCTGCAATTGGAATCGCGCCTGCGCCATGCCAAGGAGCAGGCTGATGCGGCCAGCGCAGCGAAGAGTGCGTTCCTGGCCAACATGAGCCATGAAATCCGCACACCGATGAATGCCGTGCTCGGCATGCTGCAACTGGTTCAGGCCACTGCGCTCAATCCTCGCCAACTCGACTACGTGCTCAAGGCCCAGGGTGCGGCCCACTCACTGCTCGGGTTGCTCAACGACATCCTCGACTATTCGAAGATCGAGGCCGGAAAACTGCAGCTGGACCTGCACGATTTCGAATTGGAACCCCTACTCGGCGACCTGGCCGTGGTACTGGCCGGCAACCAGGGCGACAAGGACATCGAGGTGTTGTTCGACATCGACACGGCCCTGCCTGCCGTACTGCATGGCGACAGCCTGCGGCTGCAGCAGATCCTGATCAACCTCGCCGGCAATGCCCTCAAGTTCACCGAGTCGGGCCAGGTGGTGGTTGCCCTGCAGCAACTGCAGCGCGGCCCAAGCCAGGTTCGCTTGCGCATCAGCGTGAGCGATACCGGGATAGGCATCAGCGAAAACCAGTTGCAGCGCATCTTCGACGGCTTCACCCAGGC
>Ga0208645_1000223_pt1 | contig 72217 bp, 56 predicted proteins | sample VirMetDEL_Sep_01_FD_184519 | JGI IMG/M metagenome (GOLD analysis project Ga0208645, IMG submission 184519) | Aqueous microbial communities from the Delaware River and Bay under freshwater to marine salinity gradient to study organic matter... | ecosystem: Environmental > Aquatic > Marine >... | reverse complement strand
CCCGATGGCGCTTGAACGCTCCGAGGTGGAAAAAATCGCCCACCTGGCCCGCCTGGGTCTGAACGAAGGCGATATTCCGCAAACCACCGAGACCCTGAACAACATCCTCGGTCTGATCGACCAGATGCAGGCCGTCGATACCCAGGGCATCGAGCCCCTGGCCCACCCGCTGGAAGCGACCCAGCGCCTGCGCGCCGACGTGGTCACCGAGAGCAACCAGCGCGACGCCTACCAGGCCATCGCCCCGGCCGTGGAAAGCGGCCTGTACCTCGTGCCGAAAGTCATCGAATAAAGGAAAGGGCTCGACATGCATCAACTGACCCTGGCCGAGATCGCCCGCGGCCTCGCCGACAAGCAATTCTCCGCCGAAGAACTGAGCCGCAGTCTGCTGGCGCGCATCGCGCAACTCGATCCGCAGCTCAACAGTTTCATCACCGTCACCGAGGACCTGGCCATCGAACAGGCCAGGGCCGCTGACGCCCGCCGCGCCAATGGCGAGAGCGGTGCCCTGCTCGGCGCGCCGATCGCCCACAAGGACTTGTTCTGCACCAACGGCGTGCTGACTTCCTGCGGCTCGAAGATCCTCACCGGCTTCAAGGCGCCCTATGACGCCACCGTGGTCGAGAAGCTGGCTGCCGCCGGCACCGTGACCCTGGGCAAGCTGAACATGGACGAGTTCGCCATGGGCTCGGCCAACGAATCCAGCCACTACGGCCCGGTGAAGAACCCTTGGGACACCAGCCGCGTGCCAGGTGGCTCCTCGGGTGGCTCGGCAGCCGCCGTGGCCGCGCGCCTGCTGCCAGCCGCCACCGGCACCGACACCGGCGGTTCGATCCGCCAGCCGGCCGCGCTGACCAACCTCACCGGCATCAAGCCAACCTACGGCCGCGTCTCGCGCTGGGGCATGATCGCCTACGCCTCCAGCCTCGATCAGGGCGGCCCGCTGGCCCGCACCGCCGAAGACTGCGCGCTGCTGCTCGGCGCCATGGCCGGCTTCGACACCAAGGATTCGACCAGCGTCGATCAGCCGGTCGATGACTACCTGGCCGCCCTCGCCCAGCCGCTGGCTGGCCTGCGCATCGGTCTGCCCAAGGAATACTTCGGCGCCGGCCTGGACGCGCGCATCGGCGAGAAAGTCATGGCCGTGGTCGAGGCGCTGAAAAAGCTCGGCGCCAGCGTCAAGGACATCAGCCTGCCGAACATGCAGCACGCGATTCCCGCCTATTACGTGATCGCGCCAGCCGAAGCCAGTTCCAACCTGTCGCGTTTCGACGGCGTGCGCTTTGGCTATCGCTGCGAAGACCCGAGAGACCTGCAGGATCTGTACAAACGCTCGCGCGGCGAGGGCTTCGGCGCCGAAGTGAAGCGCCGCATCATGGTCGGTACCTACGCGCTGTCCGCCGGCTACTACGACGCCTACTACATCAAGGCCCAGCAGATCCGCCGGCTGATCAAGAACGACTTCGTCGCTGCATTTAATGATGTAGACGTGATCCTTGGCCCAACCACGCCGAACCTGGCCTGGAAACTCGGCGAGAAGAACGCCGACCCGGTTTCCGCCTACCTGGAAGACATCTACACCATCACCGCCAACCTGGCCGGCATTCCCGGCCTGTCGATGCCGGCCGGCTTCGTCGATGGCCTGCCGGTGGGCGTGCAGTTGCTCGGCAACTACTTCCAGGAAGGTCGTCTGCTCAATGTCGCGCACCAGTACCAGCAGGTCAGCGACTGGCACAAACAAGCACCGAGCGGCTTCTGAGGAAGGATTAAGACATGCAGTGGGAAACCGTGATCGGGCTCGAGATTCACGCTCAGCTCAGCACCCAATCGAAGATCTTCTCGGCCAGCGCCACTACCTTTGGCGCCGAGCCCAACACCCAGGCCAGCCTGGTTGACCTCGGCATGCCCGGCACCCTGCCGGTGCTCAACGCCGAAGCAGTGCGCATGGCCTGCCAGTTCGGCCTGGCCATCGACGCCGAGATTGCCGAGCGCAATATCTTCGCGCGCAAGAACTACTTCTACCCGGACCTGCCGAAGGGCTACCAGACCAGCCAGATGGATCACCCCATCGTCGGCAAGGGCTTCCTCGACATCACCCTGGAAGACGGCACCGTCAAGCGCATCGGCATCACCCGTGCACACCTCGAAGAAGATGCCGGCAAGAGCCTGCACGAAGACTTCCAGGGCATGAGCGGCATCGACCTCAACCGTGCGGGTACGCCGCTGCTGGAAATCGTTTCCGAGCCGGACATCCGTTCGGCCAAGGAAGCGGTGGCCTATGTGAAGGCCATCCACGCACTCGTCCGCTACCTGGGCATCTGCGACGGCAACATGGCCGAAGGCTCGCTGCGCTGCGACTGCAACGTGTCGGTTCGCCCGAAGGGCCAGGCTGAGTTCGGCACCCGCGCCGAGATCAAGAACGTCAACTCGTTCCGCTTCATCGAGAAAGCCATCAACCATGAAGTGCAGCGCCAGATCGAACTGATCGAGGACGGCGGCAAGGTGGTGCAGGAAACCCGCCTGTACGATCCCAACAAGGATCAAACCCGCTCCATGCGCAGCAAGGAAGAAGCCAACGACTACCGTTACTTCCCCTGCCCCGACCTGCTGCCGGTGGTGATCGAGCAAAGCTTCCTGGATGAGTTGCGCAGCCAACTGCCAGAACTGCCGCCGCAGAAGCGCGAGCGCTTCGAGAGCCAGTACGCACTGTCGACCTACGACGCCAGCGTGCTCAGCGCCAGCCGCGAACTGGCCGACTACTTCGAAGTGGTCGCGAAAACCTGTGGCGATGCGAAGCTTGCGGCCAACTGGGTGATGGGCGAGCTGTCCAGCCTGCTCAACAAGGACAGCCTGGAAATCGAGCAGTCGCCGGTGTCCGCCGAGCAACTGGGCGGCATGATCCTGCGCATCAAGGACAACACCATCAGCGGCAAGATCGCCAAGATGGTCTTCGAGGCCCTGGCCGCCGGTGAAGGCGCGACGGCGGATGAAGTGATCGAGAAGAAGGGCCTCAAGCAGGTCACCGACTCCGGCGCCATCGAGGCGATGCTCGACGAAGTGCTGGCCGCCAACGCCGAGCAGGTCGAACAGTACCGCGCCAGCGACGAAGCCAAGCGCGGCAAGATGTTCGGTTTCTTCGTCGGCCAGGCCATGAAAGCCTCCAAAGGCAAGGCCAACCCGGGGCAAGTGAACGAACTGCTGAAGAAGAAGCTCGAAGGCTGAACCAGACTGGCTCGCCTACATCTGCTGCAACAACGCCGGGCTCGCCCGGCGTTTTTATGGAGAACACGAACATGACAATCCGTAGCCCGGATGCAATCCGGGAACCTTTACTGCCCCGGATCGCATCCGGGCTACAGGCTTACGCCCTGCTCGGAGCGCTCAGTCTCCTCGGCGGCTGCTCGACATTCGGCGGTGGCTCAGGCGGCAGCGAAACGGGCAAGGCCTCTTACTATGGCGACCGCCACCACGGCCAGCGCACCGCCAGCGGCGAACGTTTCGATCAAAACGCACTGACTGCCGCGCATCGCACCCTACCCTTCGGCACGCGCGTACGGGTCACCAACCTGAATAACGACCGCAGCGTGGTGCTGCGCATCAATGATCGTGGTCCCTTCGTGCGCGGCCGGGTCATCGACGTATCGCGCGCCGCTGCCGTACGTCTGGACATGGTGCGCGCAGGCGTGGTGCCGGTGCGGGTCGAGGCGCTGGACTGAGGAACAATTGGCAACAAAATCTTTCTGCCGCCCCTGGCAGCCAATAACGCCATCGCTACACTAGCCGCACTTTTTCTGGAGCTACCCTGCAATGACCCTGATGACCTATGTCTACCTGATCGCCGGCCTGGTGCTACTGGTTGCCGGCGCCGAGGTGCTGGTGCGCGGCGCTGCCAAGCTGGCCGCACAGTTCGGTATCCCACCACTGGTGATCGGCCTGACCGTGGTGGCCTTCGGTACCAGCGCGCCGGAAACCGCAGTCAGCGTGCAATCGGCCTTCAATGGTAGCGGCGACCTGGCCATCGGCAACGTGGTCGGCAGCAATATCGCCAACGTGCTGCTGATTCTGGGCGTGACCGCACTGGTCGCACCGCTGGTCGTCTCGCGCCAGCTGATCCGTCTCGATGTGCCGATCATGATCGGCGCCAGTCTAGTGGTCTATGCCCTGGCCTGGGATGGTTCGCTGAGCCGCCTCGACGGCGCCTTGCTGTTCGCTGGCGTACTGGCATATACCGGCTTCCTGATCTACAGCGCGCGCAAGGACAAGGGCGGTGACGATGACGAATTCGCCAAGGAATTCGGTCTCGACGAACAACCCAAGCCCTACGCCTGGGCGATCAACCTGGGGCTGATCGTCGCCGGTCTGGTCCTGCTGGTGGTGGGCTCCAACTTCCTGGTCGAAGGCGCCGTACAACTGGCGCGGGCACTGGGCCTGTCCGAGCTGGTGATCGGCCTGACCGTGATCGCTATTGGCACCTCGCTGCCGGAACTGGCCACCTCGATCATCGCCGCCTTCAAGGGTGAGCGCGATATCGCCGTGGGCAACATCGTCGGCAGCAATATCTTCAACCTGCTCTGCGTGCTGGGTCTGGCCTCGCTGGTGTCGCCGGCCGCCATATCGGTATCGCCCAACGCCCTGGCCTTCGACTTCCCGGTGATGATCGCGGTAGCCGTAGCCTGCCTGCCGATTTTCTTCAGCGGTTACCGCATCAATCGCTGGGAGGGCCTGCTATTCATCGCCTACTACGTGGCCTATACCCTGTACCTGGTGCTGTTCAGCACGGGCCGCCCGCTGGCCCAGACCTTCGGTGACGCGATGATCGGCTATGCACTGCCACTGACCGCCATCACCCTGGTGATCATCGCCGGACGCGCCTGGCACAAGCAACGTGGCGAGCAGGTATAAACATGAGCGAAAACCACGACCGCGGTCTGCAGGTACGTCGAGAGGTAATGGGCGACGCCTTCGTCGACCGCGCCCTGGGCAATGCCAGCGAATTCACCCAACCGCTGCAGGACTTCGTCAACGAACACGCCTGGGGCGGTGTGTGGACCCGCAGCGGTCTGCCGCGCGCGACCCGCAGCCTGATCACCCTGGCGGCGCTGACCGCGCTGAAATGTCCGCAGGAACTCAAAGGCCATGTGCGCGGCGCGCTGAACAACGGCTGCACGGTCGAGGAAATCCGCGAAACCCTGCTGCACTGCGCGGTGTATGCCGGCGTACCAGCCAGCATCGATGCCTTCCGCGCGGCGCAGGAAGTGATCGAGGAATATCAGCGCAACAGCTGAGACCTCGCGGCCTGCCGGCCAGTCATCGGCGGCAGGCCTGCTCCCACCCCGTCATATCCAGCCGCCCCACTGCAACAGCAACAAGCCAGCATTGATGCAGACCACCGCAATCAGCGTGGTGATCACGATGATCGCTGCCGCCAGCTCGTGATTGGCGCCAATGGCGCGAGCCATGACGAAGCTGGACGCCGCGGTCGGACAGGCGAAGTAGATGAACAGGATTGCCAGATCCGCGCCACGAAACCCGAACAGCCAAGCGCCCAGCGTCGCCAGGAGCGGCAGCCAGACCATTTTCATCAGGCTCGAACCAATGGCCACGCCACTACTGCGGCGCAGCGAGGCCAGGCTGAGCGTGCCGCCAATGCAGATCAGTGCCAGCGGCAGGGTCATCTGGGCGAAGTATTGCGCAGAGGTTAGCAACCACTGCGGCAACGGGATTTGCCAATAGGCGAAGGGCACTGCCAGTAACACGCCGATGATCAGCGGGTTCTTCACGATGCTCCGGGCGATGGGCTTGACGCCAGGCTTAACACCCGGCGTGTAGATGGCCAGCACGACGGCGGAGAGCACGTTGTAGCAAAGGATCACCAGTGCCGCGAGCAATGAACCGACGGCAAGGCCATAGTCGCCATACATGCTGGTGGCCAGGGCCAGACCAATGATGCCGTTGTTACCCCGGAAAGCGCCTTGGGTGTAGATGCCACGATCCGCCAGGGGGACTCGCCAGATCGCCCAGGCCCAGGCAACGAAGAAGGAGGCCACGGTAGCCAGGAAGAAGTAGGTCAGCAGTTGCGGCTGCAGCGCCGTATCCAGATCAGCCTTGACCACGCCGAGAAACAGCAGGGTCGGCATGGTGCCGCGAAACACCAGGCTCGACGCCGTATCGATGAAGGGCGTATCGATCCAGCGCAGGCGCTTGAGTGCCACGCCAAGAAACAGCATGGCGAACACGGGCGCGGTAATGGCGAGGGTTTGTGCAGCGACGGCGAACATGACGACACCAGCAGGTTGTCTGACGACCTATGTTAGCTGGCTAAGTATCTTCATGCCATGGCATCGACAAAATCCGTAGGTTCGTAGGGAGGGCTGGGCGGCGATCCGCTTTGGCCAAGCTGAACACCGCTGGTGGGCTGAAGCCCACCCTACGAGCCGAAGCATGCTTCGGCCATTGGCAGCAGTCGGCAGCCCCCGGATTGCATCCGGGCTACGGCGACCTCAGCGACGAACCGGGCGCTTCTGCAACTTGCGCTGTAGGGTTCGGCGGTGCATGCCCAGAGCGCGAGCGGTGGCGGAGATGTTGCCTTCGTGCTCGGCCAGCACGCGCTGGATATGCTCCCACTGCAGGCGGTCGACCGACATGGGGTTTTCCGGCACCAGGCTGTCCAGATCGGCATGCTGGGACAGCAACGCGGTGAGTACATCGTCGGCATCGGCCGGCTTGCACAGGTAGTTGGCGGCACCGCGCTTGATCGCCTCCACCGCCGTGGCGATGCTGGAATAGCCAGTGAGGATCACCACACGCATCTCTGCATCCAGCTCGAGTAGCTTGGGCAGCAGCACTAGACCGGAGTCGCCTTCCATCTTCAGATCGACCACGGCGTAGTCGGGCAGGTCTTCCTTGGCCAACGCCAGGCCCTCGTCGGCGCTGGAGGCGGTGGACACGCGCAGGCCGCGGCGGCTCATGGCGCGCGCCATCACACGGGTAAAGGTGGGATCGTCATCCACCAGCAGCAGGTGGGGCTGTTCTTCGCCGTCGAACAGAGGTTCTTCGCTCATGCTGGGTTTTCCTTGTCAGGCCACGCCATAGGCTCGCGGCAACTTCAATTCGGTGAGGGTGCCGCCTTCTTCATGGTTATACAACTTAACCGTGCCACCGGCACGCGTCACACTGGCCTGGCTGAGGAACAGACCCAGACCGAAGCCCTTGCCCTTGGTGGTGAAGAACGGCCGACCAAGCTGCTCGGCGATGGCCAACGGCACACCGGCACCGTGATCGCGAATGCTCAGACGCAGCCATTGATGATCCCAGTCCAGACGGATATCGAGCTTGTCCGGGCAGGCATCGGCGGCATTGTTGAGCAGGTTCAGCAAGGCCTGGGTGAGATCGGCCGGCGGCATGATGCGCGGCGGCGTGCCACGCCCCAGGCATTGGTAGCGATAGCTGGCCTCCGGGCGCATCAGGTGCCAGCGATTGAGAGTGGTCTCCAGCCATTCGACGCAGGACTGCTCCATCACCGCCTGCCGCCGATCATTCTCGGCGGCGCGCACCAGTTGCTGCAGGGTGTACTTGCACAGCTTGACCTGCTCCTGCAGCAGGGCCAGGTCATCCTGCAGCGCCGGCTTGTCACGGTACTCCTGGCGCAGCTCCTTGAGCAGCACGCTCATAGTGCCCAGTGGCGTGCCCAGCTCATGGGCCGCACCAGCCGCCTGCGTGGCGACCGCCAACAGTTGCTGATCGCGCAGGCTTTCCTCACGACGCTCGGCGCGCAGCTCATCCTGCCGGCGCAGTTCTTCGGCCATCTTGGCGACGAAGAAGGTGATCAACGCCGCGGCCAGAGCGAAGCTCAGCCACATGCCGTAGACCAGCAGACTCTCCCGCGCCGCAGGTAACTCCATCGGGTGAGTCCACACCAGCAACAGGGTGTAGCCTGTCAGCGCCAGGCCAGAGAGCACGATGGTGAACATCCACGGTAGGGTCGCCGCCGCGATGGTCAGCGGTACCAGATAATAGGACACGAAGGGGTTGGTCGAACCACCGGAGTAATACAGCAGCACACTGTGAATAATCAGGTCGCAACCCAACTGCACGGCGTACTCGACTTCGGTGACCGGCCAGGGACCACGCAGGCGCAGCGCCGTACCCAGGCACAGCAGCAGCGAGACGCCGAGCGTCACCGATAGTTGCAGCCAGGGCAGCGGCAGCACGCCCGACTTGTAGGCGAGCCCCACCGAGCCGGCCTGAGCGGCCAGCACCAGAATACGGATAAGCGTCAGGCGCCAGAGATTCTGACGACTGGCGGAGAGTAACTGCACGGGTTCGAGCATGGCGACTCCAGTTGATCGCGGCGAGTATAACCAAGCCAGTCGCGGCCTTACGCCGCTGCGGCAACCGGACGCACGTTTTTTGTGGCCCAGGCAACTGCCGCTGAAATTTTTGAACCGGGTTTAACCCGGATGGTCATCTGCCTTCGTCTAACCTCGGGAAACGGCCATTGAGGCCACTGAAAAAGGAACTGCACATGCGCACCATGCCCCGTATCGCCTCCGCCCTCGCCCTGACCCTCGCCAGCCTGGCCAGCACCGGCCTGCTGGCTGACGACGCGCGCTACAACCAGATCGCCCTGCGCGCCGAGGTCAATCAGGAAGTCGCCCACGACCTGATGCACGTCACCCTCTACACCGAATCGCAGAACAGCGACCCGGCCAAGCTGGCCGCGGAAATCACCAATACCCTGAACCAGACGCTGGAGCAGGTACGCCAGGTGCGTGGCGTCGCGGTCAAGCTGGGCAGCCGCCATAGCTACCCGGTATACGACGACAAGGGCAAGAAGATCACCGCCTGGCGCGAGCGTGCAGAAGTACGCCTGGAGAGTGCCGACTTCGCCCGCCTGTCCTCGCTGACCGGTGAACTGCTGCAGAAGATGAAGATGGGCGGCATGGACTTCAGCATCGCCACCGACACCCGCAAGACCCGCGAAGACGCCATGCTCAAGGACGCCGTGAATGCCTTCAAGGCACGCGCGCAGCTGGCCACCGAAGCGCTCGGCGGCAAGGGCTACAAGCTGGTCAGCCTGAGCCTCAACACCGGCGGGTTCCAGCCGCCGATGGCCATGCGCAACTTCGAAGCCAAGGGCATGGCGATGATGGATTCGGCCCCCACACCACAAATCGAGGCTGGCACCAGCCAGGTGACCGTCAGCGCCGATGGCGTCATCGAAGTGCAGATGCCCTGACGCCTGCCCCGCAACGAAGCAACGCCGTTATCGACAGATAACGGCGTTTCGCCATCTTTTCCCGACATATTTTCAGAAATGCGACAGCGGCTTACAGCGCTGTAGCGCTAACCTCGTTTCCCGCCATAACGCACTTGCCTCAGGCACATGCCCTGCATAGCTTGGACGGAGGCCCCCATAAGGGGCTCCTCGACAAAAAGCACAACAACGATGAGGTCATGATGCGCAAGAACGCCATTATCCAGGCTTTGCTTACCGCTGGGCTTATTGCCAGCGCTCCCCTCGCCAGTGCCGCCAACCTGGTGTTCTGTTCCGAAGGCAGCCCTGCCGGTTTCGACCCGGGCCTGTACACCACCGGCACCGATTTCGACGCCGCAGCGGAAGCGGTCTTCAACCGCCTGACCCAGTTCGAGCGCGGCGGCACCAAGGTCGAGCCAGGCCTGGCCGAAAGCTGGACGGTTTCCGATGACGGCCTGATCTACACCTTCAAGCTGCGCCCAGGAGTGAAGTTCCACACCACCGAGTACTTCACGCCCAGCCGCACCTTCAACGCCGACGACGTGTTGTTCACCTTCGAGCGCATGCTCGACAAGGATCATCCGTTTCGCAAGGCGTACCCCACCGAGTTCCCCTACTTCACCGACATGGGCATGGACAGCAACATCGCCAAGGTGGAGAAGCTCGACGACATGACCGTGCGCTTCACCCTCAATGCCGTGGACGCCGCTTTCATCCAGAACCTGGCGATGAGCTTCGCCTCGATCCAGTCCGCCGAGTACGCCAACCAGTTGCTCAAGGCCGGCAAGGCCGCCGACATCAACCAGAAGCCGATCGGCACCGGCCCCTTCGTGTTCAGCCGTTACCAGAAGGACGCGGTGATCCGTTACAAGGGCAACAAGGACTACTGGAAGCCCGATGACGTGAAGATCGACAACCTGATCTTCGCCATCAACACCGATGCCTCGGTGCGCATGCAGAAACTCAAAGCCGGCGAATGTCACGTCACCCTGAATCCGCGCCCGGCAGACGTTGAGTCGCTGCAGAAGGATGCCAACCTGCTGATGCCCGAGCAGGCCGGTTTCAACGTCGGCTACATCGCCTACAACGTCACTCACCCGCCGTTCGACAAGCTGGAAGTGCGCCAGGCGCTGGACATGGCGGTGAACAAGCAGGCAATCCTCGACGCGGTGTACCAGAAGACCGGCCAGCTCGCCGTCAACGGCATGCCGCCGACCCAGTGGTCGTATAACGAGGACATCAAGGATCCGGCCTTCGACCCGGAGAAAGCCAAGGCACTGCTCAAACAGGCCGGCGTCAAGGAAGGCACCGAGATCACCCTGTGGGCCATGCCGGTGCAGCGCCCGTACAACCCCAACGCCAAGCAGATCGCCGAGATGCTGCAGGCCGACTGGGCCAAGATCGGTATCAAGGCGCGCATCGTCAGCTACGAGTGGGGCGAGTACCTCAAGCGCGCCAAGGCCGGCGAGCACGACGCCATGCTGATCGGCTGGAGCGGCGACAATGGCGACCCGGATAACTGGCTCGGCACCCTCTACGGCTGCGACGCGGTCGACGGCAACAACTTCTCCAAGTGGTGCTTCGAGGACTACGACAAGCTGGTCAAGGCCGCCAAGCGCACCACTGACGTGGCCGAGCGCACCGAGCTGTACAAGCAGGCGCAGGTGATTCTCAAGCGTGAGGTGCCGATCACCCCGCTGGCGCACTCCACCGTGTACCAGCCGATGCGCAAGGAAGTGCAGGACTTCCGCATCAGCCCCTTCGCGCTGAACTCCTTCTATGGTGTAGGTATCGCCAAGTGATGGCAGGCGGCGTGTCCGCGGACACGCCGCTTCTACCCTGGTCAGGAGTTACCCATGTTTCCCATGCCCTTGCTACGCGGCGGCCTGTTGCTGGCCGTGATGCTCAGCGTGCACGCGCAGGCCGCAGACGACCTGGTGGTGTGCAGCGAAGCCAGCCCGGAAGGTTTCGACATCGTCCAGTACACCGCAGCGACCACGGCCGACGCCAGCGCCGAAACCCTGTTCGAGCGCCTGGTGGACTTCGCCCCCGGCAGCACGCAGATCGTGCCCGCACTGGCGCAAAGCTGGGACATCAGCGATGACGGTCTGGCTTACACCTTCACTCTGCGCAAGGGGGTGAAGTTCCACGCCAACAAGGGCTTCACGCCCACTCGCGAATTCAACGCCGACGACGTGCTGTGGAGCTTCCAGCGCCAGCTCGACCCGGCGCACCCCTGGCACAGGCTGTCGCTGCGCGGCTTCCCTTATGCCGAGGCCATGGGCCTGGCGCAGTTGATCGAACGTGTGGAAAAGCTCGATGAGCACCGCGTGCGCTTCGTCCTCACACATCCGGAAGCGCCCTTCCTGGCCAATCTGGCCATGGGCTTCGCCTCCATCTATTCGGCCGAATACGCCGATCACCTGCTCGCGGCTGGCACTCCGGAGCGGCTGAACAATGAGCCAATCGGCACCGGCCCGTTTATCTTCGAGCGTTATGCCAAGGACGCCCAGGTGCGTTTTCGCGGCAACCCCGATTACTGGAACGGCGCACCGGCGATCAAGCGCCTGGTGCTGGCCATCACCCCCGAGCCCAACGTGCGTCAGCAACGGCTCAAGGCCGGTGACTGCCAGATCACCCTGTTCCCACGCCCGGTGGATATCCCGGCGCTCAAGGCCGACCCCAGGCTGCAGGTGCTGGAACTGGATTCGCTGCTAACCGCCTATATCGGCATCAACACCCGTCACCCACCGCTGGACGACGTGCGCGTGCGCCAGGCGCTGAACCTGGCCTTCGACAAGGCCGCCTACATTCGTGCGCAGTTCGGCGAAGGCAATGCCACGCCGGCCGTGGCGCCCTATCCGGTCACCTTGTGGGGCCACGACGCGACGCTGAAGGATTGGCCGCACGATCCCGAACGCGCTCGCCAGTTGCTGGCCGAAGCTGGTCACGCCGACGGCTTCAAGCTGTCGATCTGGACCCGCCCCGGCGGCGGGCCGACCAATCCAAATCCGGGGATCGGCGCGCAGATGCTGCAGGCCGACCTTGCCGCCATCGGCATTCAAAGCGACATCCGCGTGTTCGAATGGGGCGAGCTGATCAAGCGCGCCAAGAATGGCGAGCATGACCTGGTGTTCATGGGCTGGGCCGGCGACAACGGCGACCCGGACAACTTCCTCACGCCCAACCTGTCCTGCGCGGCTGCCGAAAGCGGCGAGAACCAGGCGGGCTGGTGCAGCAAGGCCTTCGATGCGCTGATCACCCAGGCCCGCCAGGAGCCCGAGCAGAACAAACGCGCTGCGTTGTACCGGCAGGCCCTGGCGATCTTCCATGAGCAGGCACCGTGGATCGCACTGGCCCACCCCAAGCAGTTCGTTGCGCTGCGCAAAGGCGTCGAGGGCTTCGTGCTCAGCCCGCTGGGCTCGAACAACTTCGCCCGGGTGAAGCTGCCATGAGCCGTCCGCGCCACGCTTTTGTGGGAGAGGCTTTAGCCGCGAACCTGTCGCCGCTGAAGCGCCTCCCACAACGCACCTGCCGATCCGCGAATGCCCCGGATTGCATCCGGGCTACGCACTATCCAAAACGACACCGGGCCATGCAGTCCGGTGAGTACATACCGTCATGGAGTAAAAACGCCTGATGCTGTCATTTATCGCCAGACGCCTGGGGCTGCTAATCCCCACCTTCTTCGGCGTCACCCTGTTGACCTTCGCGCTGATCCGCCTGATCCCCGGCGACCCGGTTGAAGTGATGATGGGCGAACGCCGCGTCGACCCGGAAATGCACGCCCAGGCCATGGAGCGCCTGGGTCTGAACAAGCCGCTGTATGCGCAGTACTTCGACTACATCGGCCAACTCGCCCAGGGCAACCTGGGCGAATCGCTGCGCTCGCGCGAAAGTGTGTGGAGCGAGTTCCTCACCCTGTTCCCGGCCACTGTCGAACTGGCCCTGGCCGCGCTGCTGTTCGCCGGCACACTGGGGCTGATTGCCGGCGTGGTCGCGGCGCTCAAGCGCGGCTCGCTGCTCGACCATGGTGTGATGAGCATTGCCCTCACCGGCTATTCCATGCCGATTTTCTGGTGGGGCCTGTTGCTGATCATGTTCTTCTCGGTCGGCCTGGGTTGGACGCCGGTGTCCGGGCGCATCGACCTGCTCTATGACATCCCGCCGGTCACCGGTTTCATGCTGATCGACACCCTGCTCAGCGATGAGCCAGGCGCCTTCGTCGACGCCTTGCGCCATCTGATCCTGCCCGCCATTGTGCTGGGCACCATCCCGCTGGCGGTGATCGCGCGGATGACCCGCTCGGCCATGCTCGAAGTGCTGCGCGAGGACTACGTGCGCACGGCGCGGGCCAAGGGCCTATCGCCAACACGCGTGGTGTTCGTGCACGGCCTGCGCAACGCGCTGATCCCGGTGCTGACGGTGTTCGGCCTGCAGGTCGGCGCGCTGCTGGCCGGTGCGGTGCTGACCGAAACCATCTTCTCCTGGCCGGGCATCGGCAAATGGCTGATCGAAGCCATCGGTGCCCGCGACTACCCGGTGGTGCAGAACGGCATCCTGCTGATCGCCTGCCTGGTGATCCTGGTCAACTTCATCGTGGACATCCTCTATGGCCTCGCCAACCCACGTATTCGCCATCAGAAGTAAGGAAGGCGCCATGCATAACCACATTGCTCACGTAGGGTGGACGACGCTCTTTTCATCCACCGTGAAAACACGTCAGTGGACGGATCAAGAGGTGCGCCCATGACCACCTCCACCACGCTCGACCAAAGCCTGCTCTACCCATCGCCACTCAAGGAGTTCTGGCAAGCCTTCGCCCACAACCAAGGCGCCCTCGGCGGCCTGGCGTTCATGATCCTGCTGGTGTTCTGCGCACTGTTCGCGCCCTGGGTCGCGCCGCACGATCCCAGCGAGCAGTACCGCGATTTCCTCCTCACGCCGCCGGTGTGGCTGGAGGGCGGCCAATGGCAGTTCCTGCTCGGCACCGACGAACTAGGCCGCGACCTGCTCTCACGGCTGATCCATGGCGCACGCCTGTCGCTGCTGATCGGCCTGGCCTCGGTGCTGATGTCGCTGATCCCAGGCATCCTCCTGGGCCTGATTGCCGGGTTCTTCCCGCGCCTGCTCGGCCCCAGCGTCATGCGCCTGATGGACATCATGCTGGCCCTGCCCTCGCTGCTGCTCGCAGTGGCCATCGTCGCCATCCTCGGCCCCGGGCTGATCAACACTATCTTCGCCATTGCCATCGTCTCGCTGCCGTCCTACGTGCGCCTGACCCGCGCAGCCGTGATGAGCGAGCTGAACCGCGACTACGTCACCGCCGCGCAACTGGCCGGCGCCGGGCTGCCACGGCTGATGTTCATCACCGTGCTGCCCAACTGCATGGCACCGTTGATCGTGCAGGCCACGCTGAGCTTCTCCTCGGCGATTCTCGATGCCGCCGCGCTGGGCTTTCTCGGCCTCGGCGTACAACCGCCGACGCCCGAGTGGGGCACCATGCTGGCCTCGGCGCGTGATTACATCGAACGCGCCTGGTGGGTGGTGAGCCTGCCCGGCCTGGCGATTCTGCTCAGCGTACTAGCGATCAACCTGATGGGTGACGGCCTGCGTGATGCGCTCGACCCGAAACTAAAGAATGCGCAGTAAGGAGCCAGGAATGAGCCTGCTGAATATCCACAACCTGTCCGTACGCTTCGGCCCCGCCATGCCGGTGGTCGATGGCCTCGACCTCAGCGTCGAACAGGGCGAAGTGCTGGCCATCGTCGGCGAGTCCGGCTCCGGCAAGTCGGTCACCATGATGGCGCTGATGGGCCTGATCGACGCCCCCGGCATCGTCCAGGCCGACTGCATGCAGTTCGACGGCACCGACATGCTGCGGTTGAAAGGCCGCCAGCGCCGACACATCGTTGGTAAGGATCTGGCCATGGTCTTTCAAGACCCGATGACCGCCCTCAACCCCAGCTACACCGTGGGCTTCCAGATCGAGGAAGTGCTCCGCCAGCATCTCGGTTTGAAGGGCAAGGCAGCGCGCGCCCGTGCCCTGGAGCTATTGGAACGGGTGGAAATTCCGGGCGCTGCCAGCCGCCTGGATGCCTACCCGCACCAGCTTTCCGGGGGCATGAGCCAGCGCGTGGCAATTGCCATGGCGATTGCCGCCGAACCCAAACTGCTGATCGCCGACGAGCCGACCACGGCGCTGGATGTGACCATCCAGGCGCAGATCATGGAACTGCTGCTGAACCTGCAACGCGACCAGGGCATGGCGCTGGTACTGATCACCCACGACCTGGCCGTGGTGGCCGAAACCGCCCAGCGCGTCTGCGTGATGTACGCCGGGCAAGCGGTGGAGCTGGGGAACATCCCGACGCTGTTCGACGCGCCCAGCCATCCCTATACCGAAGCGCTGCTCAAGGCCATCCCGGAGCACAGCGCAGGCGCCAGTCGCCTGGCCACCCTGCCGGGCATCGTGCCTGGCCGTTATGACCGCCCGCTGGGTTGCCTGCTATCGCCGCGCTGTCCCTATGTGCAGGAGCGCTGCCACCTACAACGTCCAACCCTGGACGAACATGCCCGTGGCGCGGCGCGCTGCTTCTTCCCGCTGGAGGTGGCCTGATGAGCACCGTACTCGAAGCCCATGAGCTGACCCGTCACTACAGCGTTTCGCGCGGTCTGTTCAAACCAGCGGCCACAGTCCAGGCACTCAATGGCGTGTCCTTCAGCCTGCAGGCCGGCAAGACCTTGGCGGTGGTCGGCGAGTCCGGCTGCGGTAAGTCGACTCTAGCCCGCGCCCTAACCCTGATCGAGGAGCCCAGCGCCGGCTCCCTGCAGATCGCCGGGCGCGAAGTAGCCGGCGCCAGCAAGGCCGAGCGCAGGCAGCTGCGCCGCGACGTGCAGATGGTGTTCCAGAACCCCTACGCTTCGCTCAACCCGCGGCAGAAGATCGGCGATCAACTGGCCGAGCCGCTGCTGATCAATACCGACCTGTCACGCAGCGAACGCCGCGAAAAAGTGCAGGCGATGATGCAGCAGGTGGGCCTGCGCCCCGAGCATTACCAGCGCTACCCGCACATGTTCTCCGGCGGCCAGCGCCAGCGCATCGCCCTGGCGCGCGCCATGATGCTGCAACCCAAAGTACTGGTGGCAGACGAGCCGACCTCGGCGCTGGACGTGTCGATCCAGGCGCAGGTGCTCAACCTGTTCATGGATCTGCAGGAGCAGTTCGACACCGGCTACGTGTTCATCTCGCACAACCTCTCGGTGGTGCGCCACGTCGCCGACGACGTGCTGGTGATGTACCTCGGCCGTCCGGCGGAAATCGGCCCAGCCGAAGCGCTCTACAGCCGGCCGCTGCACCCTTACACCCGCGCCCTGCTGTCGGCGACGCCAACGATTCATCCCAATCCGGACAAGCCACGGATGAAGATCAGCGGTGAACTGCCCAACCCCTTGGATCCGCCGTCGGGCTGCGCCTTCCACAAACGCTGCCCGCACGCCGACGAACGCTGCCGTGGCGAGCGCCCGGAGCTGAGACTGATCGATGCGCGGCAGGTGGCCTGCCATCATGTGGAGCGGATCGTCGACTAGCAAGCCGTTGAAAAACTACCTACGTTGCCATTGCTGCGTTAAAAACAGCCTCAAAATGCTCATTTACAACACGTAAACTGCGCTTTTTCGGCTGTTTTTGCCTTGCACTGGCTGCCTCGCCCACGGTTTTCAACGGCCTGCTAGCTCCCTGCCATGACGCCCGCACTGCAGGGTCTAGCGGTGCTCACCCTACAGGTCAAGTGCCGGCCGCCGGTCCCAAGCAATGGATTGAGCTGCGCCGATTCATGGCACCGACGGCAGGGTCAGCTCTATGTTCTCCGCCAGCGAATCCTCTAGCCGCTGCAGCTCGACGCCGACCGCCGCGGCGTCATCGGCCAGGGTTTCGGCGATCTGCAGAAACTCTGGCGCCGCCTCGACGAAGGCCAGCACCACCAGCGGGTCAAATCGTGTACCGCTGGCGGCGCTGATCTGCGCCACCGCCTGAGCGGGGTTGATGCGCGGCAAATAGGGATGCTGGCAGGTCAGTTCTTCGAAGTGGCCCACCAGCGCCATCAAGCGCGCAGACAGCGGAATCTGCTCACCGAACAGCCCCTGCGGATAGCCTTTGCCGTCCCAGCGCTCATGCTGGCCGTAGACGATGTCTTTGGCATCGGAAAGAAAGTCGGTGATGCTGCCCAGCTTGCGTTCGGCACGTTCGAGCGCATCACGCCCGGCGATCACGCCCTCGCTCAGCAGACGCAGATCGTTGTCATCGGGCTCGCCATGGCTGAGCAGCACACGATCCGGCAGGGTCAGCCGGTCGATCACATGCAGCATGGCCGACTTGCCCAACTGGGCGATGCGTTCCTCGCTCAGGTACTCCGACAGCGCCGGCTGCTGCCGTCCCAGAGCGGTGGTGAGACAGCTCATGTAACGCTCGATGCGCTCCAGACGCCGGCTGCTCGGGTTGTCACGCATGACGGCAACACTGGCCATGGCTTCGATGGTGACGTCCTGCAAGCGCTGGATATCGCGCGTCCGGCGCTTGACCTCGAGTTCCAGGTATTCGCTCTTGTCGCGCAGGTAATCGGTGGCCGCCTTGAGCTGCAATTGCGCCCGCACACGGGCCAGCACGATGGGCGGGCTGACCGGTTTGGTGATGTAGTCGGCAGCGCCGAGGTCGAAGCCCAGTTGCTCGTCGGCCGCATCGCTGCGTCCGGTGACCAGAATGAGAGGAATATGGCGGGTCTGCGGATCGGTCCTGAACCCGCGACACAGTGCGTAGTCGTTCTGCCAGTCGAGCAGAATCAGGTCTGGCTGCGGTTGCGACTTGACAGCGTGCAGCGCCTCTTCACTGCCGACCAGTCGCACCTGGTAGCGGTCGACCAATAGCGCGCCCAGGCGCTGACGCGCGTCCACCGCATCGTCCACCACCAGAATCAGTTCCTGCTCCGGCCTATCGAGCATCCCGCGCATGACGACCTCCGTTGGCACCTGCCTACTCATCATTAAAGGCACTGGGCTGCATTTGCGCTCAGGCCGACATACAAATGACCTCGACAGGGGTTTGAAAGTGCAATGCGGATTGGCAGGCCAGCGCGCGCAGCCGACAATCGTCAGCAATACCGTTACCAGAGGGCTGCGCCATGCTCGACCAGGAACGCTGCTGGCAGGCTGTTTGCGAACGCGATGAGGCGTTCGACGGACGCTTCGTTTTCGCCGTGCGCAGCACCGGCATCTATTGCCGGCCGAACTGCCCCGCGCGGCGGCCACGGCGCGACAATGTCAGCTTCCACGCCGATACAGCCAGTGCCGAGGCAGCTGGTTTTCGCCCGTGCAAGCGCTGCTCGCCACAGGGGCAAAGCCCGGCGCAGCAGCTCGACGCACTGGTTGCGGCCGCCTGTGAGCTTCTGCGCGGTGAACTGCGCCTGACGCTGCCGCAACTGGCAGCGCGCATTGGCTTGTCACCGTCACACCTGGCCCGTGCGTTCAAGACCCGCACCGGGATGACGCCCCATGCCTGGGCGGCGGCGCAACGCCGCCAGCGCCTGGACGCCCAGTTGCCACAGGCAGATAACGTGCTCGAGGCGGCCCTGGCCGCCGGCTACTCCGGCACCCGCGCGCTGTACGAAAAGCCCCAGGCCATGAGCCCGGCGCAGCGCCGCAAACGCGGTGCAGGCGAACACCTGCGCTACAGCATCGCCCCCAGCCCACTCGGCCAGGTGCTGCTGGCAGCCAGTGACAAGGGCGTTTGCGCCTTGCTGTTTGGCGATGAACCGGCAGCCCTGCATGACGAGCTGCAACAGCGTTTCGGCGCCGCCCGGCTCGAAGAAGATGAGCAAGGGTTGCGCAACTGGCTGCAGCAGGTGCTGGCGCAACTCGAAGAGCCCGAGCGAGCCGCCCATCTACCCCTGGACATTCGTGGCACGGCCTTTCAGCAACGCGTGTGGCAGGCGCTGCAGCACATTCCCCGCGGCGAAACCCGCAGCTATAGCGATCTGGCCGGGCAGTTGCACAGCCACCCGCGGGCGATTGCCCGGGCCTGCGCCAGCAACGCCATCGGCCTGCTACTGCCGTGCCACCGCGTGGTCGCCAGCGATGGCAGCCTCAGCGGCTACCGTTGGGGGCTGGCGCGCAAGCGGCAACTGCTGGAGCAGGAGCAGTCCTAAAGCTGTCGGTGCGCACGGCGCCCCCTACGGGCGTCGTCACTCGTAGGGGGCGCCGTGCGCACCGGCTCTTTCTCCGGTCTCTAGACCAACATCGCCTCGGCCACCTCCTTGCGCGTGCCGCGCCCGACCAGTTGCTCCACCAGGGTCAGGGCAAAGGCCATTGCCGTGCCCGGGCCCTGGCTGGTGATGCAGTTGCCATCAACCACCACTGCCTCATCGACGAAGGTGCAGCCATTCAGTCGATCACTGAAGGCCGGATAGCAGGTCATCCGGCGCTGCCTGAGCACCCCGTACTGTTGCAAGGCCAGTGCCGGCGCAGCGCAGATGGCGGCAAACAGCTCGCCCGCCTTGGCCTGCTTGCGCACGCGCTCGGCCAGTGGTTCGAAATCGGCCAGACGCTGCGCGCCAGGCATACCACCAGGCAGGACGATCAGGTCGAAATCCTGCGCCAGCACGTCCACCAACATGGCATCGGCCGTCAGCCGGGTGCCACGGGCGCAGGTGATCATCCGCCGCTCTTCGATACTGGCCACCAGTACCTCGATATCGGCGCGGCGCAGCACGTCGATCAGGGTCACGCATTCGAGATCTTCGATACCATCGGCAACCGTAATCAGGGCTCGCTTGATCATCTATCAACTCCATTTAAGGCAAAAAACAAACTGTCCACCTGGTCATAAAAAGACACGACAGACCATAAATTCACCCGGTAAAACCTTGCTGGTATGATGCGCGGCTTTTGCGAAGTCGGGGCAATTTTCCGGCCTGCACGGACGAATGTGCTTTGCTTTCTGCAGATCAATTTCGGCGCGTTCGCGCCTCGGGGAGCCACCATGCTGGAAAGACTGTTCCAACTCAGAGCCCATAACACCAACGTGCGCACCGAGGTACTGGCCGGGATCACCACCTTCCTGACCATGGCCTACATTCTCTTCGTCAACCCGGAAATGCTGGCCAAGACCGGCATGGACCACGGCGCGGTGTTCGTCGCCACCTGCCTGGCTGGCGCCATCGGCTCGCTGATCATGGGCCTGCTGGCCAACTACCCGATTGCCCTGGCGCCCGGCATGGGCCTTAACGCCTTCTTCACCTACACCGTGGTGATGACCATGGGCTACAGCTGGCAGACCGCTCTGGGCGCGGTGTTCCTCTCCGGCGCGATCTTCTTCCTGTTGTCGATCTTCAAGATCCGCGAATGGATCATCAACAGCATCCCGCTGGCCTTGCGCGCCGGTATCGCCGCCGGTATCGGCCTGTTCCTGGCGATCATCGCACTGAAGAACGCCGGCATCGTGGTCGATCACCCGGCCACCCTGGTCGGCCTCGGCGACATGAGCAAGGGCGGCGCGCTGCTGGCCTGCCTGGGCTTCTTCGTCATCGCCGCACTGGCCTATCGCAAGGTCACCGGCGCGGTGATGATCGGCATACTGCTGGTCACCGGCCTGTCCATTGCCCTCGGCCTGTCCGAGCTGCAAGGCGTGGTGTCGATGCCACCGTCGCTGATGCCGACCCTGCTGCAGCTGGACATTGCCGGCGCGCTGGATATCGGCTTGATCAGCGTGATCTTCGCCTTCCTCTTCGTCGACCTGTTCGACACCTCCGGCACCCTGGTCGGCGTAGCACAAAAAGCCGACCTGCTGGACAAGGACGGCAAGATGCCACGCCTGGGCCGTGCCCTGCTGGCCGACAGCACCGCGACCATGGCCGGTGCCGCGCTGGGCACCAGCACCACCACCAGCTACATCGAATCCGCTGCTGGCATCAGTGCCGGTGGGCGTACCGGCCTGACCACCTGCGTGGTCGCCGCGCTGTTCCTCCTGGCCCTGTTTTTCGCCCCGCTGGCTGGCGCCGTGCCGGCCTACGCCACCGCGCCAGCACTGCTGTTCGTCGCCGTACTGATGATGAGCAGCCTGGCGCAGATCGACTGGGACGACCTGACCGTTGCCGCCCCCGTGGTGGTCGCTGCCCTGGCCATGCCGTTGACCTTCTCCATCGCTAACGGCATCGCGTTCGGCTTCATCGCCTGGACCGCGGTCAAGGTACTGGCCGGCCGCTGGCGTGAACTGAACCCGGCAATGTGGGTGCTCTCCGCCCTGTTCGTGATCAAGCTGGCCTACTTCGCCTGATCAACCGATAACGGCGTACTGCTTCGCGAGTACGCCCTACGCCGCCGCCCGGACAATCTGCGTAGGGTGGGCCGGGCGGCGTTCCGTTTCAGCCCACCATAGGCCTCGTCATGATCGTTCCCACGCTCCGCGTGAGAACGCCTCCCCGGGACGCTCTGCGTCCAGCGCCACCAATGATCGACGACAACGGCACATCGGCAACGGAGTCGCTACAATGGCGCCCCGTTTTCCTGCCCCATGAGTGACCGATGAGCCGCCCCGCATTCGACCCCGCCACCTACGACGCCCAACTCGCCGAGAAGAAGGCCCGCCTGGTCGAACTGCTGGCGCCCTTCGCCGCGCCGGAGCCTGTGGTGTTCGACTCGCCGCGCGAGCACTACCGCATGCGCGCCGAATTTCGCCTGTGGCGTGAAGACGGCCAGCGCCACTACGCGATGTTTGCACCGGGCGACAAGCACACGCCGATCCTGCTCGACGACTTCCCTATCGCCAGTCTGCGCATCAATGAGTTGATGCCGCGCCTGCGCGCCGCCTGGCAGGCCAGCGAGACGCTGTCGTTCAAGCTGTTCCAGGTCGAGTTCCTCACCACCCTGGCCGGCGATGCGCTGATCACCCTGGCCTACCACCGCCCGCTGGACGAGGCCTGGCAGGCCGAGGCGGAAAAACTGGCAGCCGAGTTCAATGTCAGCCTGGTCGGCCGTTCCCGCGGCCAGCGCCTAGTGATCGGCCGCGACTACGTGGAAGAGGAACTGACCGTAGCCGGCCGCAGCTTCCGCTATCGCCAGCCCGAAGGCGCCTTCACCCAGCCCAACGGCCGGGTCTGCGAAAAGATGCTGGGCTGGGCCTACGACGTACTCGGCGAGCGCGGCGACGACCTGTTGGAGCTGTACTGCGGCAACGGCAACTTCACCCTGCCGCTGGCCACTCGCGTGCGCAAGGTATTGGCCACCGAGATCAGCAAGACCTCAGTCAACGCCGCCCTGGCCAACCTGGCCGATAACGGCGTGGAGAACGTCGAACTGGTGCGCTTGTCCGCCGAAGAACTGACCCAGGCACTCAACGAAGTGCGCCCGTTCCGTCGCCTGGCCGGTATCGACCTCAAGAGCTACGAATTCGGCAGCGTCTTCGTCGACCCGCCGCGCGCCGGCATGGACCCGGACACCTGCGAGCTGACCCGCCGCTTCGAGCGCATCCTGTACATCTCCTGCAACCCCGAGACCTTGGCCGCCAACATCGCCCAGCTCAACGACACCCATAAGGTGACGCGCAGCGCTCTGTTCGACCAGTTCCCCTACACCCACCACATGGAAGCCGGTGTGCTGCTGGAACGGCGCTGAGCCGTCTCCCTGTAACCCGGATGCAATCTGGGGCAATGTGCAAGACCGTCCCCGGATTGCATCCGGGCTACACAGCTGGTGGGGAATGCGGTGCTAGCGTGCAAGCCCGCGCAACGCCCACCAGGCCAGCCCGGCCGACACTGCTTCGAGCAGCAACGCGTAGAGGTTGAAGGTCTGCTGCGCGCCGCCGTCGAGCCACAGCCCGGCGACTCGCGCCAGTGCCAGCACGCTGTACAGCAGCACCAATAGCAGTAGCGCCGGCCGCAGTAGGTCCAGGCGCAGCAGCGCCATCACCAGATAAGCCGCCAGCCCCAGCTGCAGGCCACCGTAATAGGCGCGCACCTCGGTCACCGCCGCATTGCCCATCAGCAACGCGCCACTGAAACTGGCCATTTCCTCGGGCCGAATGAAGTAGGCCAGCCCCAACACGAGCAGGGCAGCGATCTGGATCAGCAAGACGATTCGGGCAAACAGCATCGGCGGGTACCAGGCAGTGATCGACTGACGCCAGCATAGGCCGCCACCGGTCGCGACGCATAGTCGCAATGCCTTGGGCAGCGCCCGCCGCGGCGCTATGCTGGATGCTTCTTTATTCGGAGCCCTGCCATGCGCCACTCGCTGCTCGCCCTCTGTCTCCTCACTGGCCTGGCTCATGCCAGCGAGCCACTGACCATCGATGTGCATCGCGACGCCAATTGCGGTTGCTGCAAGGCCTGGATCAGCCATCTGCAGGACAACGGCTTTACCGTCAACGACCATGTCGAAGCCGACATGAGTGCGGTCAAACAGCGCCTTGGCGTACCGCCGCGCCTGGCCTCCTGTCATACCGGGGTGATCGACGGCAAGTTCGTCGAAGGCCATGTGCCGGCCGCCGACATTCTCAAGCTGCGTCAACGTCCCGATCTGATCGGCGCCGCCGTACCCGGCATGCCCACGGGCTCGCCGGGCATGGAATATGGTGATCGTGTCGACGCCTATCAGGTCATCGGCCTGGATCGTGAACGCCAGGATCAGCTGCTGAGCAACTATCCGGCCAACTGAGTCGACACGGACGCAGCTACACTGCAGCGACAACCAACCTGGGAGTACGGCCATGCGCTGGCAACGCGGTAGACGCAGTGACAACGTGGTGGATGCGCGTGGTCGTTCCGGTAGGCGCCTTGGCGGTGGCCTGAGCCTCGGCGGCGTGGCGGTGATCGTCATCGTCGGCCTGCTGATGGGCCAGGACCCGCTGCAGATTCTTGGCCAGATCGCCGGCCAGGCCACCCAGCCGCAGGTCGCGCAGACGCAGAGCGCGCCTCCGGCGAATGACGCGCAGAGCGAGTTCGTCCGCGCCATTCTCGGCGATACCGAAGACACCTGGCGCGAGCTGTTCCAGCAAGCAGGCCAGCAGTATCGCGACCCGCAACTGGTGCTGTTCTCCGGCGGCGTCAATTCCGCCTGCGGCTTCGCCAACTCGGCGGTCGGCCCCTTCTACTGCCCCGGCGATCAGCGGGTGTATCTGGACATGGCGTTCTTCCGCGAGATGGAGCAGCGCTTCTCGGCTGCCGGCGATTTCGCCCAGGCCTACGTGATCGCCCATGAAATCGGCCACCACGTGCAGACCCTGCTCGGCGTTTCGGCCAAGGTCAACGCGGCACGCCAGCGTGGCGAGCGAGTCGAGGGCGATGGCGGCCTGCTGGTGCGTCAGGAACTGCAAGCCGATTGCCTGGCCGGGGTCTGGGCGCATCACGCACAACGCCGGCATGACTGGCTGGAGGCTGGCGATCTTGAAGAAGCGCTGAACGCCGCCAGCGCCATCGGCGATGACCGCCTGCAGAAGCAGGCGCGCGGCCAAGTGGTGCCGGACGCCTTCACCCATGGCACCTCAGAGCAGCGCGTACGCTGGTTCAGTAGCGGTTTCGAGAGCGGCCAGCCGGGGCGTTGCGACACCTTCAAGGCGGTGCGCCTGTAACGCGCTGGCTCACACCACGAAACGCTTGCTCCACCAGGCAAAGCCGCAGGCTGCGAGGCCACACAGGGCGATCACCAACGCCATGGGCATCGCCGAACCGTCATGCAGGAAGGCCACCAACGCCGATGCACCGGCGGCCACACTGAACTGCATGCTGCCCAGCAACCCGGATGCGCTGCCCGCATGTCGCCCCTGCCCCGCCATGGCGCAGGCAGTGGCATTGGGCAGCACGCACCCGAGGCTGGCCACGCAGATGAACAGCGGAATCAGCAGCGGCCACAGCTGGGCCGGTTGCCACAGCGCCAACCCCAGCAAACACAAGCCGCTGGCCAGGTACACCAGCACCATGCGCCGCAGCCACAGCGCCGGCCCGCCATTGCGTACCAGCCGCGCGTTGACCTGAGCCATGATCACGAAACCCGCCGCGTTGCTGCCGAACAGCCAGCCGTAGTCCTCGGCCGGCACGTCATACAACTCGATGAACACGAAGGGCGAGCCGGCGATGTAGGCGAACATGCCGGCCATCGCCACGCCACCGGCCAGGCTGTAACCCATGAACGGCGCATTGCCCAGCAGCGCGCGGTACTGACCAAAGGCACCGCTCAGTGGTGCCGGTGGCAGATGCTGCGGACGCGTTTCCGGCAGCCACGCCAGCACGGCCAGCAGGCACAGCCCGGCAAAGAGCGCCAGGCTGTGGAAGATCCACGACCAGCCCAGGGTGTTGAGCAGCAATCCGCCACCGAGGGGCGCAAGAATCGGCGCCAGGCCCATCACCAGCACCAGTTGTGAGAACACCTTGGCCGAGGCCAGCGGATCGCACAGGTCACGCACCACCGCGCGGGTGATCACCATCCCGGCGCAGCCACCGAGCGCTTGCACGAAGCGCGCCGTCACCAGCCACTCCAGATTCGGTGCCAGGGCACAGGCCAGCGACGCCACGCTGAACAGCGCCACCCCAACCAGCAGCGGTACGCGGCGACCGAAGCGATCCGCCAACGGGCCATAGAACAGCTGACCGATGGCGATACCGACGAAATAGGCCGCCAGCGACAGCTGGATATGTTCGACATCGGTGCCGAACTGCTGGGCCAGGGTAGGGAAACTCGGTAGATAGAAATCGATGGCCAAGGGGCCAAAGGCGCACAGCGCGCCCAGAATCAGCATCGTTCGCAGGTTCATGAATAGTCCGGACTATTGTTAGCCGGCTAATCATCTCACCGACCGGGTCGCTTACGAAAGCGCGGGCCGCCGAACGACGGCCCGGATGACTCAATGCGGTCGCTGCTCCTCCTTGGCCTTCTCGCGCCGACCTACCCGCTGCGCCGCTGTTTCCACCAGCAGGTAGAACATCGGGATGACGAAGGTAGCCAACAGGGTTGCCGCGAGCATGCCGCCGATCACCCCGGTACCGATGGAGTGACGACTGGCCGAGCCGGCGCCGGAACTTATGGCCAGCGGCACGCAGCCGAGAATGAAGGCCAGCGAGGTCATCACGATGGGACGGAAACGCAGTTTGGCCGCCTCCAGCGCCGAGTCGAAGATGCCCTTGCCTTCGGCGCGCAGCAGCACGGCGAATTCGACGATGAGGATGGCGTTCTTCGCCGCCAGGCCGATCAGGGTGACCAGGCCGACCTGGAAGTACACGTCGTTCTGGATGCCGCGTAGCCATACCGCGAGAATCGCGCCGAACACCGCGAACGGCACGGCGGTCACCACCGCCAGCGGCAGCGTCCAGCGCTCGTACTGCGCGGCGAGAATCAGGAACACCAGAATCAGGCCGAAGACGAAGGCCTGGGTACCCGAACCCTGGGTCGCCAGTTCCTGGTACGCCGAACCAATCCAACCAAGGCTGTAGTCCTCGCCCAGCACCTCATCGGCCACTTCCTGCATCGCCGCCAGTGCCTGCCCGGAGCTGTAACCCGGCGCTGGGCCGCCAAGGACCTTGGCCGAGGGATAGACGTTGAAACGGTCATAGGAATCCGGTCCGAGGATGCGCCGCACGCGCAGCAGGGTCGACAGCGGCACCAGATCACCGCTGCTGGAGCGCACATAGACCTGACCGAGGTCTTCCGGCTTGCGGCGAAACTCGGATTCGGACTGCAGGCTGACCTGCCAGGTGCGCCCATAGAGAGTGAAGTCGTTGACGTAGTAGCTGCCGAAGGTCGCCTGCATGGCGGTGAACACATCGCTGACGCTGACCCCCAGTGCCCGCGTCTTGGTGCGATCCAAGTCGATGTAGTACTGCGGCACGTTGGCGCTGAAGGTGCTCTGAATGCCGGCCAGCTCCGGTCGCTTGCTGGCAGCCGCGACGAAGGCCTGGACCTTCTCGCCAAGCTGCTCGACGCTGCCGCCGGAGCGGTCCTGAATGAAGGATTCGAAGCCACCGGTGGTGCTCATGCCGGTGATCGGCGGCGGGTTGAACGACAGCACCAGGCCGTCTTTCTGCGCGGCCCCCGCGCCCATGAACTCGCGCGTCAGGTTGCGCGCATCGAGCTCGGGTGTGGTGCGCTCGCTCCAGTCCTTGAGCGGCACGAAGGACACTCCAGCGTTGCTGCGCACGCCGAAGGTGAGCACGTCGAAACCGGCGAAGGTCACCACGTCCTGCACCGCCGGGTGCTCCATCAGTTGCTGGCTCACCGCCCCACTCAGCGCCTCGGTGCGATTGAGCGAAGCGGCCGGCGGCAGGTAATAGGCGTTGATCACGTAACCCTGATCCTCATCAGGAACCAGCGAGCCGGGTACCCGCGCGAACAGCAGCATAATCAGTGCGATCATCCCGCCGAACAGCAGCAGCCCCACCAACGAACGCTTGAGGAAGAAACGCACCCCGGCGCCATAACCTTCGGTGGCCTTATCGAAGAACCGGTTGAAGGCGCGAAACGGTGCAGCCGGCTCGTGATGGCCGGGCTTGAGCAGCAGCGCACAAAGCGCGGGCGAAAGGGTCAGGGCGACGATGCCGGAGATCACCACCGACACCGCGATGGTGATCGCGAACTGCTTGTACATCTGCCCCGCCAGGCCGCCGAGAAAACCCACCGGCACGAACACCGCGCAGAGCACCAGGACGATGGCGATGATCGGCCCAGTGACCTCCTCCATGGCCTTGATTGAGGCATCCCGCGCGCTGAGGCCTTGGGTGCGCATCACCCGCTCGACGTTCTCGATCACCACGATGGCGTCGTCGACCACGATGCCGATGGCCAGCACCATGCCGAACAGCGTCAGCAGATTGATCGAGAACCCCAGCATGTACATGCCGGCGAAGGTGCCGACCAGCGACACCGGAATCGCCAGCACCGGAATCAGTGTGGCGCGCCAGTTCTGCAGGAACACGAACACCACCAGCACCACCAACACCAGGGCCTCGAAAAAGGTCTTGATCACCTCGTCGATGGAGACCTGCACGAACTTGGTGGTGTCGTAGGGGATCTTGTAGGCGATGCCTTCGGGGAAGCGCTTGGCCAGGCGTTGCATGGTGCGCTCGACCGCTTCAGCGGTGTCGAGGGCGTTGGCGCCGGGTTGCAGATAGATACCGAAGGCGGCGTTCTGCTGGCCGTTGAGGGTGGTGACCAGCGAGTAGTCCTGGGCGCCCAATTCGACCCGCGCCACATCCTTGAGCAGCAGGCTGGCACCGGTATCGTCGGTGCGCAGGATGACGCTCTCGAACTCCTTCGGGTCGGTGAAACGCCCTTGCGTGGTGACCGTATAAGTGAAGTCCTGTGGCTCCTTCAACGGCTGCTGGCCGAAGCTACCGGCGGCGAACTGCGAATTCTGCTCGCGAATGGCATTGACCACATCGGTGGGCGTGAGGTTGTACTGCGCCAGCTTGTCCGGGCGCAGCCAGATGCGCATGGAATAGTCCTTGGAACCGAATTGGCTGGCATCGCCAACGCCCTTGAGGCGCTTGAGTTCGTCGATGACGTTGATCAGCGCGTAGTTGCTGATGAAGATCGGGTCGCGCGAACCATCCGGCGAATAGAGGGTGATCACCTGGAGAATGTCGGAAGACTTCTTCTCCACCTTCACGCCCTGGCGACGCACCTCTTCCGGCAGCTTGGCCAACGCCGCCTGCACCTTGTTGTTGACGTTGATGGTGGCCTGGTCCGGGTCAGTGCCGACCGCAAAGTACACCGTCAGGCTCATCGCCCCGCTGCTGGAAGAGTTGGACAGCTGGTAGATCATGTTCTCGACGCCGTTGATCTCCTGCTCCAGCGGCGCCGCCACGGTTTCGGCAATGACCTGCGAACTGGCCCCCGGATAAGCCGCGCTGACCGACACCTGCGGCGGCAGGATTTCCGGGTACTGGGCAATGGGCAACGCGCGCATTGCGGCCAGCCCGGCGAGCACGATGACGATGGAGATGACGGTGGCGAATACCGGGCGATCGATGAAGAAGCGCGAGATCATGGTCGTTACTCCTGCGCCGGGCTGGCTGGCATGGCTGCCTTCGCCTCCTCGACCTTGACCGGGCTGTCCGGTCGTACCTTGGCCAGGCCATCGACGATCACCCGCTCGCCGTCACTGACGCCGGCGAGAATCACCCAGCGCCCGCCGGCCGTATCACCCGTGGTGACCTGGCGCATGCGCGCGACGCTCTGCTCGTCCACCACGTAGACAAAAGTCCCGCGTAGCCCCTGAGCCACGGCGCGCTCCGGTACGGTGATGGCATTGGGGCGAGTCAGGCCCTTGACCTGCACGCGCACGAACTGCCCCGGCAGCAGTTTCTGCTCGGGGTTCGGCACCACACCACGGGCGCTTACTGTGCCAGTGCCGCGGTCGATCAGGCTGTCGGTGAAGTCCACCTCGCCCGCCGTCGGATAGGCCGAACCATCACCAAAATAGACTTCGACACTCAGCTTGCCGCTACTCGGCGGCACCAGGCTGCCCTCGGACAATTCTCGGCGCAGGCGCTCGGCCTCGGCGTCCGGGTAGGCGAAATTGACGAAAATCGGATCGAGCTGAGTGATCTGGGTCAGCAGGCTGGCACTGGGATCGCCAGCGACGATCAGGCTGCCTTCGGAGACGCTTTCCTTGCTGGTCATACCGGTGATCGGTGCCTTCACCGTGGTGTAGTCGAGGTCGATCTGGCGCGACTGCACCTCAGCCTGGGCTGCCTCGATATTGGCCTTGCTCTGCTCGAAATTGGAGATGGCGTTATCCAGTTCGCTCTCGCTGGCGAAGCCCTTCTTCTGCAGTTCGCGGATGCGCTTGAGATCACGATCGGTCTGGCGAAAGCGTGCCTGTTCCTGCGCCAAAGCGCCTTTGGCGCGGGCCAAGGCAGCTTCATAGGGGCGCGAATCGATGCGAAACAGCACCTGATCCTTCTGCACCCGACTGCCCTCCTGATAGGTACGCTCCTGCAGGATGCCGCCAACCTGAGCCCTGACCTGCACCTCGCGGTAACCGGCGGTTCGTGCGGGGTATTCCAGCACGATGGGCAGTTCGCCCGACTTGATCTGCTCCACCGTCACGGCGGTCGGTGGCGCATCGGCCGCCTGAGCGTTCAGGGCTAGCAGGCCCAGACTGATGGGCAGGCAGAAACCGACCAGACGAACGAAGGGCATGAGGCATTCCTCTCCTTGGCTAGACGCGGGCAGTAGCGACATGACGCAGCCCGCCACCAGTAGGCGGGGCAAAATCGGTAAACTCGATACAATCTGAGCCTAGTTCCAATTAACCGGATCGCCATGCGTAGAACCAAAGAAGACGCGGAGAAGACCCGCTGCGCCATTCTCGCCGCCGCCGAACAGCTGTTCCTCGAGCGCGGAGTCGCCCACACCAGCCTAGAACACATCGCCCGGCATGCGGGGGTCACGCGCGGTGCGGTTTACTGGCATTTCCAGAACAAGGCGCACCTGTTCCACGAGATGCTCAATCAGGTACGCCTACCGCTGGAACCCCTGGCTGAGCAATTGGCGGCGGTCGATGGTCTGTCATCGCTGCAGTTGCTGCGCGACCTGTGCATAGAAGCCATGGCCAATCTGGTGCTCGACGAACAGCGGCGGCGCATCCTCACCGTGCTACTGCGCCGCTGCGAGTTCACTGAGGAACTACGCGAAGCCGAGGAGCGCCACGAAACCTTCGTCAATCAATTCATCGACCTGTGCGAACAGCAGTTCGCCCTGCCGACCGTGCAACCATACCTGCAGTCAGGCATCACCCCGCGCCTGGCCTCACGTACGCTGCACGCGCTGCTCGTCGGCCTGTTCAGCGACTGGCTGCGCGACCCCAACCTCTTCGACGCCCAGACCGATACCCCAGCGATGATCGACAGCTGCTTCCGCGGCCTACTGCGGCAGTGGCCGTAGCAGGCCGTTGAAAAACGTAAACAACGACTACACGGATGCAGGAAGCCAAAGCCGAGGTTGTTTTTAAACAGCCTGTCAGGCTGATGCATCGGTGCCCGCGAAGCTACGCGGGCACGACCTCGTAACCTTCTTCGCGAATCGCCGCCTGTATCTGCGCGGCATTCAGACGGGCATCAACATGCACCACCCCGGCGGCGAGGTCGACCTCGACCCGCGCGCCTTGATCCAGCGCCTGGATCGCCCGGGTGACGGCCCGTACACAATGACCGCAGGACATTCCGCTAACCTTGAATTGCTGCATTGCTGACTCCTTGAATCGCTGGTCGATGGGTGTAGTCTCGACCTTGCCACGATGGCAAGGTCAAGCCCTTGCGGCATGTCATTCGCTCCGATTTCAGCATGAGGATCATCACCATGCGCCTGCTCTGCTCCACCCTTGCCCTGCTGATGGCGCCTCTGACTCAGGCCGAACCCATGGCACCGTTGCCCTCGACAAGCCAGGGCGAAGGCTACGCGGTGCTGATCGTCTCGCGCGAACGCCTGGAAGTGGCCACCACCTGTGAGGTCGCGCTGTATCTGCATGACCAGATGGCCGCACGCCTGCATCAGGGCCAGTCGGTGTCCTTCAACCTGCCGCCTGGCAAGGTTTCGCTGCGCCTCGGCCTGACCGGCACCGGTCCCTGCCAGGACGGCATCAACCAGCTCGCCGGACAGTCGCTGGAACTGCAGGCTGGTGAAGTACGCCGCTACCGCATCGCCATGGGCAGCGATGGCCTGCGACTGCATGCCGCGCCGACGCTGAACTGAAGGCTTGACCTTGCCATGGGGGTAAGGTTGATCCTGTGGCCACGACGTTACCAGGCCGCTGAAAAACTACCTGCGTTGGCATTACTGCGTTAAAAACGACCTCAAAATGCTCATTTACAACACGTAAACTCCGCTTTTTCGGCCGTTTTTGCCTTGTCTTGCCTGCCTCGCCTACGTTTTTCAACGGCCTGTACAGGGAGCCCCGCCATGACCACCTTCGACCTGCCGATCCTGGGCATGACCTGCGCCAGTTGCGCCGGCCGTGTCGAACGCGCGCTGAACAAGTTGCCGCAAGTCAGCAGCGCCAGCGTCAACCTGGCCAGTGAGCAGGCACGTGTCGAGGCGGCGGCCGACAGCCTGCCGCAGTTGATCACCACCATTGAAGGCGCCGGTTACAGCGTTCCCAACCAGCCGCTGGAGTTGGACATCGACGGTATGACCTGCGCCAGCTGCGCCGGCCGAATCGAGCGAGCACTGGGCCAGCTGCCGGGCGTCAGCCAGGTCGCCGTCAACCTCGCCGACGAGAAAGCACGCCTGCAGGTACTCGCCGGTTTCGATCCACAGCAGGCGCTGAAGGCCGTGGTCGCCGCCGGCTACAAGGCCAGCCTGTTGGACGAACGCCCGGCCACAGATCAGGTGCAACACCGTTTGCAGCGGGAACGCCTGACCTTGCTGGCGGCTATCGTCCTGACCCTGCCGCTGGTGCTGCCGATGCTGGCCGAACCCTTCGGCCTGCACTGGATGCTACCCGCCTGGGCGCAATTCCTGTTGGCCACGCCGGTGCAATTCATTTTCGGCGCACGCTTCTATCGCGCCGCCTGGCAGGCGCTGAAGGCTCGTGCCGGCAACATGGATCAACTGGTGGCCATCGGCACCAGCGCCGGCTACGGCCTGAGCCTGTACCAATGGGCCGTGACGCCGGCCGGGCAGATCCCGCATCTGTACTTCGAGGCCTCGGCGGTGATCATCAGCCTGATCTTGCTCGGCAAGTACCTGGAGAGCCGCGCCAAACGCCAGACCGCCAGTGCCATTCGCGCCCTGCAGGCGCTGCGCCCGGATCACGCGGTACGCCTGGTGGAGGGTCGCGAGGAACGCGTCGGTATAGACGCACTGGTGCTGGGCGATCTGATTCTGGTCAAACCGGGCGAGCGCTTCCCGGTTGACGGTCAGGTGCTGGAAGGCAGCAGCCACGCCGACGAGGCGCTGATCAGCGGTGAAAGCCTGCCGGTGGCCAAGCAGCCGGGCGACAAGGTCACGGCCGGCGCCATCAACGGCGAAGGCCGCCTGCTGGTGGAAACTACCGCCCTCGGCGCCGAAACCGTGCTGTCGCGGATCATCCGCCTGGTCGAGGACGCCCAGGCGGCCAAGGCGCCGATCCAGAAGCTGGTGGACAAGGTCAGCCAGGTGTTCGTCCCAGCCGTGCTGCTGATCGCCCTGGCCACGATGCTCGGCTGGCTGGCAGTAGGCGCACCGCTGGAGAACGCCCTGCTCAACGCCGTCGCTGTGCTGGTGATCGCCTGCCCCTGCGCGCTGGGCCTGGCCACGCCGACCGCGATCATGGCCGGCACTGGTGTTGCCGCGCGCCACGGCATCCTGATCAAGGACGCCGAAGCCCTAGAGGTGGCGCATGCCGTGCGCCACATCGCCTTCGACAAGACCGGCACACTCACCGAAGGCAAGCCGCGCATCGTCCATATTGGCCTGGGCGAATCCAGCGAGGCAGAACTGCTGCGCCTAGCCGGCGGCCTGCAGCAAGGCAGCGAACACCCACTGGCCAAGGCCGTGCTGCTGCGCTGCGCCGACCAACATATTGTCCTGCCTGCGCTGAGCGATAGCCGTGCGCTGGCCGGTCGTGGCATCGCTGGCGATGTCGAGGGCCGTAGCCTGCAACTGGGCAGCAGCCGCCTGCTGGAGGAAAGCCAATTGCGCGCGGGTGCGCTTACCGAATCCGCACACACCTGGGAGGCCGAGGGCCGCACGCTGTCCTGGTTGATCGAAACCGGCAGCACCCCTCGCCTGCTCGGCCTGCTGGCGTTCGGCGACCAACTCAAGGACGGCGCCGCCGAGGCCATCGCCGAACTGCGTGAACAGGGCATCACCAGCCACCTGATCAGCGGCGACAACCAGGGCAGCGTCACCGCCGTCGCCAGCGTGCTGGGCATCGACGAACCACACGCTCAGGTGCTGCCAGCGGACAAGGCGCGCCTGATAACCGAACTGCGTCAGCACGGCACCGTAGCCATGGTCGGTGACGGCATCAACGACGCCCCGGCACTGGCGGCGGCGGATGTCGGCATTGCTATGGGCGGCGGTACCGACGCAGCCATGCATGCTGCCGGCATCACCCTGATGCGTGGCGACCCGCGTCTGGTGCCGGCCGCACTGGACGTCAGCCGGCGTACCTACGCCAAGATCCGCCAGAACCTGTTCTGGGCCTTCATCTACAACCTGATCGGTATCCCGCTGGCTGCCGCAGGCCTGCTCAACCCGATGTTCGCTGGCGCCGCCATGGCTCTGTCCAGTGTCAGCGTGGTGAGCAACGCGTTGCTGCTCAATCGCTGGAAGCCGAAGGGAGATCAGATGCGATGAACATCGGCCAAGCCGCCAAAAACACCGGCCTCAGCGCCAAGATGATTCGCTACTACGAGTCCATCGACCTGCTGCCCCATGCCGGACGCACGGAGAGTGGCTATCGGCAATACAACGCAAGCGACCTACACCGCCTGGCCTTTATCAAGCGGGCGCGGGATCTGGGGTTTTCGCTGGAGGAAGTCGGCAAGCTGCTGGCGCTGTGGCAGGACAAGCAGCGCGCCAGTGCCGATGTGAAGGCGCTGGCCGAAGGGCATATCGCCGAATTGGAGCGCAAGATTGCCGAGATGAGCGCGCTGCGCGACACGCTGGTGGAGCTGGCGACCAGTTGCCAGGGCAACGACCGGCCAGACTGCCCGATCCTCAAAGGCATCGAGCAGGGCGTGAGCTGCGGCGCATCGAAATGCGCGCATCGGAGCGAGGGCGCTGCGTAGCCCGGATGAAATCCGGGGCATTTGAGCGCCACTCCCAGGAGTGGCCAGCCTCACAAAGCCAGGTGCGCGCCGCGCACCCTACGCAGTGAAGCCGTCTCAGCGCATCCATGGCGGGATCGGTTCGGCGTCCTTAGGTTCGTCTTCGGCGTTGAGCAGGGCCTGCTTCTTCGCTTCCTCGGCCAGGGCAGCCTTGATCTCGCGCATCACCGCGTCGATATCGGCGGCGTCCTCAGCCTCGACGAACTCGCCGGTCAGTTGCGTGTCGGGCTGCAGTTTGCCCACTTCGTAGAGCGCCCACATTTCCTTGGCGTACTTGGTGTATCTCAGCTCGGGAGCGAATTGACCGAAGTACTCGGCCATGTTGCGCACATCGCGCTCGAGCATGCTGAAGGCGTGGTTGTTGGCAGCCGCATCCACGGCTTGCGGCAGGTCGATGATCACCGGGCCTTCTGGACCAAGCAGCACGTTGAACTCCGACAAGTCGCCGTGCACCAGACCGGCGCAGAGCATCTTGACGATTTCCTGGATCATGAAGGCGTGGAACTCACGCGCGTCATCCGGGTGCAGGTCGACGTCATTGAGCCGCGGCGCAACGTCACCCTCGCCGTCGCCCACCAGCTCCATCAGCAGCACGCCATCGAGAAAATCATAGGGCTTGGGCACTCGCACGCCAGCGCTCGCCAAGCGGAACAAAGCGGCGACTTCGGCGTTCTGCCATGCGCTTTCCTGCTCCTTGCGCCCGTACTTGCTGCCCTTGGCCATGGCCCGCGCCTGCCGGCTGCCACGTACCTTGCGGCCCTCCTGATATTCGGAAGCCTGGCGGAAACTGCGTTTGTTGGCTTCCTTGTAGACCTTGGCGCAGCGCAACTCGTCGCCGCAGCGCACCACATAAACCGCTGCTTCCTTGCCGCTCATCAGCGGTCGCAGCACCTCGTCCACCAGGCCGTCCTCGACCAGGGGTTCAATACGTTTGGGCGTCTTCATCGGTGTGGATCACGGGTCCTTTTTGGCCAGGGGCGGGACTTTCAGGGGCCATCCTCTCACAGCGCGGGGCAGATGCCGACACCCACCGCTCAGGCACTGACCAGATGACGCCTGAGCGCCTCGATGGCATAGCGCACTTTGGCCGGTTGCGCATCGCGCCGAGGGGTGACGATATGCAGGCCCATGGGGTCGAGTTGCCAATCCGGCAGCAGCGGCAACAGTTCGCCGCGAGCCAGCAGTTCACGGATTTCCGGCTCAGGCTGCAACGACACGCCCATACCCGCCAGGGTGAACTGGCGCGCGGCGAGGATGTTGTTGCAGCTGATGCGCGTCTCCAGCCGCAAGCGCTGCTGCAATCCACCGGGGCCATGCAAGGTCAGGTGCTGGCTGCGTTCCAGATGCAGGCCAATCCAATCGAGCTTGATCAATTGCGACGGTTCGATTGGCAAACCAACGCGTGCCAGGTAGGCCGGTGCAGCGCACAGGATCATGCGCCAGTCGGTCACGTAACGGGCCACCAGACTGGAGTCCTCCTGGCGGCCAACACGGATGGCCAGGTCGATACGTGATTCGATCAGGTCGATCTGCTCATCGTGAAAGAACAGGCTCAGGCTCAAGCCCGGATGAGCACTGAGCAAAGGCGCCAGCGCATCGCTCAGCAGCGGCCCGGAAAACCCGACCGGTGCGGCGACGCGCAACTCTCCTACCGGGGCATCGCGTTGCTCGGCAAGGCGCTGCTCGGCCCGCTGCGCCAGTTCGACGATCTGCCGACAGCTGTCGTAGAAGGCTGCACCGGCCTCGGTCAGGGTCAGCTTGCGCGTAGTGCGGTGCAGCAAGGTGACGCCAGTGGCTTCCTCCAGCCGGCGTATCTGCTGGCTGACCGCCGAAGCCGTCATGCCCATGGCTTCGGCAGCCGCCACCATCGAGCCCTTCTGCACCACGGTAGCGAACAACGCCATGCGTTTGAGCTGCTCCATTATGAAGCCCTGCTTAATTATCCAAGTTCATCAGGCCACTTTTTCTGGCGTTTATCCAGCAGCGATCATGTGTCCACCATCACTACTCGAGATATCCTCAATGAAAATCGCACTGATCGGTGCCACTGGTTATGTCGGCGCCCCGCTGCTGCAGGAAGCCTTGAACCGCGGCCATCAGGTCACCGCTCTGGTACGACACCCGCAAAAACTGAGCGCGCATCCGCAGCTCACTGCCGTTGAGGCGGACGTTCACGACAGCACAGCGCTGGCCAGGCAGTTGCACGGCAACGACGCAGTGATCAGCGCCTTCAACCCGGGCTGGGGGGTGGCGGACATTCGTGAGCAGTTCATCGCCGGCAGCCGCTCGATCATCGCGGCCAGCAAGCAGGCTGGCGTCAAGCGCCTGCTGGTTGTGGGTGGTGCCGGCAGCCTGTACGTCGCCCCCGGCGTGCAACTGATCGACACCCCGGACTTTCCTGCCGAGTACAAGGAAGGCGCCGAAGGCGCACGCCAGGTGCTGAACATGCTGCGCGAAGAGGCGCAGCTGGAGTGGACCTTTCTCTCGCCAGCCGCCCTGCTCGTTCCGGGCCCACGCACAGGCAAGTTCCGTCTGGGCCACGACGAGCTGCTGATGAATGGCGATGAGCCGGGCAGCATTTCGGTCGCCGACCTCGCCGTGGCGCTGATCGATGAAACCGAGCGGCCGCAGCATATCCGCCAGCGTTTCACCTTGGCGTACTGAACGTCGCGGCCACTCAAGCGGTCACTCCGAACGCTAATCACCCAGAGGACTTTTCATGAGCCCATTCAGCAGCAGCGCCTTCGTCGCAACCGACACCCCGGCGCGCTACATCAGCCGCCTGTGCAAACACTTCGCACACAAGATTCCAGTCAGCTTCGACGAGCAGCAGGGTCGCATCGAGTTTGGCGCAGGTCTGGCGACCTTGAAAGCAGAAAACCTGGGCTTGCGCCTGCAGGTTGAAAGCGCCAGCAGCGAGGACCTACAACGTCTGGAGGGCGTTGTCGGCAGTCACTTCGAGCGCTTTGCCTGGCAGGAAGAACTGACCCTGGACTGGCAGCCCGGCTAATCCCTCAGAGCGCATCCAGCCGCGCACGCAAGCGGCGCAGCACCGCCAGGGACTCGGGATTGTCGCCATGCACGCAGAGGCTGTCGGCCCGCAACCGCAGCGGCTTGTCATCGATATCGGCAAACGGCTCGCCGCTGGCAATGGCAAGCGCCTGGTCCAGGATTCGCTCGGGATCATGGTGCACCGCGCCGCTGAGGCGGCGTGGCGCCAGTTGCCCATCGGACAGATAGGCACGGTCGGCGAAGGCCTCGAACATCAGCGGCACATCGGCCTCGTCAGCCAGATGCAGCTCCCGGTCATTGTCAGCCAGCGCCAGCACCATCAGCGGCAGGCCCTTGCGGTAGCTGGCACAGGCATCCAGCACCGCCATCAGTAGCGCATCGTCACGCACCAGGTCGTTGTACAGCGCGCCATGCGGTTTGACGTAGGCCAGCTGGCAACCAGCCGCTCGGCAGAAGGCATCCAGTGCTCCCACCTGATAAAGCACCAGTGCGCGGACCTCCTCCGGCGAGCATTGCAGATGACGCCGACCAAAGCCTTGCAGATCCGGATAGGACGGATGCGCGCCAATACTCACGCCGTGCGCCACGGCCAGCTCGACACAACGCGCCATGATCAGCGGATCGCCTGCGTGGAAGCCGCACGCCAGGTTGGCCTGATCGATCAGCGGCATGGCCAGTTCATCGTCGCCAATACGCCAGGCGCCGAAACCTTCACCCATGTCGCAGTTGAGAAGAATACGGTTCATGCCGGCAGCTTAGAGCGCCAGGAAAGCCGGCGTAAAGCCCGCCCAGCACTCGAGAATTAATCGCATTTACAAAATTTACACCTGCCTGCAGCCCAGTCGCCACGGCCTCTCCAGCCCGACCACATGGACTCCAGCATCATCTGCAATTGAACCTTATATGCAAATCACTATCATCCCGGCCGTCTGCAACCGTTACGACTGCACTCTCTTACCGCCAGGAGTAGATCGATGTCCGCCCTTAATTCCCGTACCGCCTTGGCCAGCGCCATTGCCTTGGCCGCCAGCTTCGGCGCCCAGGCCAACGAGCCCATTGCCCTGGGCGACGTGGTCGTCAGCGCCTCCGGCTTCGAACAGAAGATCACCGAAGCCCCCGCCAGCATCAGCGTGATCAGCCGCGAAGAGCTGCAGCAGAAGCGCTACAGCAACCTGGCGCAGGCTCTGGAAGACGTGGAAGGCATCGATGTGCGTCAGGGCACCGGCAAGACCGGCGGCCTGAATATCAGCATTCGCGGCATGCCCAGCGACTACACCCTGATTCTGATCGATGGCCGCCGCCAGAACACCGCAGGCAACGTCACCCCCAATGGCTTCAACGAAACGGCCACCAGCTTCATGCCGCCGATGTCCGCGATCGAGCGTATCGAAGTAATCCGCGGGCCGATGTCCACGCTCTACGGCTCTGACGCCATGGGCGGTGTGGTCAACATCATCACCCGCAAGGTGGCCAAGGAATGGGGCGCCAGCCTGAGCCTGGACCATACCTTCCAGGAAAACCGCGATTACGGTGAAGCCAGCAATACCAGTCTCTATGCCAGCGGTCCGCTGATCGACGGCCTGTTGGGCCTCGCCGTGCGTGGCAGCCTGTACGACCGCGGCGAGTCGGACCTGCAGTTCGACAACGACAGCACCGTCAGCAAGCGTGGCGCCTCCCCCGTCGAGGGGCGCAACACCACCTTCGGCACCCGCCTGACGCTAACACCGAACGATGCCAACGACTTCGCCCTCGATTTCGAGCGAGGCCGTCAGGTTTACAACAATGACGACTGCCAGTTGGGCAATCTCGACGGCAAGAATGGCGGCAGTGCCACCGATGGCTGCACCACCAACGCCCCGTTGCGTGCCAATGGCTACAAGGATGAACTGCGCTTCGAGCGTGATCAGATCGCGCTCAGCCATACCGGGCGTTTGAGCTTCGGTACGCTGGAAAGCAGCATCACCCACAACACTACGGAGACCTTCGGCCGTACCATTCCAGGCAACCCGATTGGCAACTCGTACACAGGTTTCCCGTCGATCGTCATCGGCGACGACCGCAAGCTGAAGTCGACCGATCTGGTCGTGGATACCAAGTTGGTCGCTCCAGTGGGCGAATCCCACATCGCCACCGTCGGTGCACAGTGGTGGGACGCCAAGGTCACCGACGGCATCGCCGATGAGGACTTCCAGCAGACGTCCTGGGCGCTGTTCGCCGAAGATGAGTGGCGCCTGCGTGACAACCTGGCGCTGACCCTGGGCGCGCGCTACGAGGATCATGAAGCCTTTGGTGGCCATGTCAGCCCGCGCGCCTACCTGGTGTGGAACACCAGCGACACCTGGACCCTGAAAGGTGGCGTGAGCCGTGGCTACAAGACCCCGACACTCAACCAACTGCACAGTGGCATCAACGGCGTGACCGGCCAGGGCTCGACCATCACCATTGGCAGCCCCGACCTCGATCCGGAAGTCACCACCAACACCGAGATCGGCGCGTACTACGACAACCTCTCCGACTTCAACGCCAACGTCACCCTGTTCCATAACAAGTTCAAGGACAAAATCGACGACGGCACGCCGCTGGCTAACTGCTTCTACGCTGCGAATCCGAACCAGCCAGGCTGCGTCAGCTATGGCGCGGGATTCACTCAGGAGAACTTCGCCCAAAGCGTGAACATCGGCGAAGCCGTCACCAAGGGTATCGAGGTTGCAGGTCGCTGGGAGTTCGCCCCGGCCTGGGCGCTGGCCGTCAACTACACCTATACCGACAGCGAGCAGAAGAGTGGCATCAACAAGGGCGCGCCATTGACCAATACACCGGAGCATATGGCTCACGCACGCCTGAGCTGGGCAGCCAATGATCGCCTGACGCTGTGGTTCAAGGGTGAATACCGTGGCGAGCGCGCTCGTTTTACCGACCGCTACGAGAACCTGACGGCAGCGAACAAGGCCCTGTATGACGCCGCCGGCGATCTGAAGGCATATGAGGTCTTCCACCTCGGTGGTTCGTTCAAGGCCTCGGAGAACGTGACCGTCAGCGCCACGATCTACAACCTGTTCGACAAGGATTTCACCGGCGGCAGCTACTACACCACCAACACCGGCACCACTGGCTGGGCGTCCGACTACACGCAGATCGCACAGTCCACCAGCGGCACTCTTGAAGAAGGTCGCCGCCTGTGGCTGTCGACGGTCATCGAGTTCTGACCGCAACCGCGTAAAGCAAAACGCCAGCCCTAGGGCTGGCGTTTTGTTTCTGGACCCGTTGTGCGTACCAAAATTATCGAGCGGTACGCAGGATGCGACGAGAAAAATGCACCCAGGCCCTTCTAGCTGCCTTACAGATAGTAGGACTTCAGCGGCGGGAAACCATTGAACTCTACAGCGCTGTAGCTGGTGGTATAGGCCCCGGTGGACAGCCAGTACAGGCGGTCACCGCTGGCCAGGTTCAGCGGCAGGCCGTACTTGTAGTTCTCGTACATGATGTCGGCGCTGTCGCAGGTCGGGCCGGCGATCACCACCTCTTCCATCTCGCCCTTCTTCTCGGTCCAGATCGGGAACTTGATGGCTTCGTCCATGGTTTCGATCAGGCCGCTGAATTTGCCCACATCGGCATACACCCAACGCTCGACGGCGGTACGCGACTTGCGCGCCACCAGCACCACTTCCGAAACCAGCACGCCGGCGTTGGCGATCAGCGAGCGACCCGGCTCGAGGATGATTTCCGGCAGCTCGTCACCGAAGTCTTCCTTGAGGAAGCGGGTGATTTCCTCGGCGTAGGTTTCCAGGTCATTGGTGCGCTGGATGTAGTTGGCCGGGAAGCCGCCACCCATGTTGATCATCTGCAGGGTGATGCCATCTTCTTCTTTCAGACGCTCGAAGATCACCTTGACCTTGGCGATGGCGGCGTCCCAGACGTCGATGTCGCGCTGCTGCGAGCCGACATGGAAGGAAATGCCATAAGGCACCAGACCCAACTGCTTGGCCAGAATCAGCAGATCCAGGGCCATGTCTGGCTGGCAGCCGAACTTGCGGCTCAGCGGCCAGTCGGCACTGGTGGAACCTTCGGTGAGGATACGCACGTAGATCTTCGAACCCGGCGCGGCCTTGGCGATGTTGCGAAGGTCGGCTTCGGAGTCGGTGGCGAACAGGCGCACACCCTTGTCGAAGAAGTAACGGATATCGCGGGATTTCTTGATGGTGTTGCCGTAGCTGATGCGCTCCGGGCCAACGCCAGTGGCCATCACCTTGTCCAGCTCGTAGATCGAGGCGATATCGAAGCTCGAGCCTTTATCACGCAGCAGTTCGATGATCTCGGTGGCCGGGTTGGCCTTGACCGCGTAGTAGATCTTGGCGAACGGGAAGCAGTTGCCCAGTTGATCGTAGGCGTCGGCGATGATTTGCCGGTCGATCACCACGAACGGGGTTTCGTGCTGATCGGCGAACGCCTTCATGCGCTGGAAAGTGGCGGGTGCGTAGTAGTCTTCGACCTTGATCGACATGCTGGGGACTCCAATGGCAAAACCGGGAACACATTGATTCGGGCAGCAGAACCGCTTACAGGTTCCGCTACGTGTCGGGGCTGGCCGCGCCATGCGCTGGCCTGAACGTCTGACAGTTTCCCCACTTTGGTTCGCCTACTTCCCAAGGCATGTCGCCGAGCATCACCGGTACCGACCATAAGCCGGCCGGCAACCTCTCGTCGTCAGTACTTGAGCCGGATGGATCGTTTCCAGCATGGACGTTCGGGCGCGGACTTTAAGACCATGCGCCCCTCAGATCAACCGGAAATTCTGCCTAATTTCATGTCGTTCCAGATATCACACAAAATGTCCTGAAATGCTGAACAGGCGGGGCTTTCAGCCAGTTTGGCGCAGCAGTGTTTCAGGCCGATTGCAGCGCCGATAACGCCCCTGCTATTCAGTACACGTCGCGACGGTAGCGACTGTCCTCGACCAGCGCCTGCACCGCCTCGTCGCCAAGCAGTTCACGCAGCACCGCATCGACGCCGCCGGCCATGCCTTGCAGGCTGCCGCACACATAAATGGCAGCCCCTTCGGCCAGCCAGGCCTGCAGACGCTCGCTCTGCTCGCGCAATAGGTCCTGCACGTAGCGTTTCTCGGCCTGATCGCGGGAGAAGGCCAGATCCAGGTGCTGCAGCTCGCCCCTGCTCAGCGCCGCCTCCAACTCCTCGCCACAGAAGAAATCCTGTGCGCGGTTGCGCTCGCCGAACAGCAGCCAGTTGCGCCCCTGCCCCGCCAGCGCGCGTGCCCGCAACAGCGAGCGCAGCCCGGCCAGACCGGTGCCGTTGCCAATCAGGATCAGCGGGCGGTCATCGTCCGGCAGGTGGAAACCGCTGTTGCGCCGTACCCGCGCCAGCAATTGGCCGCCTTCGGGCAGGTGCTCGGTCAGCCAGCCGGAACCCAGGCCAAGGCTGCCGTCGGCCTGCAACGCCTGACGCACGATCAACTGCAGCACACCGTCGGCCGCCACCGAGGCGATGGAGTATTCACGCGAGCCCAGCGGCGCCAGGGCATCGACCAGCGCCTGGGCGTGCAGCCCGACCAGGTGAGCGAAGCTGTCCGGCAATTGCCGCTCGGCCAGTGCCTCGCCGAGGTTGAGCGACTGGCAATCCAACGTCACCGTTTCGCTACCGGCGAACCCGGAATGCTGCAGCCAGGCCTGCACACGTGCAGGTGCATGACGCGGATGAATCTCCAGGATGTCGCCGGCTTGCCAGCTGCTTTGTGCCGGTGGCGTCAGGCCGATGAAAAACACCGGTGCGCCCTGGCTGCCTGGGTTGAGCAGCCGGCGCTCGGCCAGCGTCCAGTTCTGCCACGGCGCCTGTTCGAAACGCACCGGCGCGGCACCGGTCAGCTCGCTCAGTTGCTGCTGCCAGCGCTGCAGCGCGGCCTGGTCGTCGCCGTCGACCTCAACACTGTCGAACAGCCGATGTGCACCCTGCAGACCGAGCCAGTCGTTGATGCGCCGGGCGAAGCCGCAGAAGTGCTCGTACTGCCGGTCCCCCAGTGCCAGCACGGCGTAACTGAGCTGGCCCAGCGGGGCCGAGCCGCCAAGCACCTTGCGCTCGAAGCCCAGCGCGGCATCCGGCGCCTCACCATCACCAAAGGTGCTGACCACGAACAGCGCTTTTTGCGCCTGACTCAGGCTGTCGGCGTCGAGGCGCGAGAGTGGCTCGACCCGCACTGGGATACCGGCAGCCTGCAACTGCCCGGCGCTCTGCCAGGCCAGTTGCTCGGCAAAGCCGCTCTGGCTGGCGAAACCGACCAGCCAGCCCTCGCCCGACTCGTTGCCCTTCAGCGTGCCGCGTGCCGCCAGCGCCGCGCGCTTCTTGCGCCGGCGATCCAGGTACAGCAGCAAGCCGGTAACGAAGAACAACGGCATGGCGCCGGTGGCCAACATCATCAGGATGCGCCCCGGCATGCCGAAATACTCGCCGACGTGCAGCGCATAAATGCTGGCCAGCAGCTGCGCCTTGAAGCTCTTCTCAGCGTAGCGTTCATGGCGGCTGACTTCGCCACTTTTCGGATCGATCTGGAACTGGTTCAAGGCGCGCACATGCTCAGCGCCATCGAGTACATAGAAGACCGTCGCCGGCTGCCCCGCCACCGGCGGCAGGCGCAGGTTCCAGGCAACCAGCCCGGAGCCCGCAGTCTGTTGGATGCTCTGCCATACAGCGTCGTAGTCAACTTCCGGCGCAGGACCACTAGGCACCTGACGTCCGCCACGGCCACGCTCACCGCGCTGCTCGGGCGGGGTATCGGAGAGCATGCGTGTCAGCCCCTCGCGGTACCAGTCATAAGACCAATACAGCCCCGTTAAACCGGCACAGAGGTAGAACAACAGCGCCCAAGTGCCAGCGACAGCATGCAGGTCCCAATTGAAGCTGCGGCCCTTCTTCTTCCAGTCCAGGGTCAGCCAGATACGCCAGTTTAGGGCCTTGCGCGGCCACCGTAGATACAGGCCGGAGAAGCAGAAGAACAGCAGCGCCACGGTACTCGCAGCTGTGATCTGCTTGCCTACTTCGCCCATCGATAGAAAGCGGTGCAGCATCAGCATCAGGTGGAAGAAATCCTGACCAATGGGCTCGGCCAGCACCTCCCCGGTGTAGGGGTCGAAAGGGATGCGCGGCCCGCGGCGCTCGCCCGGCGGTGGCATAAGAAAAGCAGTGCCAGGCCCGTCATGGCGACCATCAACCCACAGCCCGGTGACGTGATCAGCGGTGGCCGCCTCGATCCGCGAGGCCATCTCGCCCGGTGTCAGGTGCCCCTGCGCGCTGGGCTGAATCTGCCAGCGCTCGGCATTCAGCGCCCGGGTTATCTCGCCCTCGAAGCTATAGAGCGCGCCAGTGATCCCCATGATCGCCAGCACCAGCCCGGCGCTGATGCCGAAGAACCAGTGCAGCTGGAAGATGATTTTCTTGAACACGACGGAGCCACCCTTACCCTGACCCTCTGCGACGGGCGGCTACTCTATATGGGAATAATTTTCATAACCATTCATTTACGCGTTTTTTACGCATTTGCCCAAGGCTCGAATCGCCTATCCCAGCGCTAACCTGAAAGCCGATGGCCGTACCTCGGCCAGCACCCGCAGTTATCGGTATAATCGGCAGTTTTCCGGGTACCAGGTTCTGTACGAAAGGTCGTCGAGCGAAGGTCAGGCAAGGCGTAACGACCAACGGGAGTAACAGCCGAAGGCTGGCCCGAAGGGTGAGCGCCAGCGAATCAAACAGGCGAAGAAGCGGAGTTTACGTGCTGTAAATGAGCATTCTGAGGCTGTTTTTAACGCAGCATCACCGAGCGCAGGCAGCTTTCGTACAGAACCTGAGGTGCCCTCAACGATTCCATCCAGGCACACATTCATGACCACCCAGGCCGCCGAAGTCGCCAAGCGCCGTACTTTCGCCATCATTTCCCACCCGGACGCCGGTAAAACCACCATCACCGAAAAGCTGCTGCTGATGGGCAAAGCCATCGAAGTGGCCGGCACCGTGAAGTCGCGTAAATCCGACCGTCACGCCACCTCCGACTGGATGGAGATGGAGAAGCAGCGCGGCATCTCCATCACCACCTCGGTGATGCAGTTCCCCTACCGCGAGCACATGATCAACCTGCTCGACACCCCTGGCCACGAAGACTTCTCCGAAGACACCTACCGCACCCTGACCGCGGTGGACAGTGCGCTGATGGTGCTCGACGGCGGTAAGGGCGTCGAGCCACGCACCATCGCCCTGATGGACGTCTGCCGCCTGCGCGACACGCCCATCGTCAGCTTCATCAACAAGCTCGACCGCGACATCCGCGACCCCATCGAGTTGCTCGACGAAATCGAGGCGGTGCTCAATATCAAGGCCGCGCCGATCACCTGGCCGATCGGCTGCTACAAGGATTTCAAGGGCGTCTACCACCTGACCGGCGACTACATCATCGTCTACACCCCGGGTCATGGCCATGAGCGCACCGCAGTCAAGATCATCGAGAAGCTGGATTCCGACGAAGCTCGCAACCACCTCGGCGACATGTACGAGCGCTTCGTCGAAGAGCTGGAACTGGTGCAAGGCGCCTGCCATGAGTTCGAACCTGAAGCCTTCCTCAAAGGCACGATGACCCCGGTATTCTTCGGCACCGCATTGGGCAATTTCGGCGTTGACCATGTGCTCGACGCCGTGGTCGATTGGGCGCCGCGCCCACTGCCACGCGTAGCCAACGAGCGCATCGTGGAGCCGACCGAGGAGAAGTTCTCCGGCTTCGTGTTCAAGATCCAGGCGAACATGGACCCGAAGCACCGCGACCGCATCGCCTTCATGCGCATCTGCTCGGGCAAGTACACCCAGGGCATGAAGATGCGCCACGCGCGCCTGGGCAAGGACGTGCGCGTCGGCGACGCCCTGACCTTCTTCTCCAGCGAGCGTGAACACCTGGAAGAAGCCTATGCCGGCGACATCATCGGCCTGCACAACCACGGCACCATCCAGATCGGCGACACCTTCACCGAAGGCGAAAACCTGGGTTTCACCGGCATCCCGCACTTCGCCCCGGAACTGTTCCGCCGCGTGCGCCTGAAGGATCCGCTGAAATCCAAGCAGCTGCGCCAGGGCCTGCAGGAACTGGCCGAGGAAGGCGCCACCCAGGTGTTCTTCCCCGAGCGCAACAACGACATCGTGCTCGGCGCGGTCGGTGTGCTGCAGTTCGACGTGGTCGCCAGCCGCCTGAAAGAGGAATACAAGGTGGAGTGCGCCTACGAGGCGATCAACGTCTGGTCGGCGCGCTGGATCGAGTGCAACGACGAGAAGAAGCTCAAGGAATTCAAGGACAAGGCCTACGAGAACCTCGCCGTTGATGGCGGTGGCCACCTCACCTACCTGGCCCCGACCCGCGTCAACCTGAGTCTGATGGAAGAACGCTGGCCAGACGTGAAATTCCGCGCGACGCGCGAGCATCACTGACCCATCGAACAAGGCCCGCTCTGCGGGCCTTGCGCTATCTACTCATCCTTCTCCAGCGTCCAGGCCACCAGCGAGTCGCCCAGACGCGTACCGAACGAGCCGTGCCCGCCGGCCATCACCACCACATATTGCTTACCGGTCTTCTCCGACACGTAGCTGATAGGCGTGGCCTGGCCGCCGGCCGGCAGCCTGTCCTTCCACAGTTCCTCGCCGGTGCGCATGTCGTAGGCGCGCAGGTAGTAGTCCAGCGTGCCGCTGAGAAAGCCAAGGCCGCCGGCGGTGATCAACGGACCGCCGAGGTTCGGCACGCCGACAGTCAGGGGAATGCCCAGAGGGGCACTGTCGCGGCTGGTGCCATTCTTACGCTGCCAGACCTTGTCCATGCTGCGCAGGTCCACCGCCGTGACAGTGCCCCATGGCGGCGCCTGGCAAGGCAGGCCGAGGACCGAAAGAAACGGCGTCAGGCTGACCATGTAAGGCGCGCCACGATTGGGTTGCAGACCGGTTTCGCCACCGCCATGACGAACATCCTGCGCCTCCTCGCGCTTGACCAGGCGCGAAACGAACGCCAGGTAATTAGGAGCACCGAACAGCAACTGCCGCTGCGGATCGACCGCCACCGACGGCCAGTTGAATACCCCGACGTTCCCCGGATAGATCAGCGAACCCTGCTCCGAGGGCGGCGTGAAGTCGCCCTCGTAACGCAGGCGGTGAAACTGGATACGGCAGGCCAGTTGATCGAATGGCGTACCACCCCACATGTCTCGCTCGCGCAGCGGCTCCTGCGGGGCGTAGCTGAGCGCTGATGCTGGCTGGGTCGGCGCGGTGAAGTCACCCTCCACCGTCCCTTGCGGCACCGGATGCTCGCTGACCGGTACGATGGGCTCGCCGCTGCGTCGGTCGAGGACGTAGAGATCACCGCGCTTGGTCGGCTGGATGATCGCCGGCACAGGCCCATCAGAGCCTTCGATATCTACCAGCGTTGGCTGCGACGGCAAGTCGCGGTCCCAGAGATCATGATGCACAGTGCGGAATTCCCAACGCACCTTGCCGGTTTCCAGGTCCAACGCCACCAGCGCCGCAGTGAAGCGTTCGGCCTCGGCGCTGCGTTGCACGCCCCACTGGTCAGGCGTCTGGTTGCCCATGGGGATGTACACCAGGCCCAGTGCCTCATCCGCCGTGGCGATGGTCCAGGAGTTGGGCGTGCTACGCACGTAGGTCTCGCCAGCCGGCAAGGGTTCGGTGGCGTCCGGACGACCGGGGTCGAAGTTCCACACCAGCGCGCCGGTGCGCACGTCGTAGGCACGGATCACCCCACCCGGCGAATCCACCGAGCCGTTGTCGGTCACCGAACCACCGACTATCACCAGCTTCTCGGTGACCACAGGTGGCGAGGTGGGCAGGTAGATGCCCAGCGCATCGTCGCCCAGGCCCACCTTGAGGTCGACCATGCCGGCCTCGCCAAAGTCCTCGCACGGCTTGCCGTCATGCACATCGAGCGCGTACAGCGTGGCATCGTTGGTCGGCAGGAACAGTCGCTGGGTGCAGCGCGCTGTTGCCGCTGGTGAAGGCTCCGGCATCGCGCCATCTCGGGCGGCAATCAACGGGGCGCGATAGGCTGTCGCATCGTGGTACGCCAGACCACGGCAGGTCATGTGCTGGTAGTACTCGGCCTGACGGTTGATCGCGGGGTCGAAGCGCCAGCGCTCTTCGCCGGTGTCAGCATCCACCGCAATGGCGATGCTGTGCGGCGTGCAGATGAACAGGTTGTCACCGACCTTGAGCGGCGTCACCTGATTGGTAATCTCGCCGGGGTCGCCATCGCCGGGCAGATCCCCCGTGTGGAACTCCCAGATCTTCTTCAGCCGTCCAACGTTGGCCGTGGTGATCTGCTCGGCACTGACATAGCGCTCGCCACGCGACGAGCCGCCGTAGGCAGTCCATTCGCTGGCCGAACGACTGGCTGTCGCCACACCGGCAGCGGCCATACGCGGCTCATCGAAGCGACCGGGCAGACGATGATAGTCCTGCGTCAACGAATAGACCGCCATGCCGGCTCCCAACAGCAGGCCGATACCCAGCACCACGCTGGCACCGTCACGCCAGGGCTGCCCAGGCGCGATATGCCGGTTGATCCAGGGCAGCAGTAGCCACAGGCCGAGCACGCACCACAGGTCGATGCGCGGCACCATCTGCCACCAATCGAAACGCACCTCGTAGATTGTCCAGGCCAGGCTCGCCAGCAACACCAGGGCATACAGCCATAGCGCCGCGCGCTGACGGCGATGAATCAGCACGCCCACCGACAGCAGGCCGAGGCCGGCCAGCAGGTAGTACCAGGAACCGCCCAGCCACAACAGATAAGCGCCACCGAGCGCCAGCAGCGCGCCCAGAACGATAGCTGCCCAGACCGTAAGCGTCATGCGCAGGAGCTGCGCCTTGTTGTTGTCAGTCATTGCTCGCTCCCCGAAACACTGCCCCTGGAGATCGGGGCCGTGATCAGTGGATGCGAAGTGAGGGAGAGAGTTCAGCGATTCTGCGAGTAAGGCTGCACTGGCGAAGCCATATGCTTGGCAGGTCGCTACCCAACGCTCCACAGAGTGCAGACAAACCGGCTGTTAATTGATCGACAGGTCGCCATCTTTAACTGTGCAGGACAAGCGGAGCAGATCCGGTTGCGCCAATAGCCGTTCGGCAATTGCCGGCTCCAGCTCGGTACGGATGCGGCGCGCCAGCGCGCGAGCGCCGAAGCGGACGTCATGTTCGCGACACAGCCAGGCGCGGGCACTCTGCTCCACCTGTAGTGAGCGGCCCTGACGGCCCAGGCGCTGATTGAGCTTGTCCAGCTCAATGTTCAGCAAGGCATCCAACCACTGCTCATCGACACGCTCGAACACCAGAATGCGGTCGAGACGATTGAGCCATTCCGGCTCGAAGCGCTCGTGCAGCACCTGCTCCAACAGCGCCGCCTCGCCGTTCGGTACCAGCCCCAGCCAACGCCGCCAACCACGGGTGAAACGCTCACGGTAGCGCTGCGCCTGCTGCGCACCGACGTTGCTGGTCATGAAGATCAGGCTGTTGCGGAAATCCAGGGTGCGACTACCGGCCGTCAAGGTCAAACGGCCATGCTCGAGAATGCCGAGCAGGCTGCGCAGCACTTCGGGGCTGGCTTTTTCCAGTTCGTCGAACAAGACGATACCGGGGCGGCCAAAACTGCCGGCGATGGCCTCGGCATCGAACAGCGTGGTGCCCTCCTTGCTGCCAACGTAACCAGGCGGCGCACCGGTCAGGGCGGCGGCGTAGTGTTCCTGGGCCAGGGTGTGCATATCGATGCGGCACAGGGCATCGGCGCGGCCATGAATGGCCTGCGCCAACAAACGCACGATCTCGGTCTTGCCGACACCGGTCGGGCCCATGAACAGGTTGACCGCCAGTGGCCGCTCGCGCTCGCCGATATCGGCCTTGACCACCTTGAGCATGGCCTCGACCTGCGCCAGCACGGCGTCCTGGCCGACGATGCGCGAGCGCAGCAGGGCCATCACGGTGACGGGCTCGAAGAGGAAGCGTGATTGCAGCCGAGTGACGCCCTGCTGCTCCAGGCGCTCGCGGTTGCTGTCGATCAGGTCGTTGGCGAAAGGCATAGACCGCCTCGGGTGTTGGAAAATCTCGCGGCTAAAGCCGCTCCTACAAGGGCGCTGCCCCTCCCACAGCATTCATCCGGCCGTGCGTTCCTTGCCCGGATGTGGCAGCTCACCCACCGGACAGTCGGCCACACCGATGGTCGAGCGAGTGAGGTTCTCCACGTCCTCCTGAGCCTTCTGCGCATCCAGCACCCAGGTGCGATAGAACTCGAACGGACAATCGGCCACGCCCTTGTCGCCATCACCGGAGTTGTAGACGCCGGTGTAACCGCGATGGAGCAGCTTGAACAGGTGGTTCTGCGATTGGTCGTTGGCCCGTGCATCGCGGATCTGCGACACCGATAGTTGGGCGTACTGGATGCCCATTTCTTCCTCGCCACACTCGCCCAGGGTGCGGCCGTCGAAGCCGATCACAGCCGAGTGGCCGAAGTAGCTGTATACGCCATCGAAGCCGGTGGCGTTGGCCACCGCCACGTAGCAGTTGTTGGCCCAGGCCATGGTCTTGGCCATCAGCACCTGCTGATCCTTGGCCGGGTACATGTAGCCCTGGCAGCGCACGATCAGCTCGGCGCCCTTCATTGCGCAGTCGCGCCAGATTTCCGGGTAGTTGCCGTCGTCGCAGATGATCAGGCTGATCTTCATGCCCTTGGGGCCTTCGGAAACGTAGGTGCGGTCGCCCGGATACCAGCCCTCGATGGGGCACCAGGGAATGCACTTGCGGTAGCGCTGGACGATCTCGCCCTGATCGTTGATCAGGATGAGCGTGTTGTACGGTGCCTTGTGCGGGTGCTCCTCATGACGCTCGCCAGTGAGCGAGAAGATGCCCCAGGTCTTGGCCTCGCGGCAGGCGGCGGAAAAGATCGCCGTTTCCTCGCCGGGGATGGTCGCGGCGGTGGCCATCATCTCGTCCTTGTCGTACATGATGCCCATGGTGCTGTACTCGGGGAACACCACCAGGTCCATGCCGGGCAGGCCGAGCTTCATACCCTTGATCATCTCGGCGATCTTGCGCGCGTTGTCGAGCACTTCGGCCTTGGTGTGCAGGCGCGGCATCTTGTAATTGACGACGGCGACGCCGACGGTGTCAGGGCTGCTGGAAATATCGCCGTGACGCATGGAAAACCTCCGGTTGACTGCTTGTTTGTAGGAGCGGCTTCAGCCGCGAAACTCTCTCTGTGTCGACGGTTATCGCGGCTGAAGCGCAATGCCGCCCAGCCGCTCCTACAGGAACGTTCTGCGAACTGAATTCCCGCCTGCGCGGGAATGACGGTGAAAATCCACGTCATCCCCGCGCAGGCGGGGACCCAATAACAGCCTCAGTGACTGATCATCCACGGCCGTGCCGAGGGGCTGGCCTTGAGGCCGTGGGGGTTGGCCTTGGTGCGCTCGACCGGTTTGCTCGGGCCGCAGCAACTGCAGCCGGCCGGGTGCTTACGGTTGGCCTTGTATTCTTCGAGGCTTTGCGGCGCGTGGGCGCTGCGTTCGTTGGTTTCATTGGCGCGGCGCTGGCTGCCGGCCATGCTGGCCAGGCCCGGTGCACTGAGGATCACCCGCTCGCTCGGCGCGTCGCAGTAGGGGCAGGCGCAGGCAGCGTCACGCTCGGCCATCGGCCGCAGCACAGTGAAATCGCCACAGCTCGGGCAGTCGTATTCGTAGATGGGCATCGGAGCGCTCCTCGGGGAAGATAAGACGACGGCGCATTGTGGGAGGCGCTTTAGCGGCGATTGTCGCGGCTGAAGCCCCTCCCACAGGCGGGTACGCTCACTTGTCGTAGGCGATAGGCAGGTCGATGCTGCCGTCGAGGAACTTGGTCGGGCCGCTGGCGCTGGGGTTGATGTCGAACTCGAAGATATCGGTCGGCAGCCACAGCGTGGCGCAGGCGTTGGGGATGTCGACCACGCCGCTGATATGCCCCTGCACCGGTGCCGAGCCGAGCAGCGAATAGCCCTGGGCAGGCGAGTAGCCGAACTTGGTCAGGTAGTTGATGGCGTTGAGGCAGGCCTGCTTGTAGGCCAGGTTGACGTCCAGGTAGTGCTGTTTGCCATCGTCGTCAACCGAGATGCCTTCGAAGATCAGGTAGTTGTTGTAGGTCGGTATGATCGGGCTGGGCTTGAAGATCGGGTTCTTGATGCCGTACTTGGCCATGCCGCCCTTGATCAGCTCGACCTTCATATGCACCCAGCCGGCCATCTCGATGGCGCCGCAGAAGGTGATCTCGCCGTCGCCCTGGCTGAAGTGCAGGTCGCCCACCGACAGGCCAGCGCCGTCGACATAGACCGGGAAGAAGATCTTCGAGCCGCGCGACAGATCCTTGATGTCGCAGTTGCCGCCATGCTCACGCGGCGGCACGGTGCGCGCGCCAGTAGCGGCCGCCAGGTCGCGCGCCTCGCCCTTCATCTTGCCCATGTGTGCGGTGCTGGCGAACGGCGGGTTGGCCAGCGGCGGTACGCGGGTCGGGTTGGTGTCGATCAGTGCCTGCTCGCGCTTGTTCCAGTCGGCGAGCATCTTGTGATCCGGCAGGCAGCCGATCAGCCCCGGGTGGATCAGGCCGGCGAAGCGCACGCCGGGAATGTGCCGGCTCTTGGTGAACATGCCCTCGAAGTCCCAGATCGACTTCTGCGCCGAGGGGAAATGGTCGGTGAGAAAACCACCGCCGTTGTTCTTCGAGAAGAAGCCGTTGAAGCCCCAGAGCATGTCCTGTTTGGCGCCGATATCGAGCAGTTCGACGATCAGCAGGTCGCCAGGCTGAGCGCCTTTCACGCCGACCGGGCCGGACAGGTAATGCACGGTGGACAGGTCGACGTCACGCACGTCGCTGGCGTCGTCGTTGTTCTTGATTGCACCGCCGGTCCAGTCGTAGGTCTCGAGGATGAAGTCATCGCCCGGGTTGACCCAGCAGGCCATGGGAATGTCCGGGTGCCAGCGGTTGTGCACCTGTTCGTTATCGGTAGCAGCCTGGTTGAGGTCGACCTTGATCAGGGTATCGGTCATGACTGAGCTCCATAAGACCTGTGAGGAATGCCGGCCTGTGCCGGGGTACGGAGCCAGTCTCGAATGCGCAGAGAAATCGGCCAATACGTTGGATGACGTATGCCCGCATTGCAGGATTCATGCGGCCTGCAGGCATTTTTCGCAGGCGCGAAAAAGCGGCCGGTGCATGGAGAACACACCGACCGTAAAGCGTAAAAACCAAGCGCTTGCATCTTCGTAGGAGCGGTTGGGCGGCATTCCGCTTCAGCCGCGAATGGCGAGGGATTCGCGGCTGAAGCCGCTCCAACGTCGACTACGCAGAAACCTACACCGACAGATAACGACTGATGCTCGCCTCGTCGACCTTGTCGCGAGTTTCCTCGACCACGAACCTGCCCTTCTCGATGACCAGAAAGCGGTCAGCGATTTCCATGGTGAACGACAGCACCTGCTCGGAGACGACGATGGTCAGGTCGCGCATGTTGCGGATCTCCTTCAGGCTGCGGGCGATGTCCTTGATGATCGACGGCTGGATGCCCTCGGTCGGCTCGTCGAGCAGCAGCACCTTGGGGTTGGTGGCCAGCGCGCGGGCGATGGCCAACTGTTGCTGCTGGCCACCGGAAAGATTGCCGCCCTTGCGGTGGCGCATCTCGTGCAGCACCGGGAACAGCGCATAGAGGTCATCCGGCACCTTGCCACCAGCGGAGGCCGGCAGGCCGGTCTGGATATTTTCCAGCACGGTCATGTGCGAAAAGATCATCCGCCCCTGGGGCACATAGGCGATGCCGCTCTCCACTCGCTGATGGGTTTCCAGCTGCGACACGTCCTTGCCATCGATGCGGATCTGCCCGCCCCATTGCGGCAGGACGCCCATCAGACTCTTGAACAGGGTGGTCTTGCCCATGCCATTGCGGCCCATCACCGCGACGATTTCCTTCTTCGCCACGTCGAGGTTGAGCTCGTGAAGTATCTGGCTCTGGCCGTAGCCGGAGGCGAGGTTGCTGATCTGGAACATAGATGGCTCCTTGCTGAGCGAGTCCCGGATTTCATCCGGGCTACAGAAACGACCGACCCGGATCAATGCCCCAGGTACACCTCGATGACCTTGGGATTGCTCTGCACCGCCTCCATGCTGCCTTCGGCCAGCACCTTGCCCTGGTGCAGCACGGTGACGCGGTGGGCGATGCTCTTGACGAACTCCATGTCGTGCTCGATGACCAGCACCGAACGGCCCTGGCTGATGCGATTGAGCAGCTCGGCGGTGGCCACCCGCTCGCTGACACTCATGCCGGCCACCGGTTCGTCGAGCATCAGCAACTGCGGGTCCTGCATCAGCAGCATGCCGATCTCCAGCCACTGCTTCTGCCCGTGCGAAAGCAGATCGGCCTGCCGGTGCAGGTGATCGCCGAGCATGATCTCCTGCGCCACCTGCTCGACCCGTTCGATCACCTCTTGCGTGCGCTTGAAGAACAGCGCGCCGAACACCTTGCGTCCGGCCGGGTAGGACATCTCCAGGTTCTCGAACACCGTCAGGTTTTCGTAGATCGACGGGTTCTGGAACTTGCGCCCGACGCCGGCGCGGACGATGTCGTACTCGCGCATCTTGGTCAGCTCACGGCCGTCGAAATCGATGCTGCCGGCGGTGGCGCGGGTCTTGCCGCAGATCAGGTCGAGCACCGTGGTCTTGCCGGCCCCATTGGGGCCGATCACCACATGCACTTCGTTGCGGTCGACGTAGAGGTTGAGATCGTTGACCGCCTTGAAGCCGTCGAAGGACACGGTAAGCCCCTCGATGGCCAGTACCGGCTTGGCGGCCTGAAAGCCTGCTGGGCTGTTCATCGCGTAGTCTCCAGTTCAGGGGCAGGACGTTTGCTTGGCGTGCTCGCAGGGGGCGCAGGCGGCGCAGCGGCAATCGACGCCTGTGGCTTGCGCTGCACACGCGCCAGCCAGCGCTTGCCGTGGCTGTCCCACAGGCCGGCAAGGCCATTGGGGAAGTACATCACCACGACGATGAACAACCCGCCCATCAGGTACAGCCACAGTTCGGGGAAGCTCTCGGAGAAGTAGGTCTTGCCGAAATTGACCAGCAGCGCGCCGTACACCGCACCGAGCAGCGACAGACGCCCACCGACAGCGGCGAAGATGACCATTTCGATCGATGGCACGATGCCGACGAAGCTTGGCGACATGAAGCCCACCTGCAGGGTGAACATCGCTCCGCCGATACCGGCGAACGCCGCGCCCACGCAGAACACGAAGATCTTGAAGCTGGCCACGTCGTAGCCAGAGAAACGCACCCGCTCTTCCTTGTCGCGCATCGCCAGCAGCAAGCGGCCAAGCTTGGAGGCGATGATGAAACGGGCGATGAGAATGCAGCCGATGAGCAATGCCGCGCTGACGAAATAGAGGATCAGCCGAGCCTCGTCGCTGCGGATGTCCCAGCCCTTGAGCGTGCGCAGATCGGTGATGCCGTTGACCCCACCGGTCAAGCCCTGCTGGCCGATGATCAGCACGGTGAGAATCAGCGCGATGGCCTGGGTGACGATGGAAAAGTACACGTCACCGACGCGCCGCTTGAACATCGCCAGGCCGATCACCAGCGCCAGCAGCACCGGCACCGCCACCACGGCGATCAGGGTGAAGCTCAGGCTGTGGAAGGGCTCCCAGAGCAGCGGCAGCTCGGTGATCTGGTTCCAGTCCATGAAATCCGGAATACCAGGGGTGGACTGGATCTTGGTGCTTTCCGGGTCGGATGCCTCGAGCTTGAGAAACATCGCCATGCAGTAGCCGCCGAGGCCGAAGAAGATGCCCTGGCCCAGGCTGAGGATGCCGCCGTACCCCCAGCACAGCACCAGACCAACGGCGACGAAGGCGTACGTCAGGTACTTGCCCACCATATTCAGGCGAAAGGCATCGAGCGCCAGCGGAAACACCACCAGGATCAGCGTGGCGAGCAAGGCCAGGCCGATGGCGCCCTGCTTGCCGCCGAGCAGTTTGTCGAGTGTCGGATTCATCAGAAGCCCTCCGTGCAGACAAAAAGTCGCTTCGAACCGTAGCGAGCAGCTCCAGCTGCAAGAAGCCCGGAGCGCAGCGACGAAGGCGTACACACAGTACGTCGAGCAAATGAGCACCGCGCGCCGCCGCAGATGGAGCGCGCAGTAGGTTGAAAGTGACTGTTCATTTGCGCACCTTGATGGAGAACAACCCCTGCGGGCGCAGCATCAGGATCAGAACCACGGCGGACAGGGTCAGCACCTTGGCCATCGAACCGCTGGTGAAGAACTCCAGCAGCGATTGCGCCTGGGCGATGCTGAACGCCGAAGCGATGGTGCCGAGCAGGCTGGAGGCACCGCCGAAGACCACCACCAGGAAGGTGTCGACGATGTACAGCGAACCTGCGGTCGGCCCGGTCGAGCCGATGGTGGTGAAAGCCGCGCCAGCGACGCCGGCGACACCGCAGCCGAGGGCGAAGGTCATGCGGTCGACGCGCTTGGTGTTGATGCCCACGGAACGCGCCATCACCCGGTTCTGCATGGTGGCGCGCACCTGCAGGCCCCAGCGCGAGCGGTAGAGCATGATGAACAGCAGCACGGTGAGCAGCAGGGTCAGGCCCATGACGAACAGGCCGTTACGCGGAATGTCGATGGCCTCGGTCGGGTTCCAGGAGCCCATCAGCCACTCCGGCAGCGTGGCGCTGACTTCGCGCGCGCCGAAGATCGAGCGAAAGCCCTGCTGCATCACCAGAGACAGGCCCCAGGTAGCCAGCAGGGTGTCCAGCGGACGCTGGTAGAGCTTGCTGATCATCGCCCACTCCACCAGCCAGCCGATGGCGCCGGCGATGAAGAACGAGAGGATGATCGCGAGGAAGAAGTAGTAAGGCCCGAAGGCCGGTGCGTAGCTGGAGGTCAGCGAGGACACCACGAAGGTGGTGTAGGCACCGATGGTGAGAAACTCGCCATGGGCCATGTTGATCACGCCCATCTGCCCGAAGATGATCGCCAGCCCCAGCGCCATCAGCAGGAGAACACAGAACACGGACAAGCCGTTGAACCCCTGCATGGCCGCGATGGCGCCGAATTCCGATAGCCATTCCATGTTGATGGTCTCCAATAGAGAAGAGAAGGCCTTGTAGGAGCCGGCTTGCCGACGATCCAGCGATCGCCGACAAGCCATGCACAGGTGTTACTGGTAGCCTTCCGGGAAGGGATTCGGCTCGATCAGGTCGGACTCGTAGACCACCTTGAACTGGCCGTCCTTCTGCACTTCACCGATGCGCGTCTTGCTCCACAGGTGATGGTTGTCGTGCACCTTGACGTAGCCTTCCGGCGCGGTGTCCAGCTCGATGCCCGGGGAAGCGGCGACCACCTTGTCGATGTCGAAGCTGCCGGCTTTCTCCACGGCGGCTTTCCACAGCCACGGGCCGAGGTAGGCGGCCTGGGTCACGTCACCGATCACCGCGTCCTTGCCGTACTTGGCCTTGAAGGCTTCGACGAAGGCGGCGTTGTTCGGGTTGTCCAGGCTCTGGAAGTACTTCATCGAGGCGTAGAAGCCGGCCATGTTCTCGCCACCGATACCCAGCAGCTCGTCTTCGGTGACCGACAGGGTCAGCAGGGTCTGCTTGTCGGCGGTGACGCCGGCGGCCTTCATCTGCTTGTAGAAGGCGACGTTGGAGCCACCGACCACGGCAGCGAACACCACGTCAGGCTTGCGCAGCTTGATCTTGTTGATCAGCGAGCCGAACTGGGTATTGCCCAGCGGGTAGTACTCCTCGCCGACCACCTTGCCGCCCAGCACGTTCTCGATGTGCTTGCGCGCGATCTTCATCGAGGTGCGCGGCCAGATGTAGTCAGAGCCCAGCAGGTAGAAGGTCTTGGCGCCCTTCTCCTTGGCCACCCAGTCCAGACCGGCAAGGATCTGCTGAGTGGCCTCCTGGCCGGTGTAGATGACGTTCTTCGACTGCTCCAGGCCTTCATAGAAGGTCGGGTAGTAGAGCAGGCCGTTCTCCTTCTCGAACACCGGCAGCACCGCCTTGCGCGAGGCCGAAGTCCAGCAGCCGAAGACGGTCGCGACCTTGTCGCCGACCAGCAGCTTGCGTGCCTTCTCGGCGAAGGTCGGCCAGTCGGAAGCCCCATCTTCCTGAATGACCTTGATCTGCCGGCCGAGCACGCCGCCACTGGCGTTGATCTGCTCGATGGCCAGGCGCTCGGCCTGGATCGACCCGGTTTCGGAAATCGCCATGGTGCCGGTGGCCGAATGCAGGATACCGACCGTCACCTCAGTGTCGGTCACCGCCAGGCCGGTGCTGTTGACCTCGGCGCTGGCCACATGGCTGAACAGGCTGGCGGCCAGCAGCGAGAGCGCTGCCGCCCCTACCGCCAGCCGGCGAGGAAGAAGTCGAATCGGTTGAGAGTCCATGGTCGTGCTCCTGTGCTGGTTATTCGTGCCGAACCACGCCGGCTTCGCAGCAAGGATGCGTTCGCCCCGGCAAGCGGGGTATACGCAGCATGACGTAACGGCATACGTCATCTGACGTACAGCACCCTGCGCCAGCCTGGTGCAAGCTGAGCGCAGAAAAACCAGGCAGACAGAAGCTCACGCGCGCGCCAGAGGCCTCGCTGAGTCAGGGCATGGAAGTTGCTGAGATCTGCCGTAGGAGCGGCAGCAGCCGCAAAAGCGCTTCGCGGCCGAAGCCGCCCCGACAACTCGCCCCCGACCAGGATCCGCCCGTGCAGCCAACCGGCCCCCAGCGCATCATCAAGATCCGCCGCGACTACAACGCCTGGGTCGCCGACGAGACCATGGAGGATTACGCCCTGCGCTTCACGCCCAGGTCGTTCCGCAAATGGTCGGAGCTGCGTATCGCCAACACCGCGCTCGGCGCTGTGTCGTTCCTCGCCCTGGAAGCCATCGGCGGCGCTCTGGCGCTGTCCTACGGTTTTACCAACACCCTGTGGGCGATCCTCGCGGTCAGCCTGGTGATCTTCCTCACCGGGCTGCCGATCAGCTACTACGCGGCCCGCTCCGGCCTGGACATGGACCTGCTGACCCGCGGCGCCGGCTTCGGCTACATCGGCTCGACCATCACCTCGCTGATCTACGCCAGTTTCACCTTCCTGTTCTTCGCCCTCGAAGCGGCGATCATGGCGCTGGCCCTGGAGCTCTATTTCAACATCCCGCTGGCCCTGGCCTATGTGATCTGCTCGATCATCATCATTCCGCTGGTGGCCTACGGCATCACCCTGATCAACCGTCTGCAGATGTGGACACAACCCGTGTGGCTGTTCCTGCTGGTGCTGCCCTACGTGTTCGTCATCGCCAAGAACCCCGAGGCGCTGTCGGACTGGACCAGCTTCGCCGGCCGCGAGGGCGAGCCCGGCAGTTTCAACCTGCTGCACTTCGGCGCCGCCTGCACCGTGGCCCTGGCCCTGATCACGCAGATCGGCGAGCAGGTCGACTACCTGCGCTTCCTGCCGGAAAAGAACCGCGCCAACCGCGTGCGTTGGTGGACGGCGCTGCTGCTCGCCGGGCCCGGCTGGATCATTCCCGGCGCGCTGAAGATGCTCGCCGGCGCCTTCCTCGCGTTCCTTGCCCTGCAACACGAAATTCCCATCGAGCGCGCCGCCGAGCCGACGCAGATGTACCTGGTGGCCTTCAACTACGTGTTCGCCTCGCCGCAGTGGGCGCTGGCAGCCATGGTGCTGTTCGTCATCGTCAGTCAGGTGAAGATCAACGTCACCAACGCCTACGCCGGCTCGCTGGCCTGGTCGAATTTCTTCGCCCGCATCACCCACAGCCATCCGGGGCGCGTGGTGTGGCTGGTGTTCAACGTGGCCATCGCCCTGATGCTGATGGAGCTGGGGGTGTTCGAGGCGATCGAGGAAGTGCTCGGTCTCTACGCCAATATCGCCATCGCCTGGATCGGCGCGCTGGTGGCCGACCTGGTCATCAACAAGCCGCTGGGCCTGTCGCCGAAGTACATCGAGTTCAAGCGCGCGCACCTCTACGACATCAACCCGGTGGGCGTCGGCGCCATGCTGATCGCCTCTCTGCTTTCGGTGCTCGCCCATGGCGGCCTGTTTGGCGACCTGGCACAAGCGGCCTCCCCGGCCGTGGCGCTGATCTCGGCATTCCTGCTGGCGCCGCTGCTGGCCTGGCTGACCGGCGGGCGCTACTACATCGCTCGCGAACGCCAGCCACACCTGCTCTACCCGCACACCGAGGCCGGGCAAGTGCAGTGCTGCCTGTGCAACAACCGTTTCGAGGAACCGGACACCGCGCACTGCCCGGCCTACGGCGCACCGATCTGCTCGCTGTGTTGCTCGCTCGACGCGCGCTGCGAGGATCGTTGCAAGCCGCGTGCACGCCTGAGCGATCAGCTCGACGACTTCATCGGCTGGCTGTTCCCGCGGGTCTCCATCCCGCGCCTGCACAGCCGTCTGGCGCAGTACCTGGGCCTGCTGAGCCTGCTGGTGCTGATGCTGTTCGGCGCTCTGGCACTGATCTACAGCCAGGTATCGCTAAGCCTGCTGACGCAGGAGCCGGAAGTACGCCAGACGCTCTATCAGGCTTTTCTCAAGGCCTTCCTGACCCTCTCGCTGTTCGCCGCCATGCTCGCCTGGTGGCTGGTACTGACCCGCGAAAGCCGGCGCGTGGCGCAAGAAGAATCGGATCGACAGACCCTGCTGCTGATGCAGGAGATCGAAGCCCACCGCAAGACCGACGAAGCCCTGCAGCAAGCCAAGGAGGCCGCCGAAGCGGCCAATGCAGCGAAGAGCCGCTACGTCACCGGCCTGTCCCACGAGCTGCGCACACCGCTCAACAGTATCCTCGGCTACACCCAGATCCTGCAGCGTGACGCCGCCATGCCAAGTCAGCACAAGGACGCCCTGGCCACCATCCTGCGTAGCGGTTCGCACCTGCTGTCGCTAATCGATGGCCTGCTCGACGTGGCCAAGATCGAAGCCGGCAAGCTGCATCTGGAACTGGCGGAAATTCCCTTCCCGGAGTTCATCGACCAGCTCGAACGCATGTTCACCCCGCAGGCGGCCGAGAAAGGCCTGCGCTTTCGTCTCGAATGCATCGGCCGCATGCCGGCAGTGGTGCGTGGCGACGAGAAACGCGTCAGGCAGATCCTGATCAACCTGCTCGGCAACGCGGTGCGCTTCACCGAGCGTGGCGAGGTGCGCCTGCGCGTTGGCTACATGCGCGAAACCGCCACCTTCGAGATCATCGATACCGGCATCGGCATCGCCCCGGAGCAGATCGAGCGCATCTTCCAGCCCTTCGAGCGCGGCGACCTGATGCGTCAGGACAACGGTGTTGGCCTCGGCCTGACCATCACCCGCATGCTCACCGCGCTGATGGGTGGCGAGCTCTCGGTGCACAGCGACCCCGGCCAGGGCACCTGTTTCCAGGTGCGTCTGTTTCTCTCCGAAGTGCGTGTGCCGCAGGCGGTGGTGCACGTCGAACACGACATCATCGGCTACCAGGGTGAGCGTCGCCTGATTCTGGTGGTGGACGATCACCTCGAACATCGCCGCGTGCTGGCCGGCATGCTCGAACCGCTGGGTTTCGAGGTGATCCAGGCGGCCAGCGGCCAGGAGGCGATTCGCCAGGTAGCGCTGCACAACCCGGCATTGATCCTGATGGACCTGTCCATGCCGCAGATGGACGGCTGGGAAACCAGCCGCCTGATTCGCCGCAACACACAGTGCCAGGCACCGATCATCGTGATCTCCGCCAACGCCTTTACCGACGACCGCGAACGCAGCGTCGCCGCCGACTGCGACGACTACCTGGCCAAACCGGTGTACACCCCGCAGCTACTCGAACGCATCCAGCACCAGCTCGACCTGACCTGGCTGCGCCGAACCCAGGAGCAGTCGCCACCACCGATGGCCATGACCTTGCCGGGCAACGACGACCTGCAGGCGCTGCGCGAGTTGGGCGCGCTCGGCTACGTGCGCGGTCTTCAGCAACGCCTGGATGACATCGACCAGCGCGATCCAGCCTGCGCCGGCTTCACCGCCGCCCTGCGCCTGCTAGTGAAAAACTTCCAGCTCGACGAACTAAACCGCCAACTGAAGGAGGCCGAACATGAATGCGCCGCTCCACCAGACTGAGTCGGGCAGGCCAAGCGGCCTGCCGAGCGAACGCGGCATCATCCTCATCGTCGACGACACGCCGGACAACCTCGCCCTGCTCTCCGACGCCCTCGACGATGCCGGCTACATGGTGCTGGTGGCGCTGGACGGCAGCAGCGCGCTGGGACGTATCCAGCGCCGCCGCCCCGACCTGATCCTGCTCGACGCGATGATGCCCGGGCTGGATGGTTTCGAGACCTGCCGGCGGATCAAGGCCGAGCCGAGCAGCACCGACATCCCGGTGCTGTTCATGACCGCCCTGACCGACAGTGAGCACGTGGTGCAGGGCTTCGCGGCCGGTGGTATCGACTATGTGACCAAACCGATCAATCCCGACGAAGTGCTCGCCAGGGTCGCCTCGCACCTGCGTACCGCGCGCACGCTCCAGTCTGCACGCGCGGCCTCGAAGCCGATCAGCCTGAGCCTCGACGATGCCCCGGCGCATGCCAGACTGTCAGCGCGCTTCCAGCTCACCGAGCGCGAAGTGCAGGTACTGCGCTGGGTGGCCTGCGGCAAGACCAACCGCGATATCGGCGACATTCTCGGCCTCAGTCCACGCACGGTGAACAAGCACCTGGAGCATGTGTACGTGAAGCTCGGCGTGGAAACCCGCACCGCGGCCGCCTCGGTGGCCCTGGCGGCGATGAGCGAACGGGCATAACCCACCAGCGCGCATGTGTGGGCGAGCCCCCGCGTAGCCCGCATGCAATCCGGGAGAGACATAAGGGTGATTCCCGGATTTCATCCGGGCTACGGTTCTGACCCACATGCAGGGTGTGCCACGTACACCAGCGTCTTTGCCCAGGTGCGCACGGCGCACCCTACGGTATTCGGAATTGGCTTAGAGTTGCAGTAATGCAACCGTCTTCGGAATCGCCATGCCCCATCCCAATATCGTCATTCTTACCGGCGCCGGTATCTCCGCCGAAAGCGGCATCCGTACCTTTCGTGCCGCTGACGGGCTCTGGGAAGACCACCGCATCGAGGAAGTCGCCACGCCCGAAGGCTTCGCCCGCGACCCGGCGCTGGTGCAGCGTTTCTACGATATGCGCCGCGCTCAGCTGCGCGATCCGGCCATCGCGCCGAATGCCGGGCACCGAGCCCTGGCCGAGCTGGAGGCTAGCTGGCAGGGGGAGTTCCTGCTGGTCACGCAGAACGTCGACAATCTGCACGAGCGTGCTGGTTCCAGGCGCCTGCTGCATATGCACGGCGAGCTGCAATCGATGCTGTGCAGCAACAGCCAGCAGCGTTTTTCGCTGCTAGAGGACATGCCGGTCAGCCAGGCGTGCGCCTGCTGCGGGCTGGTCGGTACCCTGCGTCCGGATATCGTCTGGTTCGGCGAGATGCCCTATCACATGGAGCGCATTTATGACGCGCTGGAGCAGTGCGAGCTGTTCGTCAGCATCGGCACCTCGGGCCATGTCTACCCGGCAGCGGGTTTCGTCGAGCAGGCGCGCAGGGCCGGGGCGCATACGCTGGAGATCAATCTGGAGCCGAGCCAGGGCCACTCGCTGTTCGCCGAGAAACGCTATGGCCTGGCCACCGAACAGTTGCCCCGCTGGGTCGCGGAGCTATTGGCTGGCTGAGAGAGACCGTAGGGCGGGTGAAACCCGCCAATACGCAAATGGCTTACACCCCGTAGGAGCGGCTTCAGCCGCGAAAGCCACTCCTAAAAGGGCCCAACGCCCGGCCGTATCCCCTAACCAGCAGCGTCCTGAACAAGCGCCGCCGCTTCGGCCGGCACCTCTGGTTCCGGGTTGAACACGCCATTGCTCCAGGCGTAGTAGCCCAGCCCCAGGGCCAGCAACAACGCCAGCAGCCAAGGCCACAGCACCGGCTTGTTGGCATAGGGATCACGCAGCGCGCGGTCGCTACCCTCGGGCAATTCCGCCATCTGCGTGAGCGCGGTGCCGAAGGGAATGCTGATGCGCGCCTGGGCATTCACCGCCCAGCCGTTACCGTCGAGGATCGGTCCCAGGCTGCGGCGCCGCAGCTTGAACCAGGCCAGCAGCATGGCCGGCCCGGAGATGGCCAGCAGCACGCCGAGCAGCAGCAGCGGAACCTGCCACCAGGCCAGCGAGAGAATCCCGGTAATCACCGCCGCCAACGCCGTACCCAGGGCACCGACCGCCAGACCGATGGCCGCGAAAATACCGGCGAACTTGGCGATGTCGAATGCAGGTGTCGGGGTAGTCGCAGGCGACGCGCCAGTTTCACCGACCTTGGCCGCGGTCTTGCTGACCATGTCGGCGTCACGGCTAGCTGCAAGCTTCTGCACCTGGTCGGACACCAGCTTGGAAATGCGCCGATACGGCGACCAGAACGCCTCGCGGATGCTGACCGCGTTCTGTACCACCTTGACCACGGTGGCATCCCAGTCGTTGCCGTCGCGGTCATAGAACAGGCCATGGCGACCGGCCTGCAGGTCGCCCTCGTTGCCAGCGGTCACGGCCACCACGATGTTCAGGGTTTCCTTGCCGCGTACCGGTTCGCCACGGCGGGTGCAGGCGCAATAGAGCAGGAAGCAATCGCTGGCCGCCGCCACCTTGGCATGGGCCTCGACGTTGTCGACCTCCACCACCAGCTCGCAGCTCTTGCCATCGATATACAGCACGCCAGCCTGGAACACGGCCTTCTCGTGACGCGAATAGAAGGACTGAAAGGACACGAAGTTGCGCAGCAGCGTGACCAGGCCGTGACGCAGACGAATCAGCTTGTCCAGCTCGACCAGCCCGTCCGCCGCTTCGGCGACGGTCTTGTCCTCTTCGACCAGCGCCAGCAGGCGCGCCTCGGCGCCCTGCTCCACCAGTTCGAGGATACGCCCGCGCTGCAGCACGTCGGCAATCGCCACGTTGGGCGTCTCGGCGCGCCAGGCCAGGTAGTTACTGCACAGCGCCACCAGGTGCTGCCACTGCTCACGCGACAGGCAGTCCAGCTCCCCGTAGACCGGCATCACCACACGCTGACGGAACTCGCCGATGGCGTGTTGCCAGGCCGGGTTGAGGCCCTTGTGCAACGGCAACTCATCGCCATGCTGCACCACCGCCAGCGGCAGGTCGGCCACCTCGCTGGCATCGGCCAGCGAGAGCGCTGCCAGGCGCACCAGTTCCTCTTCCTTGGCGTTCATCAGGGCTGCGGCGCGCGAGTCGAATTCAGCCATGGCCACGCGCGTGAAGTAATCGTCGATCTTGGCGCGCACCGCGCTCAGCGCCTCGACCGCCGCCACGGTCCCCTCACCGAAGACATCGAGGCCCTGCTCGGCAGCCCGTGCATGCCAGGCATGCAGCTGGCGCGCCTGATCGAAGAAAGCGCCGATCTGCTCGACGCCGATGGCCGGCTCGCCGCTTCGGTCGGTCTGCGCGCCCAGGCAGGCAATGATGTCGGCGATGGCGGACTTGAGCTCGGCATCCTCGGTCAGGGTCGCCGGCACCAGGCCGTCACCATTGGCCTGGTTTGGTGGGAACAGCTTGGCCAGCTCGGCGGTGTCGCTGGGCGTCAGGCTGTCGCCATCGGGCCGTCCGATCACGCCCAGCAGGCGCTGTGCAGCCAGACGCAGGTGCGCGCCGACGGCATCGTCGGTGAGCGACGACAATTGCAGCGGCCCGGCCTGGAACAGCACGGCAGGATCGCGCAGGCGCGCCAGCGTCCAGTCCACCACGTCGAGAATTTCCGGGGCACGGATACGACCATCCTTGTTCAGGTCGATGTATTGCAGCATGCGCCGATCCAGTTCCAGGTTGTTCACCGGGCAGGCCAGGCTGGCCCAGAGCTTCTGGTCCAGGCCGCGCAGGGCGGCGAGATCGGCAGGCGTTTCCAGTTGCACCTGATCGAAGCCGCCGGCACGGAAGAAGCGCCAGCGATGGGCAAGAGCTTGAGTCATCTACAAAAGATCCTTTCTTTGTGAGGGCGACTGCGCCACGAAGCCGGCGATGATCCGGCCCTGTACATCGGCGCGTGGATCAGCCAACAGACTCCTACTACCCAGGCGCTGTTCGCCTCAGTGTAACCGAGGCGCAGCGCCGTGCGCCTATCGCGCCTCGACCGTCATCGGCTGCGCCTCGGGCTGCTTGATCAGCGCATAGAGCACGCCAGTAAGCAGGCTGCCGGCAACGATGGCCAGCAGGTACAGGAGCGCGTGGTTGATGGCGTTGGGGATCAGCAACACGAACAGACCGCCGTGCGGCGCCATCAGCTTGCAGCCGAAGTACATCGATAACGCACCGGTCAGCGCGCCACCGGCGATGCTGGCCGGGATCACCCTCAGCGGGTCTTTCGCGGCGAAGGGAATCGCACCTTCGGAAATGAAGCACAACCCCAGCACCCCGGCGGCCTTGCCGGCCTGGCGCTCGCTCTGGGCGAACTTGCGCCGCGCCAGCACGGTGGCGATGGCCATGGCGATCGGCGGCACCATGCCGCCGGCCATGGTCGCGGCCATCGGCGCGTAACTGCTCGAGGCCAGCAGGCCGACCGAAAAGGCATAGGCCGCCTTGTTGATCGGCCCGCCGAGATCCACGCACATCATGCCGCCGAGCAACGCACCGAGCAGAATGGCGTTGGTGCTGCCCATGCTGTCGAGAAACTGGGTGAGCGACTGCAACACATCAGCCACGGGACTGCCGACGATATAGATCATCGCCAGGCCGGTGATCAGGCTGGCCAGCAGCGGGATGATCAGAATCGGCTTGAGCGCCTCCAGGCTCTCCGGCAAGCGCACCCAGCGGGCAATGGCCTTGGCCGAATAGCCGGCGATGAAACCGGCGACGATGCCACCGATGAAACCGGCCCCCAGCGAGCTGGCGAGCATCCCGCCGATCATCCCCGGCGCCAGGCCCGGGCGATCCGCGATGGAATAGGCGATATAACCGGCCAGCACCGGCACCATCAGCTTGAACGCGGCGTCGCCACCGATCTGCATCAGCGCGGCGGCGAAGGTGCCCTCCTGCTTGAACGCCTCGATACCGAACACGAATGACAACGCGATCAGCAGACCGCCCGCCACCACCATCGGCAGCATGTAGGAAACGCCAGTGAGCAGGTGCTTGTAGGGGCCGGTCTTCTCGCCGCTGCTGGCGGCGGACTTGCCTTCTGCCGGCGCTGCTTCGCTCAGAGGACGTGCCTCGCTCAACGCCCGTTCGAGCGTCTGCTGCGGCTGTTTGAGCGCCACACCGGTACCGCAGCGGTAGATCTTCTTGCCGACGAAGCGGCTGGTATCCACTTCGATATCGGTGGCCAGCAGCACCGCATCGGCAGCGGCGATGGCGGCATCGTCGAGCAGATTGCGCGCACCGACCGAACCGCGGGTTTCCACCTGCAGCTCGATGCCCACCCGCTGCGCCGCCTGCTGCAACGCCTCGGCGGCCATGAAGGTATGCGCTACACCAGTCGGGCAAGCGGTGACCGCGACCAGCCGGCGGCGGCCGCCAGGCGCAGCCTCACTGCCTTCGCCATAAGGCTGAGCACGCTCGGCGGCGTCGCGCAAGAAACGCTGCGGGTCAGCCAACGCCTCGGCAGGCGAGGCCTGCAGCAGGCGCTTGCCGGCAAAGCGGCCTAGCGGCAGCTCACCGGTCTTGACCACCAGCACCCAATCGGCAGCGGCGATTTCGGCTTCGCTCAGCGGCGAGCCAATGGCGCGCGCGTCATGCACTTCGACGCGGGTTTGCCAGCCCAGACGCTCGGCGGCGGCCTGCAGCAGGCGCGAACACAGCACACTGGTGACCTGGCCATTGGGGCAGGCAGTGACGATCAGCAACTTCATGGTGGGTGCCTCTTATTGTTCTAGACGCTGCAGTTGCACGGCCGCCTCAAGACGGGCCAACTGCTCGCGATCATGGATACCGAAACCGATCTGGGTGACCGCCTGCGCCGCCACTGCCGTGGCCAGGCGCAGCGTGCGCTCGGCCGGCCAGCCTTCGAGCAGGCCATGCAGGCTGGCCGCCAGCAGCGAGTCACCGGCACCGACCGTGCTGGCGACCTCGACACGCGGCGGTACGGCGCGCAGGGCGATGTCCGGGCCATGCCAGTCGACGCCCTCCGCACCGCGCGACAGCAGCACGTGCTCGATCCCCTGGGTGCGCAACGTCTGCACCGCAGCGGCCAGATCGCTACCGCACACCTCGGCCAGCTCTTGCTCGTTGGGTTTGATCAGCCAGGGCGCGACACCCAGCGCCGCCTGCAGGGCCGCCCCACTGCTGTCGACCGCCAGCGGCACGCCACTGGCCTTGATGCGGCGCAACAGAGCGGCGAACCACTGCGGGGTGACGCCGCGCGGCAGGCTGCCAGCGACCACCACCAGATCATGCCCGGCGAGCAGCGGCTGCAATGTCTCTTCCAGACGCTGCAGGTGCTCGGCTTCGACCTGCGGGCCAGGGCCGTTGAGATCGGTGATGCAGCCATCGGCCTCGGCCAGCTTGACGTTGCTGCGCGTCTCGCCCGGTACGCGAACGAACAGGTCGTGAAAACCGCGCCTGTGCATCAGGCTCTCGAACGGCGCGGCATTGGCGCGCCCGAGAAAGCCACCGACGCTCAGGCTGTGGCCAAGGTCGGCCAGCACCTGAGCGACGTTCAGGCCCTTGCCGGCGGCGTGGCTGCGCAGCTCATGACAGCGGTTGATCGCGCCGGGCTGCAGGCGGTCGAGACGCAGGGTCAGGTCCAGCGCCGGATTCAGGGTCAGGGTCAGGATTCGGGCCATCAGTGCATCTCCGCCACCAGCGCGCGCACGGCGCTGGCACTGTCCAGGGTCAGGGCGCGGTCGGCCAGGGTTCGCGCCTGGCGGCTGTCCAACTCGCGCACGCAGGCCTTGACCAGGGCAATCGAACGCGGCGTCACGCTCAACTCGTCCACGCCCAGGCCAACCAGCAGCGGCACGGCCAGACGATCGCTGGCCAGCTCGCCGCAGACACCGACCCACTTGCCCTGCGCATGGGCAGCGGTCACGGTCATCTCGATCAGGCGCAGCACCGCCGGGTGCAGGCCGTCGGCCTGCGCCGACAGCTGCGGATGGCCACGGTCGATGGCCAGGCAGTACTGAGTCAGGTCATTGGTGCCGATGCTGAAGAAGTCCACCTCGCGCGCCAGCACCGGCGCCAGCAGCGCGGCCGAGGGCACTTCGATCATGATGCCGATCTGCAGGTCGCGCACCTCGATCTCTTCACGCAGGCGCTGCACCATGTCACGCGCCGCGCGCCATTCCTCCACCGAGCCGACCATGGGGAACATGATCCGCAGCGGACGACCATCGGCCGAGGCAAGCAAGGCGCGCAGCTGGGTTTCCAGAATCTCCGGGCGCTGCAGGCTCAGGCGAATGCCACGCACGCCGAGAAAGGGGTTCTCCTCGGCCGGCATTGGCCAGTACGGCAGGGGTTTGTCCCCCCCGACATCCAGCGTGCGCACCACCAGCGGCCGCCCGGCCAGCGCATCGAGCACGCGTCGGTACTCGCGTTCCTGCGCAGCGTGATCCGGCGCCTGGGCATGCTCCATGAACACCAGCTCGGTGCGCAGCAGGCCCACCGCCTCCGCACCCAGTTCGACCGCATCAGCGGTTTCGCCGCTGGCGCCGATATTGGCAGCGACTTCGACGCGCACACCGTCCCGGGTCTGCGCGCTGTCAAAACGTGCTACATGAGCCAGCTCCCGGCGTTGCTGCGCGGCCTCGCGCTCTTGCAACGCCCGATCACGTTCCTCTGCATCCGGGGCGATGCGCAACAGGCCGCTGTCGCCATCGAGCAGCAGCGGCGTGCCCTGAGCCAGCGCCAGCACAGCATCGCCGGCACCGACCACAGCGGGAATGCCCAGGGCCCGGGCGATGATCGCACTGTGCGCGGTAGCGCCACCGCGGGCGGTCAGAATACCGGCGACGCGCTGACGGTCGAGGCTGGCGACGTCCGACGGCACGACCTCGGCCATGACCAGGATGTAAGGCTCGTTCGGCTCGCTGGGTAGCTCTACGCCACAGAGGTGCGCCAGCACACGGTTGCCGATATCACGCAGGTCGGCCGCGCGCTCTGCCAGCAGCGGGTCATGCAAGGCTTCCTGGCGCTTGGCAGCCGCCTCGACTTCGACCTGCCAGGCCGCTTCGGCGCTCGCGCCCTTGTGCAGGCGAGCGTCGACGTCTTCGCGCAGCGCCGGATCATCGAGCATGGCCAGGTGGGCGCTGAAGATTTCGCGAATGCTCGCCACACCGGCGCCATCGACCAGGCGCTGGATCTGTGCAGCGACGACCGCCAGGGCTGAATCCAGGCGTGCGCGCTCCTGCTCGACGCCCTGCCCCTGCTCGGTGAATTCAAAGGTCGGCGGCGTGCGCACCAGTACCGGACCGATGGCAATGCCGGGCGAGGCGCCGACCGCCAGCAAGCGACTGCCGGCGACCGGGGCAACCGCCTCTAAAGGTTCAAGCTGCGCAGCGACTTCGGGCAGGGCATCGCTCAGCGGCTCGACCGCCTCACCCAGGCCACTTTCCATAGCCGCGCGAATGGCCGGCAGGGCGCCGTTGGCAATCGCCGCTTCGGCACTGAACTCAAGCATCTGGCCACGTCGTGCGCCCAGCGCCAGCAGGCGGCTGAGGCTCTTGGCCGACACCCCTGCGCCCGTGTCGCCCAGCAGACGCACGCGAATGTCGCCCGCGAAACCCTGCGCCAGTTCGCTCAGCGCCTTGGCCGGACGTGCATGCAGACCATGGGCATTGAGCAGCGGCACGCTGAGGCTGGGCCAGTCTGGCGCGACCTCGCCGCCCAGCGCCTCGATCACCTGGCGGCTATCGCTGGCTTCGCTGAACGCCGCCGCGCGACCGCCGATCAGCACATCGCACAGACGCTCCAGGGCCTGGCGATGCGCCTCGCCCTGGCTGGCCAGACAGAACAGACCACGCAGCGCCTCACCGCGAAAAGTCAGCGGCTGCGCCGGCGTGACGAAAGCCAGGCCGGGCCGCTCGACGCTGGC
>Ga0208645_1000219_pt1 | contig 72884 bp, 62 predicted proteins | sample VirMetDEL_Sep_01_FD_184519 | JGI IMG/M metagenome (GOLD analysis project Ga0208645, IMG submission 184519) | Aqueous microbial communities from the Delaware River and Bay under freshwater to marine salinity gradient to study organic matter... | ecosystem: Environmental > Aquatic > Marine >... | reverse complement strand
GCTCGGCGCCATCGAATTGGTGCAGGACAAAGCGACGCGCAAACGTTATCCGGGTGACAAGGCGGTAGGCATGATTTGCCGCGGCCACTGCTTTGATAACGGTCTGATCATGCGCGCCGTGGGCGACACCATGATCATCGCGCCGCCTCTGGTGATCAGCCAGGCGGAAGTGGATGAACTGATAGAGAAAGCGCGCAAGTGCCTGGATCTGACTCAGCGTGACCTGTAGGTCTGAAAGCCCGCAGCCACGGAAAGTTGTCAGCGGTGCCATGACCTTGCCAGACTGCGCCAGAGTGCGTGAGCCAGCCTGATTCGAACGGCTTGCGCGACCTCTGGAATATCGACACAACAACAGGAGCTGTACGCATGAAAACATTCGGCAAGACCCTTCTCGCGTTGTCCCTGACCGCGGCCGTGGCAGGCGCTGCTCAGGCTGACGACAAGGTGCTGCATGTCTACAACTGGAGCGATTACATCGCCGAAGACACCCTGGCCAATTTCGAGAAGGAAACCGGCATCAAGGTCGTTTACGACGTCTTCGACAGCAATGAAGTGCTGGAAGCCAAGTTGCTGGCCGGCAGCTCCGGTTACGACGTGGTGGTACCGTCCAACCCGTTCCTGGCCAAACAGATCAAGGCTGGCGTGTTCCAGAAGCTGGACAGGTCCAAGCTGCCGAACTGGTCGAACCTGGACAAGGACCTGCTCAAGGCCCTGGAGCCGAGCGATCCGGGCAACCAGTACTCCATCCCCTACATGTGGGGCACCATCGGCATCGGCTACAACGTCGAGAAGGTCAAGGCGGTACTCGGCGACGACGCGCCGGTCGACTCCTGGGACCTGGTGTTCAAGCCGGAAAACATGGAGAAGCTGAAGTCCTGCGGCGTTTCCTTCCTCGACTCGCCGACCGAGATCCTGCCGGCCGCCCTGCACTACCTGGGCTATGCCCCGGACAGCAGCGACAAGGGTGAGCTGCAGAAGGCCGAAGAGCTGTTCATGAAAATTCGTCCGTCGGTAGCCTACTTCCACAGCTCCAAGTACATCTCCGATCTGGCCAACGGCAACATCTGCGTCGCCATTGGTTACTCGGGTGACATCTATCAGAGCAAGGCGCGCGCCGAAGAAGCGAAGAACGGCGTGCAAGTGGGCTACAACATTCCGAAGGAAGGCGCCGGTTCCTTCTTCGACATGCTGGCCGTGCCGGCCGACGCCAAGAACGTCGAGTCTGCACACGTCTTCCTCAACTACCTGATGAAGCCTGAGGTGATGGCCAGCATCACCGACTACGTGCAGTTCCCCAACGGCAACGCCGCCGCCACTCCGCTGGTGGATGAAGCCCTGCGTACCGATCCGGGCGTGTATCCGACTCCGGAAGTGCTGAAGAAGATCTACACCTTCCCGGACCTGGCGCCTGCCGTGCAGCGCACCATGACCCGCAGCTGGACCAAGATCAAGTCCGGTCGCTGATCGTAGAGGCAGTACCACCTGGCGGGCTTGCCCGCCAGGTTCCAAGGGACACTTTACAGGGCCATGACGGCCGTCGACATGCGCGTCCTCGAGTCTGCTGATCGAGGTGGTACCGGTGCGGCTTGATTTGGCAGTCGCTGATTCCCAACGCGTTTTTCTATAAAGTGCCGCGCTTTTTTAGCGGCCACTAAGCGAGGATGAAACTGTGCGAGTAACCCTGCCCAAGACTCTTATCGCCCTGGCAGCTGCTAGCCTGAGTGGAGCCGCCCTGGCTCAGCAGACGGTGCACATCTACAACTGGAGCGACTACATCGGCGAAGAGACGCTGGCCAAGTTCGAAGCGAAAACCGGCATCAAACCGATCTATGACGTGTTCGACTCCAACGAAACCCTCGAAGGCAAACTGCTTGCTGGTCGTAGCGGTTACGACGTGGTGGTGCCTTCCAACCATTTCCTCGGCAAGCAGATCAAGGCCGGCGCCTTCCAGAAACTGGACCGCGCCAAACTGCCCAACTGGAATAACCTCGATCCAGCGCTGCTCAAGCAGCTGGAAACCAACGACCCGGGTAACCAGTACGCCGTGCCCTACCTGTGGGGTACCAACGGCATCGGTTACAACGTCGAGAAGGTCAAGGCCGCGCTCGGCGTCGAGGAGATCGATTCCTGGGCCGTGCTGTTCGAGCCGGAGAACATCAAGAAACTGAGCGAGTGCGGCGTTGCCTTCCTCGATTCGGGCGACGAAATGATCCCGGCCATGCTCAATTATCTGGGGCTGAACCCCAACAGCACCAACCCCGACGATTACGCCAAGGCCGAAGCCAAACTGCTGGAAGTGCGCCCCTACGTCACCTACTTCCACAGTTCCAAGTACATCGGTGATCTGGCCAACGGCAACATCTGCGTGGCAGCCGGTTTCTCCGGCGACATCCTGCAGGCCGCCGACCGCGCCGAAGAAGCCGGCAAGGGTATCGAGATCGCCTACAGCATTCCCAAGGAAGGCGCCAACCTCTGGTTCGACATGATGGCCATTCCCGCCGACGCAGCGAATGCCGACCAGGCCCACGCGTTCATCAATTTCCTCCTCGAGCCCGAAGTGATCGCCGAAGTCAGTGATTACGTCGGTTACGCCAACCCCAATATCAAGGCGGACGAGTTCATGGATCAGGAGGTTCGCAACGACCCGTCCGTGTACCCGCCGCAGGCCGTACTGGACAAGCTGTACATCTCCGCTGAATTGCCAGTGAAGGTGCAGCGCCTGATGACTCGCACCTGGACCAAGGTCAAGTCGGGTCAGTAATCGTTCCTGCCCGTCCCTGGGGGTCGGGCACAATCTTCCGGGAGTTCTCCTAAATGGCTGTTGCCTCCAGCGCCTACAAAAAAGCCCTCGAGGGGGATCAGACACCGAAAGAGGTGCTGGTCAAGATCGATCGGGTAACCAAGAAGTTCGATGAGACCGTAGCCGTCGACGACGTTTCGCTGACCATCAACAAGGGCGAGATCTTCGCTCTGCTTGGCGGCTCCGGCTCAGGCAAGTCGACCCTGCTGCGCATGCTCGCCGGCTTCGAACGGCCGACCGAGGGGCGCATCATCCTCGATGGTGTGGACATCACGGACATGCCGCCGTACCAGCGTCCGATCAACATGATGTTCCAGTCCTATGCCCTGTTCCCGCATATGACCGTGGCGCAGAACATCGCTTTCGGCCTGCAGCAGGACAAGCTGCCCAGGGCCGAGATCGACGAGCGTGTAGCGGAGATGCTCAAGCTGGTGCACATGACCCAGTACGCCAAGCGCAAGCCGCACCAGCTTTCCGGTGGTCAGCGTCAGCGTGTGGCCCTGGCCCGTTCTCTGGCCAAGCGTCCGAAGCTGCTGCTGCTCGACGAGCCCATGGGTGCACTGGACAAGAAGCTGCGCTCGCAGATGCAGTTGGAGCTGGTGGAAATCATCGAACGCGTCGGCGTGACCTGCGTGATGGTGACCCACGATCAGGAAGAGGCCATGACCATGGCCCAGCGCATCGCCATCATGCATCTGGGCTGGATCGCTCAGACCGGCAGCCCGATCGACATCTACGAGACGCCGACCAGTCGCCTGGTGTGCGAGTTCATCGGTAACGTCAACCTGTTCGACGGCCAGATCACCACTGATGAGGTCGACCACGCGGTCATCGACTGCCCGCAACTGGACAAGCCGATCTACATCGGTCACGGCGTCAGTACCCGCGCCGAGAACAAGTCCGTCAGCTACGCCCTGCGCCCCGAGAAGCTGCTGATGGCCACCGCGCTGCCGGAAGATCACGAGCATCCCGAGTACAACTGGTGCAATGGTCACGTGCATGACATCGCCTATCTGGGTGGCCACTCGGTGTACTACGTCAAGCTTACCTCCGGGCAGGTGGTGCAGTGCTTCATCGCCAACGCCGAGCGCCGCGGCAAGCGTCCGACCTGGGACGAACCGGTGGTGGTGTATTGGGAAGACGACAGCGGCGTGGTACTGCAATCATGAAAATGAGCAAACTGGCGCGCTATCTGCCCAGCGGGCGGCATGCCGTGATCGGCATACCCTTCCTGTGGTTGTTCATGTTCTTCCTGCTGCCCTTCATCATCGTGCTGAAGATCAGCTTCGCTGAAGCCGACGTGGCGATTCCGCCGTACACGGAAATCTATGAGTGGGCGGACAACAAGCTGACGCTGTTGCTGAATCTCGGCAACTACATCTTCCTCACCGAGGACGCCCTGTACCTCTCGGCCTATCTCGGCTCGTTGAAGGTGGCGTTCTTCAGCACCCTGTTGTGCCTGCTGATCGGCTATCCGATGGCCTACGCCATCGCCAGGGCACCCAAGTCGCAGCAGACCGTGCTGTTGTTGCTGATCATGATGCCGACCTGGACCGCGATCCTGATCCGCGTCTATGCCTGGATGGGCATTCTCGGCAACAACGGGCTGCTCAACAGTCTGTTGATGAGCATCGGCCTGATCGACTCGCCGTTGCAGATCCTCAACACCAATACCGCGGTCTACATCGGCGTCGTCTATTCGTACCTGCCGTTCATGATCCTGCCGCTCTACGCCAATCTGGTGAAGCATGATCTGAGCCTGCTGGAAGCGGCCTCTGACCTGGGTTCGAGCAACTTCAACAACTTCTGGAAGATCACCGTGCCGCTGTCGAAGAACGGCATCATCGCCGGCTCCATGCTGGTGTTCATTCCGGTGGTCGGTGAGTTCGTCATCCCCGAACTGCTTGGCGGCCCGGAGACCCTGATGATCGGTAAGGTGCTGTGGCAGGAGTTCTTCAACAACCGCGACTGGCCGGTGGCGTCTGCTCTGGCGGTGGTAATGCTGGCGATCCTGATCGTGCCCATCATCCTGTTCAACCGTAACCAGGCGAAAGAGCTGGAGGGCCGGCCATGACTGAGCTAATCGCAATGAGCCCGTCATCCTGTTCAACCGGCTTTTTAACCAGAAGCGTGGCGAAAGAACTGGAGGGACGGCCATGAAGCGTTTCAGTTTCTCCAGCCTGATGCTCTGGGCGGGGCTGGTGTTCATCTACCTGCCCATGGTCATTCTGGTCATCTACTCGTTCAACGCCTCGCGGCTGGTAACGGTGTGGGGCGGCTGGTCGGTGAAGTGGTACGTCGGCCTGCTGGACAACACACAGCTGATGAACTCGGTGATGCGCTCGCTGGAAATCGCCTGCTACACCGCCATTGCGGCGGTGGCGCTGGGCACCCTGGCGGCCTTCGTGCTGACCCGCATCACCCACTTCAAGGGGCGCACCCTGTTCGGTGGCCTGGTCACCGCGCCGCTGGTGATGCCCGAAGTGATCACCGGTCTGTCGCTGCTGCTGCTGTTCGTGCTGATGGCGCAGCTGATCGGCTGGCCGATGCAGCGTGGCATGACCACCATCTGGATCGCTCACACCACCTTCTGCTCGGCCTATGTGGCGGTCGTGGTGTCGTCGCGTCTGCGTGAGTTGGACATGTCCATCGAAGAGGCGGCCATGGACCTGGGCGCGCGGCCGTGGAAGGTGTTCTTCCTGATCACCGTGCCGATGATCGCGCCGTCGCTGGCGGCGGGGGCGATGATGTCCTTCGCCCTGTCGCTGGACGACCTGGTGCTGGCCAGCTTCGTTTCCGGTCCGGGTTCGACCACCCTGCCGATGGAGATCTTCTCCGCCGTGCGCCTGGGGGTTAAACCGGAGATCAACGCGGTAGCCAGCCTGATCCTGTTGGCGGTGTCGTTTGCCACCTTCCTGGCCTGGTTCTTCGCTCACCGCGCCGAAGAAAAGCGCAAGAAGGCCATGCAGCAGGCCATGGACGAGACGACCAAGCCATCCTGGCAGCCTGTCGTCGACAGTCGCTCCAGCGCCGACAATTGAGTGCTGCGCTGAAATGAAAAACGGGCCCTGTGGGGCCCGTTTTTCATGGTGTGTGGCAGGTGACTCAGTCGCGACCAAAGGCTCGCCGCGAAAACGCCTCCCACAGTGCTGTGGTCGTTACTTCACCAGCGCTTTCCAGGCCTTGAGGCTTTGCAGGATTTGCGTCTGCGTCGGGCGCAGCTGACGTTGCTCGTCATCCAGCGCCTGCTGGGACAGGCCGTACAGCTTGTTCAGCTCGCCATACAGGCGGTCGACTTCGGGCACTTCCAGCACGCCACGTGCCAGGCGCAGCCAGACCAGCAGGCGCTCCAGGCGCGGCATCTGCTCGGCCAGGTCTTCCGGCTGTTGCTGGTAGCGGCGTAGCTGCAGGGCAGCGCCTTCTTCGCCCAGCAGGGTAGGCAGCCAGTTGCCCAGGGCCGCGCTGCCCTGGCGGTTGCCACGGTTGTTACGCTCCAGCGTCCAGTTGCGCTGCAGCAGCCAGTAAGACAGCTTCAGCGACAGCAGGCCCCAGCGGCAGCCATCGAGCTCGGCGGCGAACAGTGCCGGCGCATTGCGCCGCATGCTGTCGTCGTCCTGCCCGGCGGCCAGGCGCGGGCGCCAGTCTTCGAGCAGTGCATCGAGCGCTTCGCGCAGTTCACGAGAACTGGCGCGCGGCGCGGCCTGACCGAGGCTGGCGAGCAGGGCGCGCAGATCGATCAATTGCTCCAGCCATTGCTGCAACAGGCTCCAGTGACCATTCCAGCGATACTGTTCGGCGAGGCGCTGGCTGGCGCCGAGCAGGTGCCAGGCGAGCGCGGCAAAGGCGTCGTCGAGGGGCTGCTCGGCGTTCAGCTCGGGGGCCGGCAGGCTGAGGTTGTAGCTGCCGGCGTCGAACAGGCGATACCCACGCTCGGCCTTGCTGATGTCACAGGGCATCAGCGGCAGTTCGGCGGCCAGCTCACAGGCCAGCTCCAGCAGTGCGGCGGGTTCGCCCTGGCGCAGCTCCAGCTCCAGCTCGCAGATTTCCTCTTCGCCCTCGCCAGCGATGACCTTGCCCAGATCCAGCGCGGCCTCGATCACCACTTTGGCCTTGCCGCGGCCCCAGGCGATCTCGGCTTTCTCGCGGACGAAGTCGGTAGTGAACAGTGGCTGCAGGGTGTTCTTGTCCAGCTCGGCCAGGCTGGCCGGCCAGCACTGGTCATCGAGCTTGCCGAGGTCGAGCTCGGCGCTATCCAGGTACCAGTCCCATTCGTTGCGCTCGGACAGGCCGGCGATGCTCTGGCCGCGGCTCTTCAGGGTCTGGATGAACTGCTCGCCGTCACGCCGCAGGCGCAGGGCGACCTTGGCGCTGGCCAGCTCGCGCTGCGGGGTGTCGTAGTACTGGTTGAACAGCTCGCCGCGCTGCCAGCCGCTCTTGTTGCGCTTTTTCAGCAACGGATGTTCGCGCAGGGCGGCCAGGGTGGCGCGGCTGGCGCGCAGTTTGATTTCGGTTTCTTTGACCATGGTGGAGAGCTAGATAGCCTTTTATGAAAATGTGACAGACCGATGACGCGTGCTGGCGGATGACGAAGCCGGTCCCTATACTTGCGGCCTTCTCAAAACGGGGGCTTACCCTATGCCTATCAATCCCTTTGTCAGCCTGTTCGGCCGTTCACCCATCGGCCCGATGCAACAGCATATCGCCAAGGCCCATGAGTGCGCGGCGAACCTGGTGCCTTTCTTCGAAGCCGTGATGGCCGAGGATTGGGCCAAGGTGGAACAGGTACAACAGGAGATGTCCCGGCTGGAGCACGAAGCGGACAAGCTGAAGAAAAGCGTACGTCTGCACCTGCCCAAGAGCCTGTTCCTGCCGGTGCCGCGTTCGGACCTGCTGGAACTGCTCAGTGTACAGGACAAAGTCGCCAACCGTGCCAAGGACATCGCCGGCCTCATGCTTGGCCGGCAGATGGCCATTCCACAGCCGCTGCAGCCGCTGATGCGTACCTACGTGCAGCGCAGCGTGGACGCCAGCGCCCAGGCGCTGAAGGCAATGAACGAACTGGATGAGCTGCTCGAGACCGGTTTCGCCGGCCGTGAAGCTGTGCTTGTGGAAACCCTGATCGAGGAGCTCGGTTCGATCGAAAACGATACCGATCGCCTGCAGATCGAGGTGCGCCGCAACCTGTTCAAGCTGGAGAAGGACCTTCCCCCGGTCGATGTGATGTTCCTCTATCAGATCATCGACTGGGTCGGCGATGTCGCCGACCGTGCCCAACGAGTGGGCAACCGACTGGAACAACTGCTGGCGCGCTAAGCGCCAGTGTCCTTTCTGGGATCTACGGAAACTTATTTTATGTCTCTGATTGCGGACTACGGGCTGGTGCTGCTCGTTCTTGCCTGCCTTTTCGGTTTTTTCATGGCCTGGGGTGTTGGAGCCAACGATGTAGCCAATGCTATGGGTACATCCGTTGGCTCGCGTGCACTTACCATCAAACAGGCGATCATCATCGCCATGGTCTTCGAGTTCGCCGGTGCCTATCTGGCTGGCGGGCAGGTGACCGAAACCATCAAGAACGGCATCGTCGATGCCAATCTGATCAGCCCCAATCTCATGGTGCTGGGCATGATGTCGGCGTTGCTGGCGGCGGGCACCTGGCTGCTGGTGGCCTCGATGCGCGGCTGGCCGGTGTCCACCACCCATACCATCGTCGGCGCGGTGATCGGCTTCGCCGCCGCCGGTGTGTCGATGGATGCCGTGCACTGGAGCGGCGTCGGACCCATCGTCGCCAGCTGGGTGGTCACGCCGATGCTTGCCGGGATCATCTCCTTCTGCCTGTTCGTCAGTGTGCAGAAACTGATCATCGATACCGACAACCCCTTCATGAACGCCAAGCGCTACGTGCCGCTGTACATGTTCATCACCGGCTTCATGATTTCGCTGATGACCATGACCAAGGGCCTCAAGCACGTTGGTCTGGACCTCTCCAGCACCGAGGGCTTCATGCTTTCGATCGGGATCGGCGTGCTGGTCATGCTGATCGGTGTCGCGCTGCTGAGCCGCATCCATGTCGATGCCGAGGCTGACAAGGCCTTCCACTTCTCCAGTGTGGAGAAGGTGTTCGCCATCCTGATGATCTTCACCGCCTGCTCCATGGCTTTCGCTCACGGCTCCAATGACGTGGCCAATGCCGTTGGTCCGCTGGCGGCCATCGTCGGTGTGATCCAGAGCGGTGGTGAACTCGCCGCTGGCGAGAAGTCCCTGGTGCCAGGCTGGATCCTGCTGCTGGGCGCGCTGGGTATCGTGGTTGGCCTGGCCACCTACGGTTACAAGGTCATCGCCACCATCGGCAAGGAAATCACCGAGCTGACCCCCAGCCGTGGTTTCGCTGCAGAACTGGCCGCTGCCACCACCGTGGTCAGCGCCTCGGGCCTGGGCCTGCCGGTGTCCACCACCCACACCCTGGTGGGGGCCATCCTCGGCGTCGGCCTGGCGCGTGGTATCGGTGCTTTGAACCTGGGCATGATCGGCAAGATCTTCCTGTCCTGGATCATCACCCTGCCGGCCGGTGCGATCCTCTCGATCTTCTTCTTCTTCATTCTGCGCGCGCTGTTCGGCGGGGTCTGATTCCACTTCGGCGGTTTCACGTCAGGGTGCCTCTAAAAACGTAGGCGAGGCGGTCAGCGCAAGGAGAAGGCAGGCGAAGAAGCGCAGTTTACGAGTTGTAAATGAGCATTCTGAGCCTGCTTTCAACGCCGCGATGACAACGTAGGTAGTTTTTAGAGGTGCCCTCTGAGGTTCGATGCCCCTATCATGGGGCATCGTTTTTTGGAGATCGCCGATGCCCCTGCCGTCCTTTCAAGAGCAGTTCGCTGCGCTGATTGCAGCGCCATCGGTGAGCTGCACCCAGCCCAATTGGGACCAGAGCAACGCGCCTGTCATCGAGCTGCTCGCTGCCTGGCTCGGCGACCTGGGCTTTACCTGCGAAACCCAGCAGATCGCGCCCGGGAAATTCAACCTGCTTGCCAGCTATGGCTCCGGCCCTGGCGGCCTGGTGTTGGCCGGTCACAGTGACACCGTGCCTTTCGATGCCGCTCTGTGGCAGAGCGACCCACTCAAGCTGACCGAAGTCGGCGACCGTTGGGTCGGCCTCGGGAGCTGCGACATGAAGGGGTTCTTCGCCCTGGCCATCGAGGCCGTGCGGCCGCTGCTCGATCAGCCCTTCAAGCAACCGCTGCTGATCCTCGCCACCTGCGACGAGGAAAGCTCCATGGCCGGTGCCCGCGCCCTGGCCGAGGCTGGCCGTCCGCTCGGCCGCGCGGCGGTGATCGGTGAGCCGACCGGCCTCAAGCCGATCCGCCTGCACAAGGGCGTGATGATGGAACGCGTCGATATTCTCGGGCAGAGTGGCCATTCCTCCGACCCGGCCCTAGGGCATAGCGCCCTGGAGGCCATGCAGGACGTGATGGGTGAGCTGCGCGGCCTGCGCGCGCAGTGGCAGCGCGAGTTCAACAACCCGCAATTCACTGTGCCGCAGCCGACGCTCAACCTGGGTTGCATCCATGGCGGTGACAATCCCAACCGCATCTGCGGCCAGTGTGCGCTGGAGTTCGATCTGCGCCCGCTGCCTGGTATGGATCCTGATGTGCTGCGCGAAGCGATTCGCGGCAAGCTGCAACCGCTGGCGCTCAAGCATCAGGTGCGTATCGACTACGGTCCGCTGTTCCCCGCCGTGCCGCCGTTCGAGCAGAGCGCGGACGCGGAGCTGGTGCGCGTAGCCGAGCGCTTGACCGGACACACGGCCCAGGCGGTGGCATTCGGTACCGAAGCGCCTTATCTTCAGCAACTTGGCTGCGAGACCCTGGTGCTCGGCCCCGGTGATATCGACTGTGCCCACCAGCCCGGGGAACACCTGGAGCTGGCCCGCATCGAACCTACTGTGGCGCTGCTGCGCCAATTGATCCAACACTACTGCCTGATCCGGAGTGACGACGTGCAGCGACGATGAGAGCGACTCTTTAACCGAACACGACGGCCATGCCCGTCTAACGTCTCGACGCTAATGGATTGCTCATGCACGACTACGTCACCTGGTTACGCCACGCTTCGCCTTACATCAACGCCCACCGCGACTGCACCTTCGTGGTCATGCTGCCGGGAGAGGGCGTTGCCCACCCCAATTTCGCCAATATCGTCCACGACCTGGTGCTGTTGCATAGCCTGGGCGTGCGCCTGGTGCTGGTGCACGGTTCGCGTCCGCAGATCGAGACGCGTCTCGCTGCCCGTGGCCTGACCCCGCATTACCACCGTGACCTGCGAATCACCGACGCGCCCACCCTGGAGTGCGTGATCGACGCCGTCGGCCACTTGCGCATCGCCATCGAAGCGCGCCTGTCGATGGACATGGCCGCCTCGCCGATGCAGGGCTCGCGCCTGCGTCTGACCAGCGGCAACTTCGTCACCGCGCGGCCGATCGGCGTGGTCGATGGCGTCGACTATCACCACACCGGCGAAGTGCGCCGCATCGATCGCAAGGGCATCAATCGCCAGCTCGACGAGCGCAGCATCGTGCTGCTGTCGCCGCTGGGTTATTCGCCCACCGGGGAAATCTTCAACCTGGCCTGTGAGGACGTTGCCACCCGCGCCGCCATCGACCTGGGCGCGGACAAGCTGCTGCTGTTCGGCGCCGAGGACGGTCTGCTCGACGACAACGGCAAGCTGGTGCGCGAACTGCGCCCGCAGCAGGTGCCGGCGCATCTGGCGCGCCTGGGCAGCAACTACCAGGGTGAGTTGCTCGATGCCGCCGCCGAGGCTTGCCGAGGCGGGGTCAAGCGCAGTCACATCGTCAGCTACGCCACCGATGGTGCGCTGCTCAGCGAACTGTTCACTCGCACCGGCAACGGCACCCTGGTGGCGCAGGAGCAGTTCGAGTCGTTGCGTGAGGCGAGCATCGAGGACGTCGGCGGCCTGATCGAACTGATCAGCCCGCTGGAGGAGCAGGGTATTCTGGTGCGCCGTTCGCGTGAGGTGCTGGAGCGCGAGATCGAACAGTTCAGCATCGTCGAGCGCGAGGGGCTGATCATCGCCTGTGCGGCGCTGTATCCCATCGCCGATTCGGACTGTGGTGAATTGGCCTGTTTGGCAGTCAATCCCGACTACCGTCACGGTGGTCGTGGTGACGAGTTGCTCGAGCGCATCGAGGCGCGGGCGCGGGCGCAGGGGATCAAGACCCTGTTCGTGCTCACCACCCGCACCGCCCACTGGTTCCGCGAGCGCGGCTTCGAACCCAGCAGTGTCGAGCGCATGCCCACTGCGCGGGCGTCGCTGTACAACTATCAGCGCAATTCCAAGGTGTTCGAGAAGGCGTTGTAGGCTGCAGCGTCTGTCCAGCGAACTGTAGGAGCGGATTTATCCGCGAGCTTCGCGGCTGAAGCGGAATGCCGCCCAGCCGCTCCTACGGAATTGATGGCAATCGCAATTGTTCGTCAGGCGCTGTGCTGCTGCAGGCGCATCTGTTCGAAGCCATCGTCCCAGCCGGCCTCCCAGGCAGCTGCCGGGATTTCGTCGGGGTACGGCTGGCGGGCTCTGGGCTGGCCGGTGAGGCCGGCCATATAGCCTTGCTGGTAGGCCTTGGTCAGGCTTTCCAAGCTCCATTGCGGCGTGGCGTCATCGGCCATGGGCGCTGCTCGTCTATCGTCCTTTACCCGGCAATGCTAGCTGGCTGGGCGAGTGCGGGGGTGGCCGCCCATCCTGGCTTTTGCTCCGCTGGCTGGCTTTGTGACGCAGTCGACGAATCGCGATCTTCCGTCCAGTGGCGCACACCCAGGCTACGCACGTGCGCCGTGCGCACTACGCGTAACCTGATTGGCATGGGGGTGTGCGGCCCTGCTGGCTTTACCCGGCCAGGGTGAGGATGCTCGCCTGGTAGGCCGCAACGAAGGCATCGAAATCCTCTTCGGGCTGCGCCTCCAGCTCCGCTTGGCCGGCCAGCGAGTCATGCGCGGCCTGTTCGAAGGCCTGTTGCTGTTCAGCGCCAAGTGGTTGCCCACGGAAGTACTTGGCGTGGCGCAGGCTCTGCTGCAGGGCGAACTCGGTGAAGCTCTTGCCCTGACGCAGAACGGCCAGCACCTGGGCCGACGGCGTCATTGCCACATCCGCGACCTTGGCCTGTTGCTGCGCCAGTGCCTCGACATGCGTGTTGTTGCCCTGGCTACGGTCGAGCAGTTCGGCCAGCGGCAGGATGCGTTCGAGCAACTCGCTGGCCCAGGCCTTGAGTTCCACCTGCTGGTTGCCTTGCTGCAGGTGCAGGCCGGGGCGGCGTCCTTCCGTGACCACCTTGAGGAAGTTGCGGGTGCAACTGCTGCACTCGCCGTTTTCCAGCAGCGGGCTGTCCTCCAGCGCGCAGAACAGCAGGAAGGCGTCGATGAAGCGCGCCTGTGCCACGTCGATGCCCAGCGGCAGGAAGGGGTTGATGTCCAGGCAGCGCACTTCCACGTACTGCACGCCACGGCTGCTCAGCGCCTGAATCGGGCGCTCACCGCTTTGCGTCACGCGTTTCGGGCGGATGCTCGAGTAGTACTCGTTCTCGATCTGCAGGATGTTGGTGTTCAGCTGCAGCCACTCGTCGCCGCGCTTGGTACCGGCTTCGACGTAGGCCGGGTAGGGCGTGCCGACTGCCAGGCGCAGGCTGTCGGTGTAGCTGGCCAGGTCGTTGTAGCAGGGCGTCAGGCCGGACTGCGCGCTGCTCTGGTAGCCCAGGTCGCTCATGCGCAGGCTGGTGGCGTAAGGCAGGTACAGGGTGCTGGGGTCCAGCTCCTGCAGCTGGTGCGGGCGGCCGCGCATGAAGCCCTTGTCCAGCGCCGGCGAGGCACCGAACAGGTACATCAGCAGCCAGCTGTAACGGCGGAAATTGCGGATCAGCGCGATATAGCGCGCCGATTGATAATCGCGCTCGCTCTGCGTGCTGCCTTCGGCCTGGCGCTGCAGTCGCCACAGCCGCTCGGGCAGGGAGAAGTTGTAGTGGATGCCGGCGATGCACTGCATGGTCTTGCCGTAACGCAGTGCCAGGCCCTTGCGGTACACGTACTTGAGGCGGCCGATGTTGGAGCTGCCGTAGCGGGCGATGGGGATGGTCTCTTCGTCCGGCAGCGCGCAGGGCATCGACGGACTCCACAGCAGTTCAGCGTCGAGCTTGTCGTAGGCGAAGCGGTGGATGTTTTCCAGTTCGTCGAGGGTGGCGGCTGGATCGGTGGCCGTGCCGGTGATGAACTCCAGCAGCGACTCGGAGTAATCGGTGGTGATCTGAGTGTGGGTCAATGCCGAACCCAGCCCTTGCGGGTGCGGGGTCAGGGCCAGTTGACCGTCACGATCGACACGCAGGCATTCGCGCTCGATGCCGTGCAGGCATTCACCCAGCAGGGACAGGTTGGCCGGCTCGCCGAGCTGGGCCAGGCGGCGTGAGAGAAGGTTGCTCAAGATGCAATTCCTAACTGGGCAGTCGCCACAATATGGGGATCGCCCCTGCACTCTGCAAGGGGCGACGATGCTCTCACGTTAGACGAGATCGAACCCGGACGATTACACGCAGGCGAAGGTGCCTTGTGCCTTGGCGACCAGTTTGTCGCCCTGCAGCACCTCGGCCTCGACCACCTGGGTGCGGCGTCCGGCGTGCAGCACCTTGGCATGGCACAGCACGCTGCCCTCGGACACCGGGCGGATGTAGTTGATCTTGCACTCCAGGGTCACGCTGCTCGGGCCGCCGTCGCCCAGGCTGTGGCTGGCCTGGCCCATGGCGGTGTCGATCAGCGAGAACAGCGCGCCGCCATGCAGCTTGCCGTGCAGGTTGCGCAGATCGTCGGTCAGGGTCAGGCGTACGCGCGCCTCACCGCCGCCGGCCTGGAGAATCTCCAGACCGAGCAGGCGGGAAAAGGCGCTGCTGGCGCCGACGTTGGCTTCCGTACTCATTTCTTCAACTGCTTGGCGTTGGCGAACAGGGCGGCCATGCCGCCGGTGGCCGGTGCCGGCCTGTCCTGGCTGGAATGGCGTTCGCTGCGCGGCGTATTGCCGCCACGGTTGCCACCACGGGACTGCCCGCCGCGTGCGCCTTCGACTTTCTCGCCGGGGATGTCGCCCATGCGCATGGACAGGGCGATGCGGTTACGCGGGATGTCCACTTCCATAACCTTGACCTTGACCACGTCGCCGGCCTTGACCGCTTCGTGCGGGTCCTTGATGAACTTCTCCGACAGCGCGCTGATGTGCACCAGGCCGTCCTGATGCACGCCGATGTCGACGAAGGCGCCGAAGTTGGTGACGTTGGTCACCACGCCTTCGAGCATCATGCCCAGCTGCAGGTCCTTGAGGGTTTCCACGCCTTCCTGGAACTCGGCGGTCTTGAACTCCGGGCGCGGGTCGCGGCCGGGTTTGTCCAGTTCCTTGAGGATGTCGCCGACAGTGACCTGGCCGAAGCGCTCGTCGGTGAACTTGGCCGGATCCAGGCGCTTGAGGAAGCCCGAGTCGCCGATCAGCGAGCGGATGTCGCGGCCGGTGTCCTGGGCGATGCGCTCGACCAGCGGGTAGGTTTCCGGGTGCACTGCCGAGGCGTCCAGCGGGTTGTCGCCGTTCATCACGCGGAGGAAGCCGGCGGCCTGCTCGAAGGTCTTCTCGCCCAGGCGCGGGACCTTCTTCAGCGCCGCGCGCGAGGTGAAGGCGCCGTTGGCATCGCGGTACTGCACGATGTTCTGCGCCAGGGTCGCGTTGAGGCCGGAGATGCGTGCCAGCAGGGCGGCGGAGGCGGTGTTGACGTCCACGCCGACGGCGTTCACGCAGTCTTCGACCACGGCGTCCAGCGAGCGCGCCAGCTTGAGCTGCGACACGTCGTGCTGGTACTGGCCGACGCCGATGGATTTCGGGTCGATCTTCACCAGCTCGGCCAGCGGATCCTGCAGGCGGCGGGCGATGGAGACGGCGCCGCGCAGGGACACGTCGAGATCGGGGAATTCGCGCGCGGCCAGTTCCGAGGCCGAGTACACCGAGGCGCCGGCCTCGGAGACCATCACCTTGGTCAGCTTCAGGCCCGGCACCTTCTTGATCAGTTCGGCGGCCAGCTTGTCGGTCTCGCGGCTGGCAGTGCCGTTGCCGATGGAGAGCAGGTCGACGCCATGCTTGGCACAGAGCTTGGCGAGGATGGCCAGGGTGCCGTCCCAGTCATTGCGCGGCGCGTGCGGGTAGACGGTGGTGGTTTCCAGCACCTTGCCGGTGGCATCGACCACGGCCACCTTGCAGCCGGTACGCAGGCCGGGGTCGAGCGCCAGGGTGGCGCGCGGGCCGGCCGGGGCAGCCAGCAGCAGGTCGTGCAGGTTGCGCGCGAACACGGCAATCGCCTCGTCCTCGGCCTTCTCGCGCAGCTCGCCGAGCAGGTCGGTTTCCAGGTGGTTGTACAACTTGACCTTCCAGGTCCAGCGCACCACCTCACTCAGCCATTTGTCGGCGGCGCGGCCTTTGTTCTCCAGGCCAAAGCGCTCGCCGATCATCAGTTCGCACGGGTGCAGGGTGCCAGGCAGCTCCTCGCCGACCTTGAGGCTGGAACTGAGGATGCCTTCGTTGCGCCCGCGGAAGATCGCCAGCGCGCGGTGCGACGGCACGCCCTTGAGGGCTTCGTCGTGCTCGAAGTAGTCGCTGAACTTGGCCCCCTCGTTTTCCTTGCCCGGCACCAGGCGGGCGCTGAGGGTGGCGTTGTCCTTGAGGAAGCTGCGCAACTTGTCGAGCAGCGCGGCGTCTTCGGCGAAACGCTCCATGAGGATGTACTTGGCGCCTTCGAGCACGGCTTTCACATCTGCGAAGCCTTTCTCGGCGTCGATAAAACGCTCGGCTTCCTGCTCGGGGGCCAGGCTCGGATCGTTGAACAGCGCATCGGCCAGCTCGCCGAGGCCGGCTTCCAGGGCGATCTGGCCCTTGGTGCGGCGTTTCTGCTTATAGGGCAGGTAAAGGTCTTCGAGGCGCGTCTTGGTGTCGGCCAGGTCGATTTCACGCTTGAGTTCGGCGGTCAGCTTGCCCTGTTCCTCGATGCTGGCGAGGATCGCCGCGCGGCGTTCGTCCAGCTCGCGCAGGTAGCGCAGGCGCTCTTCCAGGTGGCGCAACTGGGTGTCGTCGAGGCTACCGGTCACTTCTTTGCGGTAACGGGCGATGAAGGGCACGGTGGAGCCTTCGTCGAGCAGGGCCACGGCGGCGGCGACCTGTTGCGGGCGCACGCCCAGTTCTTCAGCAATGCGGTTGTTGATGCTGTCCATAAATATAAAGCTACCCACTGAGCGACAGGGTGGCGGCAAGAATGCCGGCCAGACACGAAAGCGGCGCATTATAAACACCGCACCCGCTCATGCTGGGAACCGTTCGGGGAAAAATCTGCTAACAATGGCTGAAGCGCCCAGGCATGCGCCTGAGCGATAATGCCGCCACTTGCCGTCCACAGTACGGCTGTCCAAGGAGACGCCATGACCCAGTCCGCTGCCCCTGCCGCCGAAGGCGAGAAGATTCTCATCGTCGATGATGACGCCCGTCTGCGCCGCCTGCTCGAACGTTTCTTCGACGAGCAGGGCTACCGGGTTCGTGCGGTGGAGAACGTCGAGCAGATGGATCGTCTGCTGGCGCGCGAACTGTTCAACCTGGTGGTCCTCGACCTGATGCTCCCGGGCGAGGATGGTCTGTCTGCCTGCCGCCGCCTGCGTGAGTCGAACAACCAGATCCCGATCATCATGCTCACTGCCAAGGGCGATGAGTCCAGTCGCATCCAGGGCCTGGAACTGGGCGCTGACGATTACCTGGCCAAGCCCTTCAACCCGCGTGAACTGCTGGCGCGGATCAAGGCCGTGCTGCGCCGTCAGGCACCGGTGGTGCCGGGCGCGCCGGGTAGCGAGGACGAGAGCGTCAGCTTTGGTGAGTACGAGTTGTCACTGGCCACCCGCGAGCTGAAGAAGGGCGAGGAAGTGCACATGCTCACCACCGGCGAGTTCGCCGTGCTCAAGGCGCTGGTGCAGCATGCACGCGAGCCGCTGACCCGCGACAAGCTGATGAACCTGGCACGCGGTCGCGAGTGGGATGCGCTGGAGCGCTCCATCGACGTGCAGATCAGCCGCCTGCGCCGCCTGATCGAGCCGGACCCGTCCAAACCACGCTATATCCAGACCGTCTGGGGTGTGGGCTACGTTTTCGTGCCGGATGGCAACAAGTGAGGCAGCAAGCGACGAGCCACAAGCTGCCGTTGATTACAGCGCGGGCGGCTTTTTCTTGCAGCTCGAAGCTTGAGGCCTGTCGCTCGTGAAGGCACCTGTCTGGTTCCCGCAAAGCTTTTTCGCCCGCACCCTCTGGCTGGTGCTTGTCGTCGTGCTGTTTTCCAAGGCGCTGACCCTCATTTATCTGATGATGAACGAGGATGTACTGGTCGACCGCCAGTACAGCCACGGCGCGGCGCTGACCCTGCGCGCCTACTGGGCGGCCAACCCCGATGACCGCGACCATATCGCTCAGGCCGCCGGGCTCAAACGCATCCCGCGCGACAAGGTGCCGGCCAGCGAGCAGCACTGGCCCTACAGCGAAATCTTCCAGCGGCAGATGCAGACCGAACTCGGCCCGGATACCGAAACCCGCGTGCGCGCGACCACGCCGCCGGCGCTGTGGGTACGTGCGCCGAGTCTCGGCGAGGGCTGGGTGCGGGTGCCGATGTATCCGCATCCGTTGCGTGGCCAGCGCATCTGGAGCGTGCTCGGCTGGTTCCTCGGTATCGGCCTGTTGTCCACGGCCGCGGCCTGGATCTTCGTGCGTCAGCTCAATGCGCCGCTCAAACGACTGGTCTTCGCCGCGCGCCAGCTCGGCCAGGGGCGCAGCGTGCGGCTGCCGGTGAGCGATACGCCGAGCGAGATGACCGAGGTGTACCGCGCCTTCAATCAGATGGCCGAGGACGTCGAGCAGGCCGGGCGCGAGCGCGAATTGATGCTGGCCGGCGTTTCCCACGACTTGCGTACACCGCTGACGCGCCTGCGCCTGGCGCTGGAGTTCATGGACAACGATTCCGAGCTGGCCGAAGACATGGTGCGCGACATCGAAGACATGGACGCCATCCTCGATCAGTTCCTCGCCTTTATCCGCGACGGTCGCGACGAGCCGGTGGAAGAGGCCGATTTCCCCGAGCTGGTGCGCGAAACGCTGGCGCCCTACAACCAGGGCAGCGAGCGGGTGCGTCTGTGCCTGGAAGAGATCCCGCCGTTTCCGCTGCGCCGGGTGTCGACCAAACGCCTGCTCACCAACCTGGTGGAGAATGCCCTCAATCATGGCGGTGGCGACGCGGTCGAGGTGGTGGCCAGCCTGGCTGGTGACCACAGCGCGCCTTATGTGGTGCTGAGCGTACTGGATCGTGGCAACGGCATCGACCCGGCCGAGCTCGACAGCATCTTCAACCCCTTCATCCGCGGGGATCGCGCCCGTGGTGGGCGTGGCACCGGCCTGGGCCTGGCCATCGTCAAGCGCATCGCCGCGTTGCACGGGGGCAGCGTCGAGCTGCGCAACCGCAGTGGTGGCGGCCTGGAGGCGCGGGTACGTCTACCGCTCGGCCTGCTTTTGCCACGCGACGCGGTATAACCAAACGTCCTATTACCTTCCTCGGGTGCTGGCAATATGCTGCCAAGCACTTTGGGGCTGGGCTATGCTGTGCCAGCGCATCGATTCGAGGCCTGCATGTCCGCCGCGTTCCCTGACCGCTTGCCCAGTTGGACCTGGTGGCTGCCGCTGCCGATTCTGCACCTGGCAACCTGGATTTCCCTGGCGACCCGCCTCAGCGACGGGGTGGCGTTGTGTTACCTGCCTCTGGTGCTGGGGCTCGCCTTCTGCCTGTGGTGGGGGCCGCGCGTGCTGCCGGCGCTGTACCTCAATGCCCTGTTCAGCGTGCCGCTATGGGGCCTGCCCTGGCAGTGGGGGCCGCTCTACGCCCTGCCTGAAACCGCTGCCATAGCGCTAGGCTGGTGGTTGCTGCGCCGCCAGCCTTTCGATCCGGCCCTGGGTCGCCTGAGCGACTTGCTGAGGTTTCTCGCCTTCGCCGTATTGATGCCGAGCACCCTGGTGGCGCTCGGCCTGCAAAGCAACCTCTGGCTGACCGGCTTTCAGGTCGATGAGCGATGGGCGCAGGCCAGCCTGGCCGTGTGGTTGAGCGACACCATCAACCTGCTCGCCCTGACGGCGCCGCTGCTGGCGTTCGGCACCCCGTTGCTGCGGGATCGCGGCTGGCTTCGGGATCGGGGCGCGAGCAGTGCGCCGACGTTGAGCATCAGCCGTTCGCCGGGTGGTTGGCTGTTGGCGTTGGGTGTGTTCCTGGCGTTGATGCTGCTCAGCGCCAGCTTGCCGGCCCAGCTCGCCCTGCCGCTGCTGGGTTTGAGCATGCTGGTGTTGGCGCTGCGACATGCCTTCGCTGGCGCCCTGTATGGGGTGTTGCTGGTGTACGCGGCGACCCTGCCGCTGCCCCTGCTGCGCGGTAGCCTGAGTTTCAGCGAGCTGGACATGCAGCGTAACCAGCTGCACTTCGCCGTCGTGCTGCTGATGGGCGCTACCTTGTTGGTAGGGCGTGCAATCAGCGATCTGCGTCAGGCGCTGGCGCGTAGCGCGCAGATGCAGCAGCAACTGGCTCGCGCCAACCTGGCGATGGAGGCCAGCCCGCTGGGCATGACCATCGCCGATGCGCGTCAGGCCGATTTGCCCCTGGTCTACTGCAATACCGCGTTCAGCCAGATGACCGGTTACAGCGCCGATGAGGCGCTGGGGCGCAACTGCCGCTTCCTGCTCGGCGAGGAGCGTGCCCAGTTGGAGCTGCAGGCACTGCGCAATGCGCTGCGTGACGGCCGCAGCGGCCACGCCGTGGTGCGCAATTACCGCAAGGACGGCAAACCGTTCTGGAACGAGGTGGTGCTGGCGCCGATGCGTGACGAGCAGGGCATCAGTCATTTCCTCGGACTGCAGCACGATGTCACCGAGCGCGTCGAGCTGGCGGCCAAGGTCGAGCAGCAGCGTTCGCAACTGCTACGCCAGAGTCATCTGTTCAGCCAGACCGAGGACATCGCCAACCTGGGCGGTTGGGTGCTGGAGATCAGCGATTACGGCATGTTTTGGAGCGATGGCTGCTACCGCATCGTCGAGCGTGACCTCCACCTGGGACCACCTTCTCTCCAGCAGGCGCTCGATTACTTCGACACACCGAGCCAGACGGTGATCATGCAGACCCTGCAGGCAGCGCTGGGAGGGCTCGAGGAGCTGGACGTCGAGACTCGCCTGGTCGCGCGTCTGGGAGGGCGGCTGCTGCGTTTGCGTGGTATTCCCGAACGCAATACCGATGGCAGCCTGGTGCGCATCTATGGGGTCGTTCAGGACATCAGCGAGCGCAAGCGCGCCGAGTCGCAGCTGCGAGAACGCGACGAGCGTTTGCGCCTGTTCTTCGAAGCGCCGCTGATCGGCATGGCGCTGACCACTCAGAGCTTTGCCTGGGAAGAGGTCAACCAGAAGCTGTGCAGCATCCTTGGCTTCGATCGCGACGAGCTGCTCGTCAACAGTTGGCGGCAGCTGTCGCACCCCGATGATCTGCCTGCCGAGCAGGCTCATGTGGAGCAGGTTCTGCGCGGTGTCAGCGACGGCTTCGAGATGGACAAGCGTTTTCTGCGCGCCGATGGCCAGGTGGTCTTTACCCGCGTCAGCCTGCGCGCCGTGCGCAGCGGACGGCAGACGCTGTTCCTGTTGCTGGTCGAGGACATCAGTGCCCGTCGCGAAGCCGAGGCTCGCTATCGCACCCTGGTCGAGCATGCGCCGGAGGCGATCCTGCTGTTCAATCCGGACGGCGGTATCGTCGAATGCAACGCGAATGCCCTGAGCCTGTTCCGCTACCCTCGCGATGAGCTGATCGGCCGGTCGATTCAGAGCATCAGCCCGGTGCGCCAGAGTGACGGTCGCCCGTCCGCCCGCGCCGGTAAACAGTTCCTGCGTCGCGCCGTTGCCGGTGAAGCGCCGGTATTCGAGTGGACCCACCGGGACAGCGCCGGCCGCCAACTGCCGTGCGAGGTGCGCCTGGTGCGCATGCCGGGCGAACAGCTGCTGATCCGCGCCAGCATCACCGACATCTCCGAGCGCCAGCGCTATCAACGTGAGATCGAGCGCCTGGCCTACAGCGACGAGCTGACCGGCCTGCCCAATCGCCGTCTGCTGCTCGATCGCTTGCAGCACGCCATGGATCGGGAGGGCCGTGAGGGCAGCCTGGGCGCCTTGCTGTTCATCGACCTGGACCACTTCAAGACGGTCAACGACAGTCTCGGCCATCTGCTCGGTGACGCCCTGCTGGTCGAGGTGACGGCACGCCTGGCTGCCGAGCTGCGCACCGAAGACACCCTCGCGCGTCTCGGCGGGGATGAGTTCGTGGTGCTGCTCGAAGCCCTGGGTCACGAGCCGCAGGCCGTTGCCGAGCATGCCGCCGCAGTGGGAGAGAAGCTGCTGCGCGGCCTGCAAGGCAGCTGTCTGATCGACGGCCATGAGTTGGCGATCAGCGCCAGCATCGGCATCGCCCTGCACCCGATGGGCCTGCAGCAGGCTTCGGACATTCTCAAGCAGGCCGACACCGCCATGTACCGGGCCAAGCATGCCGGGCGCAACGCCTTGCATTTTTTCGCCCCGGAGATGCAGGCGGCCATCGACCAGCGCCTGCAGTTGCAGGGCGAGCTGCGCCAGGCCATCGCCCGTCAGCAGCTGCATCTGGTGTTCCAGCCACAGCTGATGCTGGCTGACGGTTCGCTCGCCGGTGCCGAGGTGCTGTTGCGCTGGATGCACCCCGAGCGCGGCGAAATCAGCCCGGATCAGTTCATCCCGCTGGCCGAGGAAACCGGCCTGATCCAGGACATCGGTCATTGGGTGCTGGAGCATGCCTGCGCCGCTTTGGCGCGCTGGCAGGCGCAGTGGCCGCAGCTGGTGCTGGCGGTCAATCTCAGCCCGCGCGAGCTGCGCCAGGTGGGCTGCGTGGAGCGTGTCGAGCGTTGCCTGCGTGATCACGGCGTACCGGCGCACTCCCTCGAGCTGGAAATTACCGAGGGTGTGCTGCTCGAAGACGTCGAGCGCTGCATCGGCAACATGCAACGCCTCAAGCAGCAGGGCGTGCGCTTTGCCATCGACGACTTCGGCACCGGCTACTCGTCGCTGACCTACCTCAAGCGCCTGCCGCTGGACCGGTTGAAGATCGACCGCAGCTTCGTCGCCGATCTGGATGGCGAGGCGAGCGGACGCATGCTGGTGCAGACCATCCTGATGATCGCGCGCAACCTGGGCCTTGAATGCGTGGCCGAAGGGATCGAGCGCGAGAGTCAGCTGGCGCTGCTGCGCGAGCAGGACTGTGCATTGGGGCAGGGTTATCTGTTCGGCCGGCCGATGATGGAAGCGGAGTTTCTCGCCTGGATGCAGGCGCGCCAGCGCTGAGCAGGGTTACCAGCTCAGGCTGCCACCGCTCAAGCGCGCCCGCTGGCCATAGGGCCAGGGATAATTGACGTCACCGTGGCCACTGGGTAAGTCGCCGTACAGCGCGACGCCCAGCGGCGCCAGGTACTCGCCGACGATCTGCTCCAGGCTGTGGTGCACGCCGCGTTGCGGACAGTCGGTGAAACTGCCCAGGCATACGGCGCGTGGTCGCTTCCCGGAGAAGCTGTGCAGCAGCTGCCAGAGGCTGCGTTCGAGTCTGTAGTAGGGCTCGCCGACGTCTTCCAGAATCAGGATCGAGTCCTCGGCCAGGCGCATCGCCGCGCCAGTGCCGCATACGCTGGCCAATGCCGTCAGGTTGCCGCCTTGCAAGGTGCCTTCGATGGCTAGTTGCGGGCCGCTGATGTGACGCAGGGGTAGCTGGCGGTGCTGGCCCTTGAGCAGACTCCACAGCGCCTGCATCGAGGCCAGGCGCTCGCGCTGGCCACCAGGGGCAGACAGCGCTTGATGACCGAGCGCCGTGGCCACCGGGCCGTGAATGGCCGGCAAGCCTCGTTGCTGAAAGGCATCGAGCAGGATCGACAGGTCGGAAAAACCGATCAGCGGACGCGGGCTGGCCTGGCGCAGCAGGCTCCAGTCGATGTCCGCCACCAGTTGCGCGCAACCGTAGCCGCCACGCAGGCACCAGACGGCGCTGATATCAGGCAGGCTGAAGGCCTGGTGCAGGTCTTCCAGGCGCTGCTCCGGCGTGCCGGCCAGGTAGCGATGGCGGGCGCGCACGTGCCGGCCCAGGTGATAGCGGATGCCCAGCACATCGAGCTGCGCCAGGGTCGCTTCCAGTACCTCCTCGGCAATCGCCGCGGCGGGGGCGATCAGCGCCAGGCGGCCGTCGAACACTTGGCTCATCCGCGGCCTCGGGTGCGGGTCTGGCCGGGTTCGGCGTTCTTTTCCAGGTGCTGGATGATCATTCCGGCGACGTCCTTGCCGGTGGTGGTCTCGATGCCCTCCAGGCCTGGCGAGGAGTTCACCTCCATCACCAATGGGCCATGGTTGGAGCGCAGGATGTCGACCCCGGCCACGTTCAGGCCCATCACGCGGGCGGCGCGCACGGCGGTCATGCGTTCCTCCGGGGTGATCTTGATCAGGCTGGCGCTGCCGCCCCGGTGCAGGTTGGAGCGGAATTCGCCGGCCTTGGCCTGGCGTTTCATCGCCGCGATCACCTTGTCGCCGACCACGAAGCAGCGGATATCGGCGCCGCCGGCTTCCTGGATGTATTCCTGGACCATGATGTCCTGCTTGAGACCGAGGAAGGCCTCGATCACCGATTCGGCCGCCTTGTGCGTCTCGGCCAGCACCACGCCCATGCCCTGGGTGCCCTCCAGGACCTTGATCACCAGCGGCGCACCGCCGACCATCTGGATCAGGTCGGGAATGTCGTCCGGCGAGTGAGCGAAGCCGGTGACCGGCAGGCCGATGCCCTTGCGCGAGAGCAGTTGCAGGGCACGCAGCTTGTCGCGCGAGCGGCTGATGGCCACCGACTCGTTGAGCGGGTAGACACCCATCATCTCGAACTGACGCAGCACCGCGCAGCCATAGAAGGTCACCGAAGCGCCGATGCGCGGGATCACCGCATCGAACCCCTCCATGGCCTGGCCGCGATAGTGGATCTGCGGCTTGTGGCTGGCGATGTTCATGTAGGCGCGCAGGGTATCGATCACCACCATTTCGTGGCCACGCTGCTGGCCGGCCTCCACCAGTCGGCGGGTGGAATACAGACGCGGGTTACGCGACAGCACGGCGATCTTCATTGGGCACCTGGAAGGGCAGAGGAGAGTGAGGGTTTGTCCTGCACGTAGCTGAGAGCAGGATTGACCACCAGTTGGCCGGTGATCAGCGCCTTGGAACCGAGCAGTACGCGATAGCGCATGGTCTTGCGACAGGCCAGGGTGAATTCCACTGGCCACAGGCGATCGCCCAGGGCCAGGTGGGTACGAATCACGTAGCGGCTCTGCGCCTGACCGTTGGAACTCTTGATGCGTTTGACCGAGACCAGCTGCGCCTCGCAGCGATGGCGCCGCTGCACCTGGGTGCCGAGGTAGGCGGTGAAGCGCACCCAGTCTTCGCCATCGCGCTGGAACGGCTGGATGTCGCTGGCATGCAGACTGGAGGTGCTGGCACCGGTGTCGATCTTGGCACGCAGGCCGATGATGCCGAGCTCGGGCAGATTGATCCACTCACGCAGGCCGATCACGCTGAGCTGGTCGAAAGTCTTCAAGGTGGGAGTGTCCCCTGCGGCCGACAACGCCTATGATTCCGCGCATTCTAGTTGTGTCGTGTGACAACTGCATCCGCTGCGCGTGCGAATGCCAAACCCCTTCAGAGTATTAGATGAGCGAAAAAGACGACGACAAGGTGCGCCTGGACAAATGGTTGTGGGCGGCGCGCTTCTACAAGACCCGAGCCCTGGCCAAGGCGGCTATAGAAGGTGGCAAGGTGCACCACCGCGGTGACCGCTGCAAGCCGGGCAAGGAGCCCAGGGTCGGTGATGAATATGTGTTGCGTACCGGTTTCGACGAACGCACCGTGGTCGTGCTGGCGCTGTCCGCCGTGCGCCGTGGCGCGCCCGAGGCGCAACTGCTCTACCGTGAAACCGAAGAGAGCATCGCGCGCCGCGAACAGGCTGCGGCGATGCGCAAGGCCGGTGGCCTCGGCGTACAGACCGACGGTCGTCCGAGCAAGAAGCAGCGCCGACAGATCCACCAGTTCAACGAGCAGCAGGATGGCGGCTTGCGCCACCCCTGGGCGGACGAGGACGAATAGCGCTACCTGCCCGTGGGATGTGCTGTGCTGTGCTGCGCACCGCACCGCACCGCCCCGCCCCTACACCGACCGATGTTGGCGCAGCCTTGGGCTGGCGGGGCAGCACGCTTGCCTGTAGCCCGGATTGCACCGGGCTACTTCGTTCAGCGTCCGCTGACGATGCTTAGGCGGCCCAGCAGGGGCAGCTTGCTCAGGCGCGAGGTGATCGGCAGGGTGATCTTCTCCAGCCATTCGCTGGCGTGATAGCCCAGAGGGGTGTAACAGCTCCAAGCCAGCGCCAGCAGGCTGAGGAATACGCCGCCGACGAAGGCGTCTGCCCCCCAGTGAGCGCCCGCCACCAGGCGCGGCAATATGCCGATCACGGTAATGCCCCAGACCAGCAGCAGGCGCCAGCCGCGGGCGAAGAAACTCATGAAGTAGGCCCAGATCAGCAGCACGGAGGCGTGGTCACCGGGGAAACTGCGACTGGCGCTGTCCTTCAGGTCCCAGCGTTCTTCCCAGGCCGGGAACATTTCGGTCAGGCGCGCGCTGCCTTCTACCACCAGGGACGGACTGGCGTGCTGCCAGCCCATGTATTCGACCAGATCGGAAAACAGCACGCGTATCAGCAGCATCACCACCAGGGCGACCAGGAAGGCGAACAGTGCCCGGCGCACCTGCGGCCCGGTGAACACCAGGTCGGCCTTGAGCATGACCGCCAGCATGACCACGCCAACGCCCGCATCGACCGGGCGCATGCTGCCGATGGCCCAGATGTGTGCCCACAGGCCGCCAGCGTGTACCGGGTCGTTGAGCAGCTTGAACAGCCACAGGTCGAAGTGGTTCCACAGCTCGCGCGTGGGTTGCCATAACCAGCTGACGAGCAGCACGACGGCCACGAGGTGGCAGACCAGCAGGGCGCGTGGTTGCCAGTGGCGATTGATGAACGTGCTCGACATGAGAAGTCCCTTTGCAGATTTATGACAGACCCTTTCGGGCGCGCGGATGATAGGCACTCTTGGCGACAGTGCAAGGCCATCTGTGCGGCTGTTCAGTCCAGGTTCAGGGCTGAATCCGTTTTTTGTGAGCGCGCGCACATGACGTTCGGGCCTTGGTTGTGCCGGCATTTGTGCATAAAATCGCCAGCCTTTTTTACAGACCCTGGGCCACCCGCCATGAACGACTTCAGTCAACGCTTTCTCTTCGACGACACCGATGTGCGTGGTGAGATGGTCGCTCTGCGCGAGAGCTACGCTCATGTGCTGGCCAAACACGCCTACCCGCAGCCGGTGGCACAGCTACTCGGCGAGATGATGGCCGCTGCCGCGTTGCTGGTCGGTACCCTCAAGTTCGACGGCCTGCTGGTGCTGCAGGCGCGCTCCGAAGGCCCGCTGTCGCTGCTGATGGTGGAGTGCTCCAGCGCCCGTGAGCTGCGCGGCATTGCCCGTTACGACGGCGAGCAGATCGGCGCCGATGCCGACCTGCAGAGCCTGATGCCCCAAGGTGTGCTGGCAATCACCATCGATCCGACCCGTGGCCAGCGCTACCAGGGTATCGTCGACCTGGACGGCGTGGACCTGGCGCAGTGCCTGTCCAACTACTTCGCCAGCTCCGAGCAGTTGCCGACGCGCTTCTGGCTCAAGGCCGACGGCCAACGTGCGCGCGGTCTGCTGCTGCAGCAACTGCCGGTGCACCACCAGACCGAGCCCGAGGCACGCGCCGAGAGCTGGAACCACGTGCTGACCCTGGCTGACACCCTGAGCGCCGAAGAGCTGCTGGGCCTGGACAACGCGACGCTGCTGCATCGCCTCTACCACGAAGAGAATGTGCGTCTGTTCGACGAGCAGCCGCTGCAGTTTCGCTGCAGCTGCTCGCGTGAGCGCTCGGCCAGTGCCCTGGCCAGCCTCGGTCAGGCCGATGCCGAGCTCTTGCTGGCCGAGCAGGGCGGTAGCGTGGTGATCGACTGTCAGTTCTGTAACGAACGCTATGCCTTCGATGCCGCCGACATCGCCCAGCTGTTCGCCGGAGCCGGTAGCGAGGCGCCGTCGCAGACCCGTCACTGATGAACCTCTCGCGCCAATAGACTGTCACTATCGGGGCAAGATCGGATCGGAGGCTGCCAAGCTGATCGCTTTTCTGGCATACTCCCGCGACTTTTTTACCGTGTAGCGCAGTTGCCCCTGTACTACACAACGTTCGGAAGACTCGGCCAGCGGCCGACGGGGACCCTCATGACGCAAGCCAACAACGCCGTGTACACCGACATCAGCGCCGCGCAACTGGTCGAAGAAGCCATTCGCCGTGGTGAAGGGGAACTGGCCGCCAACGGCGCGCTGGTCGTACGCACTGGTCATCGCACTGGCCGCTCGCCGGCTGATCGCTTCATCGTTCAGGAGCCGAGTACCGAGGCGCAAATCGCCTGGGGTGCCATCAACCGTCCGTTCCCGGCCGACAAGTTCGATGCCCTGTGGGACCGTGTCACTGCCTTCAACGATGCGCAGGAACACTTCGTTTCCCACGTGCACGTCGGCTCTGCCGAAGAGCATTACCTGCCGGTCAAGATGACCACCGCGACCGCCTGGCAGAACCTGTTCGGCCGTCAGCTGTTCATCAACCCGCCAGCCTACAACCCGGCGGCCCGTTCCGAGTGGCAAGTGCTCAACGTCGCCAACTTCGAGTGCGTGCCTGAGCGTGACGGCACCAACTCCGATGGCTGCGTGATCATCAACTTCGCTGCCAAGAAAGTCCTGATCGCCGGCATGCGTTACGCCGGTGAAATGAAGAAAGCCATGTTCTCCGTGCAGAACTTCCTGCTGCCGGAAAAAGACGTGCTGCCGATGCACTGCGCCGCCAACATCGGCGAAGAGGGCGACGTGACCCTGTTCTTCGGTCTGTCCGGCACCGGCAAGACCACCCTGTCCGCCGACGAGTCGCGTTACCTGATCGGTGACGACGAGCACGGCTGGGGCGAAGGCGTGGTGTTCAACGTCGAAGGTGGTTGCTACGCCAAGTGCATCGACCTGTCCGAGAAAAACGAGCCGGTGATCTGGAAAGCCATCCAGTTCGGTACCGTGCTGGAAAACGTCGTGCTCGACGACAGCCGCACCCCGGATTACGCCGACGACAGCCTGACCCAGAACAGCCGCGCGGCCTACCCGCTGGAATACGTCGAGAAGCGCAGCGAGAAGAACCTGGGCGGTGAGCCGAACGCGGTGATCTTCCTGACCTGCGACCTGACTGGCGTACTGCCACCGGTGTCGATCCTCAACAACGAACAGGCGGCCTACCACTTCCTGTCCGGCTACACCGCGCTGGTCGGTTCCACCGAAATGGGTTCGGGCGGCGGCATCAAGTCGACCTTCTCCACCTGCTTCGGCGCGCCGTTCTTCCCGCGTCCGGCTGGCGTTTACGCCGAACTGCTGATCAAACGCATCAATGCCTTCGGCTCCAAGGTCTACCTGGTCAACACTGGCTGGACTGGTGGTGGCTACGGCGTCGGCAAGCGTTTCAACATCCCCACCACCCGTGGCGTGATCGCTGCCATCCAGAGCGGTGCCCTCATCGGTGCCGAGACCGAGCACCTGCCGATCATCAACCTGGATGTGCCGAAGTCGGTACCGGGCGTCGAGACCAATCTGCTCAACCCGCGCAACACCTGGGCAGACCAGAACGCCTACGACGAAGCCGCCAAAGGCCTGGCCAAGCTGTTCATCGACAACTTCACCAAGTTCGATGTCAGCGAAGCGATCAAGAACGCCGGCCCGCAGCTGTAAGCTGAGCCCCGTTCTCTGACAAAGCCGCCTTCGGGCGGCTTTGTCGTTGTTGGAGGCCGGGTGCCGTGTAGGGCGGGTGAAACCCGCCGTGGCCAGCGTGTCGGGTTGCACCCGCCCTACGAGGACGCACACAGCAGGCCGGTGACCCTTCCCGGATTTCATCTGGGCTACATACAGTGTCCGAGGTAGGGGGCGCCTTGCCACCGGTTCTCCACGGGATTCTGTCGGTGCGCATGGCGCACCCTACCTAACCGCGTTATGGTCAGGGACCATTCAGCGGTCAATGGAGTGACAGCGCATGTCCACCCTCAAACGTGTCTTTGGCTTCGATCAACTGCGACCCGGCCAGGAAACGGTGATCAGCGCCGTGCTCGCCGGTCGCTCGGCGGCGGCGATCTTCCCCACTGGCTCGGGCAAGTCCCTCTGCTACCAACTGCCGGCGCTGCACCTGCCGCACCTGACCCTGGTGATTTCGCCGCTGCTGGCGCTGATGCAGGACCAGCTGGCCTTCCTCCACGCCCACGGTATTGCGGCGGCCAGCATCGACTCGGCGCAGAGCCGCGAGCAGGCAGCCGAGGTGATGAGCCGCGCCCGCAGTGGCGAGCTGAAGATCCTGATGATTTCGGTGGAGCGCCTGAAGAACGAGCGCTTTCGCAACTTCATCGCCCAGGTGCCGATCTCCCTGCTGGTGGTCGACGAGGCGCACTGCATCTCCGAGTGGGGCCACAACTTCCGCCCGGATTACCTCAAGCTACCGGACTATCAGCGCCAGTTCGGCATCGCCCAGGTGCTGCTGCTGACCGCCACGGCGACGCCCAAGGTGATCGTCGACATGCGCGAGAAATTCGCCATCGCTGAAGCGGACGTGGTCACCACCGGTTTCTACCGGCCCAACCTCAACCTGCTGGTCGAGCCGGTGCCTGGTGGCGCCAAGGCGCAGCGCCTGCAGCAATGGCTGGCGCCGCGGCGTGGCCAGGCGAGTATCGTCTACGTCACCCAACAGAAAACTGCCGAGCAGGTCGCCGAGCGTCTGGCGCGAGACGGTCTGGCGGTGAGCGCTTATCACGCGGGTATGGCGCATGACGTACGTGAGTCGATCCAGCGCCGTTTCATGGCTGGCGAACTGGAGTGCATCGTTGCCACCATCGCCTTCGGCATGGGCATCGACAAGCGCGACATCCGCAACGTGGTGCACTTTGATCTGCCCAAGTCGGTGGAGAACTACAGCCAGGAAATCGGCCGCGCCGGACGTGACGGTCAGGCTTCGGACTGCCTGGTGCTGGCCAGCCGCGACGGTCTCAGCGTGCTGGAGAACTTCGTCTACGGTGACACGCCGGAGCTCAGCGGCATTCGCGCCGTGCTCGACGACCTGTGGGCGGTCGGCACGGGCGGGCAATGGGAGCTGATGCTCGGGCAACTGGCGGATCTGAGCAATATCCGCGCGCTACCGCTGAAGACCCTGCTGGTGCAGCTGGAACTGCGCAGCGTCATCGCGCCGCGTTATGCCTACTTCGCCGAGTACCGCTTCAAACTGCTGCTGGACGACGACGCGCTGCTGGCGCAGTTCGAGGGCGAGCGCCGCCAGTTCGTCGAGGCCATCCTTGCCAGCTCACGTCGCGCGCGGACGTGGAATACCCTGGATTTCGACGTGCTGTATCGCGATCACGGCGCCGAGCGCGCGCGGGTGGTCAAGGCGCTGGATTACTTCCAGGAAAAGGGCTGGCTGGAGCTGGAAAGCAAGCAGATGACCGAGGTCTATGCCGTGCTCGATGGCGACTTCGATGAGGTGGCTCTGGCCAATGATCTGCACGCGCACTTTTGCGCTCACGAGGCCAGCGAAATCGCCCGTATCCAGGCCATGCTCGGTTTGTTCGAGAGTCGCGAGTGCTTGAGCCGGCGCCTGGCGCTGTACTTTGGCGATGAGCAGGCGCCCGAACATTGTGGGCACTGTTCGGTATGCCAGGGCCATGTCGCGAGCCTGCCGCAACCGCCGGAGCTGCCGCCGTTGAGGGGGCGCGACGCGCAGGCACTGTGCGCGGCCTTCGCCGAAAAACACCTGCAGCATGCCGGCCACAAACCGAGCCACGAGTGCTTGACGCGTTTTCTCTGTGGCGTGACCACGCCGCTGTTGACCAAGCTCAAGGCGCGTCAGTTGGCCGGATTCGCTGCGCTGGAGGATTACCCCTACGCCGAGGTACGCGAGTGGTTGACGGGCCTGTAGGAGCGAGCTCTGCTCGCGAATATTGCTGCGGCAAAGGGCTTCGCGAGCAGAGCTCGCTCCTACAAAGGTAAGCCCCATAGCCCGGATGCAATCCGGGGAATACGGGTCGCGATGCCCCGGATTGCATCCGGGCTACCTGGCCAGCTTGTGTGCACCATCGGCGCTCGGGATTCGGTGCGCGCGGCGCACCTTATGGGTTAGCGCGTTGCCCTTCGGCCAGGGTCCAGTCCACCAGCTCGCGGGACAAACGATCACCGGCCTGGCCGAAGGCGGCCACCACCGCTGGTACCGACGTATCAGTCGCCGGCTGGCTGACGCTGAAGCGGTGGCTGGCGAGGATGCGTTGATCACGCGCGTCGACCAGGCGCACGTCGAGCTGGATCAGCGCTTCGGGACGGCCATCGCGATACTGACTGTGGAAGCTGCGCAGGTCGCTGACCAGCTCCAGGTCGGCCTGCAGGCGTTGTTCTTCATTGCTCAGCGCCTGAACCCGGCTGTCGTCGTGGAAGGCGTCGAGCAGGCGGCCGCGCAGCAGTTGTGGCGTGCGCTCGCTCCAGCGTACGCCCTGGTAGGTGTTGACTCGACCCGGCTCGGGCAGCACGACGATGCGTGTGCCGTCGAGCAACTGGTTGCTGACCGGACTGTTGATGCGCAATGACCAGTCGACGCGCTGGGTCTGCGTCGGTAACGCGGCGCCCGGTAGCAGGTAGATATCCAGCGGTTCGCTCTGTGGCAGGATCGAGCAAGCGCTGAGCAGGCCGGCGGCCAGCAGCAGAGACAGGCGCTTCATGGTTGGAACTCCTTGATGCTGTCGTTGCGCAGCAGGTATCCGGTGGGGTCCTGCTCCAGGCGTCGCGAGAAGCTACGCAGGGCGCCGAGGGTATCGCGCAGTTCGCCAATCGCCGGGCCTAGCTCGCCGAGGCCCTGCATGCCGTTGTCCAGCGCGCTGCGGTTGCTCTGCAGCAACTCCTCGATATTGCGGCTGCTGCGTTCCAGCGAGGCCATCAGGCGTTCGGCATTGGCCAGTACCTGGCTGCCCTGGCCGTCGAGCAGGCTATTGGCCGTGCGCATCAACTCGGCCGCTTCACGGGTGGCGGCACTGGTATGGCGCAAGACTTCGCCCAACTCATCACGTTGCTCGGCGATACCCGCAGTGGCCTGCTCCAGATTTTCCAGGGTGCGCGACACGCGGTCGGCGTTCTCGCGCGAGAGCATGCGGTTGGCGCGGTTGAGCAGGCGAGTGATGTTGACCACCAGGTCTTCGCCGTTGGCCATCAGCCGTGAGAGAGGTGAGCGGTCGGCGATGATGATGCCGGGTTCTCCATTCTGGCTTTCCAGTGCCGGGCTCTCCGGGCTGCCGCCATGCAGCTGGATCACCGCCAGGCCGGTGATGCCGGTAATCGCCAGGCGGGCGCGGGTATCCTGTTTGATCGGTGTCTGGCCGACGATGCGAATCCGCGCCCGCACGGTACGCGGGTCGTCCGGGTCGAGCCCCAGGCTGATTACATCGCCGACCTTGATCCCGCTGTACTGCACGGCGCTGCCCTGCGACAGGCCGGTGACCGCCTCGTTGAAGATCACCTCGTAGTCGGTAAAGGCGCGATCCGCTCCGGCCTTGTTCAGCCACAGGCCGAACAGCAGCGCGGCGCCCACCGTGAGCACGGTGAACAGGCCGATCAGCACATGATGGGCTCTGGGTTCCATTCATTGACTCCCTGCCGCCGTAGCGGCCTGTGCGGCCGCGCGTCCACGCGGGCCGTGAAAATATTCCTGAATCCAGGCGTCGTCTGTTGCAGCCACCACGTCCAGGCGGTCGGCCACCAGCACCTTCTTCTGCGCCAGCACCGCAACCCGATCACAGATGCTGTAGAGCGTGTCCAGGTCGTGGGTGACCAGGAACACGCTCAGGCCGAGGCTGTCGCTGAGGGTGCGGATCAATTGGTCGAAGGCCGCGGCGCCAATCGGGTCGAGGCCGGCGGTGGGCTCGTCGAGAAACAGAATGTCCGGGTCGAGCGCCAGGGCACGGGCCAGGGCGGCGCGTTTGACCATGCCGCCGGACAGCGAACTGGGGTATTTGCTGGCGGCATCCTGCGGCAGACCAGCCAGGGCGATCTTGACCTTGGCCAGGCGTTCGGCTGCAGCGCGCGACAGGCCGGCGTGCTCGATCAGCGGCAGGGCGATGTTCTCGCTGACGGTCAGCGAGGAGAACAGCGCGCCGCGCTGGTAGAGCACGCCGAAGCGTCGCTCCAACAGCGAGCGGCGTTCGGCCGGCAGGCTCAGCAGCTCTTCGCCGAAAACGCGCACGGTGCCGGCATTGGGCTGGCGCAGGCCGACGATGCTACGCAGCAGCACCGACTTGCCGGTGCCGGAGCCGCCGACCACGCCGAGGATCTCGCCGCGGTACAGGTCGAAATCCAGGTGTTCGTGCACCACCTGGCTGCCGAAGCGATTACACAGGTCGCGTACCTCGATGACGGTATCTCGGCTCACCAGCCCATCTCCATCAGAAATAGCGCCGCCAGGGCGTCGAGCAGGATGACCACGAAGATCGATTGCACCACCGCCGAGGTGGTGTGCTCACCCACCGATTGCGCACTGCCACTGACCTTGAAGCCTTCCAGGCAGCCGATCAGGGCGATCAGGAAGGCGAAGATCGGAGCCTTGAGCAGGCCGACCAGAAAGTGCCGCAGCAGGTCGCTGTCCTGCAGGATCGACAGGTACATGGCCGCCGGAATATCCAGCGACAGGGCGCAGACCAGGGCGCCGCCAAGCATGCCGCTGAGCATGGCGATGAAGGTCAGGATCGGCAGGGCGATGAGCATGGCGAACACCCGCGGCAGCACCAGCAGCTCGATGGGGCTCAGGCCTAGGGTGCGAATGGCGTCGATTTCCTCGTTGGCCTTCATCGAGCCGATCTGTGCGGTGAAGGCGCTGGCGGTACGGCCGGCCATGAGAATGGCGGTGAGCAGCACGCCGAATTCGCGCAGGAAGGAGAAGGCGACCAGGTTCACCGTGTAGATGCTGGCGCCGAAGTCGGCGAGGATGGTCGCGCCGAGAAAGGCCACCACGGCGCCAACCAGAAAGGTCAGCAGGGCGACGATGGGCACCGCATTCAGCCCGCATTGCTCCAGATGCGCGGCCAGCGAGGTCAGGCGCCAGCGTGCCGGGCGCACCAGTATCGCCAGCATGCTGGTCAGGGTCAGGCCCATGAAACCGAGCAGGGCGCGGCCCTGGTGCCACAGGCTTTCGACCACTTCGCCGATGTGCCCGAGCACTTCGCGCAGCACAGACGGCTCCGGTGGCGTTTGCGCCTGCTGGCTGCCGGCCATGGCATTGGCCACCGTCAGCAGCAGGGCGCGGCGTTGTTCGTCGAGTTCGCTCTGCTTGATCAGTTGACTTAGGCGTTCGCTGCCGAACAGCTCCACCAGCAGGGCGGCGCCGGCGGTATCCAGGGCGGCCAGCTGGCTGAGGTCGACGGGCTCCTTGCTCTTCACGCGTTCGCGCAGGGCCAGCACCTGGGGTTCGAGCTGGCTGTAGTGGGCCAGCGTCCAGTCGCCACCCAGCCGCAAGCCGCTGGCGGCGTCCGTGCTGCTGGTCTGCTGCAAGGTCAGGTAGGGAGTGGTCATCGGCACAGCTTAGCGCCGCACGGGCGCATCCGGCCAGTCGCGCTATTCACTCGGCGTTCTGTGCCTCTTCTCGGGCCAGTTGCTGGATATAGCTTGCGAAGCCAGGATCTTCGCCGCGCAGCAATTGCGGCAGACGCTCGCGGAAGTCCTCGCGGCGACTCCATTCGCGCATGTAATCCTCCCAGGAGTGCCAGCGGCGCCGGCGTTTCTCGTCCATCTTCGGTTCGTAGAGCAGCAGGTAGGCGCGCTCGAACAGCGAGACCAGCATGTCGAAGATCACCAGCATGCGCTCCTGCTGCTCTTCGCTGAGGTCGGCCGTGGCGTGCTGGCTGCGCAGGCGCAGATCGGGGTTGGCCAGTACCACTTCGAGAAAGTCGATGTAGGCGTCGGACACCTGCTGCCAGGTGGCGTCTTCCTCGTTCTGCCGTTCCTTGCGTTGCTCGAAGAGAAAGACGGCGATGGCGAACGGCAACGCCACCACGGTGACGATGTAGGACAGCAGTTCCCAGTTGGCCGTGTTCATGAGCGCTCTCGTCGGTTGTTCCTGAGCCACTCTAGCCACACGAAAGAACGGATGACAGCGTTCTCGACTAGGGTGAAGCTCAGCATTCATCTCTAGCGAGTGTGTCTCATGTCCGTGGAACACCTGGATGTTCTGATCATCGGCGCTGGCCTGTCCGGTGTCGGTGCCGCCTGCCACCTCAAGCGCCTGTGCCCGGGCAAGCGCTTCGCCATTCTGGAAGGGCGCGAGGCCATGGGCGGGACCTGGGATCTGTTTCGTTATCCGGGCATCCGCTCCGACTCGGACATGTACACCCTGGGCTACAACTTCAAGCCCTGGAGTGACCCGCAGGCCATTGCTGACGGCCCGTCGATCCGTCATTACATCGAGCAGACCGCCGCCGAGCATGGTGTCGACCGACTGATCCGCTATCGGCACAGAGTGCTCAAGGCCGATTGGTGCAGTACCAGCGCCACCTGGCAACTGCTGGTGCAGCGCGGCGACGACAGCGAGCCGCTGCACATGAGCTGCCAGTTCCTGATGATGTGCACCGGCTACTACCGCTACGAAGCCGGCTACACGCCGGAGTTCGTCGGCCGCGAGGATTTTCAGGGCACGTTCATTCACCCGCAGCTGTGGCCGGAGGGCTTCGACTGCAACGGCAAGCGCGTGCTGGTGATCGGTAGCGGTGCTACCGCCGTGACCCTGGTGCCGGCGCTGGCCGAACAGGGGGCGCTGGTCACCATGCTGCAGCGCTCGCCCAGTTACGTGATCAACCTGCCGCAGCGCGATGCGCTGTCCAATGCGCTACGCCGCGTCCTGCCCGAGAAGTGGGTGTATCGCCTGGCACGCGGACGCAACGTGACCCTGCAGCTGGTCTTCTACAAGCTGGCCAAGCGTTTTCCCAACCTGGTGCGCCGGGTGCTGCTGGGCTTGGTGCGGCGGCAATTGGGTGGCGTCGATCTGCGCCACTTCAGCCCCCGCTACAAGCCTTGGGACCAGCGCGTCTGCGCGGTGCCGGACGGTGATCTGTTCCGGGTGCTGCGCCACGGCAAGGCGCAGGTGGTGACCGCCGAGATCGAGCGCTTGACCACGCAGGGCATCCGCCTGAAAAACGGTGAAGAGCTGGCTGCCGACGTGATCGTCAGTGCTACCGGCCTGTATCTGCAGTTGTTCGGCGGCATCGCCGTGAGCGTCGATGGCGCGCCCTTCGAGGCGCCGAAGAGCATGGGTTATCGCGGCATCATGCTGCGCGACTTGCCCAACCTGGCGGTGGTGATGGGCTATACCAACGCCAGCTGGACGCTCAAGGCCGACCTTTCCAGCGAATACTTCTGCCGCCTGATCAATCATCTGGAGGCCATCGGCATGCGCCAGGTGACGCCTCGTGACAGCGCAGGCGATATCCGCCAGGAGCCCTTTCTCGACCTGCAATCAGGCTATATCGAGCGCGCGGCGCACCTGCTCCCCGCTCAGGGCGACCGGGTGCCATGGAAGCTGCACCAGAACTACCTGCTCGATTTGGCGCTGCTGCGCTACGGCAAGCTGGAGGACGATTATCTGCTGTTCTCCAGCCCGCACGACACACAGCGAACGGCGCTGGCGCGGCCCTGATTCCAGGGGGGTATAGCGAATGTCCTACAATAAAATGCAGAATTGCGCCGCTTACGTTCCTGGCATAGCGCCACTACAATTTTGCGATCTGTGTCACGGATGAACCAGCGGGTGCTGGGCACCCATTCAACGAGAGGTCGGCTATGAAGGAACAGCGCCATCTACCCGCTCTGCGGGCTCATATCGAGCAACTGCTGAGCAAAGGCTGGATCATTTCCAGTCGCAATCCCCTGACCCTGCAGCACGGTCACCGCTGCTATCTCGTCTCCCACGGCATGCTGATCAGCGACTCTGCTTCGCGCGCTGCCTGAAACGCTTTCCCGACCGCTTCGCCGTTATCCCGCCTGGCGCAGCGGCATTTTTGGTTACCGGATATTGCGTCCGTAAACTGCTGCAGTTTCTCTCTCGCTCCCGTCATAGCCGGGTTCCAGCGTATTCCTCTCCGTCGTTCTCGGTCGCTACCGAACCTGTAGTGGATGTAACGCCTTGGTTCGAGCGTGGTCAGTGCCTATAACCAATCGGTCACTGTTCGAGGAACCACGCCATGCCCAGTCGTCGTCGAGTCCTGCAAGGCAGCGCCAGCCTGGCGGCGTTAGCCGCGCTGATGCCCTGGCTACCGTCCTCTGTTTTCGCCTCCGAAACCTTGCTGACGCGGGCGATTCCCAGCAGCGGCGAGCAGTTGCCGGTGATCGGCCTGGGAACGTCGCGCACGCATGACGTGGCGATGACCGATGCGGCGCTGCAACCCTTGCGTGAAGTGCTGCAGGCACTGGTCAACGGCAGCGCCAGCCTGGTGGATACCGCGCCCAGCTACGGTCGGGCTGAGGCCGTGTGTGGCGCTTTGGCTGCCGAAGACGGCATGCGCAAGAAACTGTTCCTGGCCAGCAAGGTGTCGTCCACTGGGCGTTCTCCCGGCGAGCGTCAGATAGAGGCCAGCTTCGCCGCACTGCGCACCGACAGCATCGACCTGATGCAGGTGCACAACCTGCAGGACACCAGTACCCAGCTTGGTCTGTTGCGCGAGCTGAAAGAGCAGGGGCGGGTACGTTACATCGGCGTCACCCACTATCTGGATTCCGCCCATGAGCGCCTGCTTGAGGTGCTGCGCAAGGAACCGGTGGATTTCGTTCAGTTCAACTACTCCATCGGTGAGCGCAACGCCGAGCGCGAGCTGTTGCCCTATTGCGCCGACAAGGGCATTGCGGTGCTGATCAACCGGCCGTTCCAGCGCTCGGCACTGTTCGACCGAGTCAAGGGCAAAAGCCTGCCGGACTGGGCTGCGGTGGAACTGGACGCCACGTCCTGGGCGCAGTTGATGCTCAAGTTCATCCTCGCCAATCCGGCGGTGACCGCAGTGATCCCGGCGACCTCTACGCCGCGCTACATGGCCGACAATATCCTTGCCGGCCAGGGTCGTCTGCCCGACGCGGCGCAGCGCCAGCGCATCATCGAACTGTTCGCCTGAGATGCAGGCGCTCACCCGGCGCCTGGCACGGGCGATCAATGCCGAGGGCGAAGAACTGGCTGCGGTACTGGCCGGCTTCGCCCTGTTCTTCTGCCTGTTCGCCGGCTACTTCATGTTGCGGCCGATCCGCGAGGCAATGGGCATCACTGGCGGAGTGAACAACCTGCAGTGGCTGTTCACTGCCACCTTTGTCGTCATGCTGCTGGCCGTGCCGCTGTTCGCCTGGCTCAACTCGAAAGTGCCGCGCATTCATTTCATCGACTGGGTGTACGGTTTCTTCTGCCTCAACCTGCTCGCCTTCGTCCTGCTGTTTCGCGTCGACCATGACAGCGTGTGGCTGGCGCGGGTGTTCTACGTATGGATCTCGGTCTACAACCTGTTCGTCGTTTCGGTGGCCTGGAGCCTGATGGCCGACGTGTTCGATGGCGCCCAGGCGCGCCGGCTGTTCGCCTTCATCGCGGCGGGCGCCAGCGTCGGTGGGCTCTGTGGGCCGCTACTGAGCACGCTGCTGATCGGGAGCGTCGGCGAGTCTGGCTTGATGCTGATGGCGGCCGTGCTACTGGGTGCGGCGATGGGGTTCAAGCGCTATCTGATGGCTTGGCGTGAACAGCAGGGCGCCGGGAGACCGGGGGCAGTGAGCGACGAGAGCCCACGACGTCCGGTACCGGGCAACCCTTTCAGCGGTCTGACGCGCATGCTCGGCTCGCGCTACTTGCTCGGCATCGGTGCGTTCATCCTGTTGCTGACCTCGGTCAGCACCTTTCTCTACTTCGAGCAGGCGCGCCTGGTGGCCGAGCTGTTTCCGGATCGCGCCGCGCAGGTGAAGGTGTTCGGGGTGATCGATTTCGTCGTGCAGGCCGGCGCACTGGCCGCGCAGTTGTTCATCACCGGTCGGGTGGCGCAGAAGCTCGGTGTGCGCGTGCTGCTGTCGATCGTGCCGGCGCTGGTGTGCTTGGGCTTTATCGGCCTGGCGCTGGCGCCGACCTTCGCCATGCTGGCGGCGCTGATGATCGTGCGCCGCATCGGTGAATATGCCTTCGTCCGGCCGGGGCGGGAAATGCTCTTCGCCCCGCTGGACGCCGAGAGCAAATACAAGGCGAAGAACTTCATCGATACCGTGGTCTATCGCGGCGGTGATGCCCTCAGCGGCTGGGCCAAGGCCGGGCTGGACATGCTCGGTCACGGTGCCTGGCTGGTGGCCATGGTCGGGGCGCTGTGCGCCGCGCTATGGGGCGTGCTCGGCTGGTATCTGGGCGGCCGCGCCGACCGACAGGCCGATGCGTAGGGCGGGTGCAATCCGTCGCTTCGGCAATGGCGGGTTGCACCCGCCCTACAAAACTACTCCGCGACTGCGACGATTTCTTCGATCAGCCATTGCAGCGCGGCATCGCGTTGGCGCTGCGCCAGGCTGACCACTTCCAGGTGGAAGGGGCCGAGAGTGAAGGGCAGTTCGAACAACTGCAGCGGCAGCAGCGTGGCGAAATGCCGAGCTAGAGCGGTTGGCAGCACCGCAGTCAGTTCGCTGCCGGCGACGATATGCGCGGCCTGCAGAGTTCGGCGTGGTGTAGAGAATCTGCCGCGACAGGCCTTGCTCGCCGAGCCACTGGTCGACCATGCCGCGGGTCTGCCCGCCATGCACCCAGAGGTGGCGCAGGCGCAGGAAGGTGGCCAGGTCCGGTTGCGCCTGCAGTAGCGGGTGGTCGTTGCGCGCCGCCAGCTTGAGTGTCTCGCTCATCCAGTGACGGCGAGCGAAGCGCGCAGGAATCTCGTCGAAGCGGCCCAGCACCAGATCCAACTCGCCCTTGTCCAGCGCCTCCATCGGCAGGCTCGGGCTGAGGTGGCGAATATCGATGCCGATACCCGGCGCTTTTTGGCTCAGGCGGTCGAGCAGGCGCGGCATGCACACCAGCTCCACATAGTCGGTGACGGCGATGCGAAAGCGCTGGCGACTCTCGCCGGGATCGAAGCTTTCCCCGGCGCTCAGGCTTTGTTCCAGCTGGCGCAGGGCGCTGCGAATCGGCGCCTCCAGCGCCAGCGCCCGGGGTGTCGGTTGCATGCGCCGGCCCACGCGTACCAGCAGCGGGTCGTCGAGCAGTTCACGCAGGCGGCCCAGTGCATTGCTCACGGCGGGCTGGCTGAGGGACAGGCGCTCGGCGGCGCGCGACACGTTCTGCTCACGCAACAGGGCATCGAGCACGCGCAGCAGGTTGAGGTCGAAGTTGCTGAAATTCATCTGCTGAATACGTCGTATCACAAGACTAAATTTCAAAAATAGTAGCGGCTTGCTTATCGTGACCCAAGCTTTTCCCTGCGTATTCGAGAGGAACAACAATGACTCAAGTCGTCTCGCCGCTTCGCTGTGCCGCCGTGATCGGTGCCGGCACCATGGGCCGCGGCATCGTCATCAGCCTGGCCAATGCCGGCTTGCGCGTGCTGTGGCTGGACAACAACCCGCAGATGGTCGAGCAGGGCCTGGCGATGGCCGAGGAAACCTGGGCGCATAACGTCGCCAAGGGCCGTATCGCTTCACTGGAAGCGGCGGCGCGACGCGCACGTATCGAAGCGGTGGACAGCTATGCGGCGTTGGCCGACGCTGACCTGGTGATCGAGGCGGTGTACGAGAACCTCGAACTCAAGCAGCGCATCTTCCGCGAGCTGGACGCGGTGATGAAGCCCGGCGCCATCCTCGCCAGCAACACCTCGGCGCTGGATATCGACGCCATCGCCGCGGTCACTTCGCGGCCAGAAGCGGTGCTGGGCCTGCACTTCTTCAGCCCGGCGCACATCATGAAACTGCTGGAAATCGTGCGGGGCGCCGAAACCGCACCAGCCGTGCTGCAGGCCACGCAGGAACTGGGCGCGCGCATGGGCAAGGTGGCGGTGGTGGCCGGCAACTGCCATGGTTTCATCGGCAACCGCATGCTGCACAACTACGTGCGCGAGGCGCGCATGTTGCTGCTCGAAGGCGCCTGGCCGCATCAGGTGGATGCGGCGCTGCAGGGCTTTGGCTTCGCCATGGGACCGTTTCGCATGTACGACGTGGTCGGCATCGATCTGGAGTGGCGCGCCCGTGAACTGGCCGGCCAGGGTCAGGACGACCCGGCGGTGCAGGTGGATAACCGCTTGTGCGAACAGGGGCGCTTCGGCCAGAAGAGCGGCAAGGGTTATTACCTGTACGCACCGGGTAGTCGCCAGGCCGAGCACGACCCGCAGGTGGACGCGCTGGTGCAGGCCGAGTCCGAGCGTCTGGGCTTTAGTCGCCGTGATATTGGCAACGAGGAGATTCTCGAGCGCTGCCTGCTGGCACTGGTCAACGAAGGGGCGAAGATTCTTGAAGAGAACATCGCAGCCAACAGCCACGACATCGATCTGGTCTACCTCAACGGCTACGGGTTTCCCATCGAGCGCGGTGGCCCGATGAGTTGGGCCGATGGCGAGGGCGTCGGCGCCATTGGTCAGCGCCTGCGGCACCTGGCCGAACGCTTCGGCAGCCATTGGCAACCAGCGCCGTTGATCGAGCGCCTGGCCAGCGAGAACAAGCACTTCAGCGACGTACAGAAGGGCCGGGTATGAGCTATCAGGCGCCATTGCGCGACATGCGTTTCGTGCTGCACGAGCTGTTCGATGCTACCGGCCACTGCGAACGCCTGGGCAACGGCCTGGACCGCGAGCTGATCGACGGCGTGCTGGAGGAGGCTGCGGCCTTCGCTGCCGGTGAGGTCGCACCGCTCAATCGCAACAGCGATGAGCAAGGCTGCCAACTGCGCGACGGCGCGGTGACCACGCCCAAGGGTTTTCGCGAGGCCTACCAGCAATACGTGGACAACGGCTGGGCGAGCATGACCGGGCCGGTGGAGCACGGCGGCCAGGGCTTTCCGCAACTGGTGGCTTTCGCCTTCCATGAGATGCTGATGGGCGCTTCGCTGTCCTTCCGCGTTTACTCCGGGCTAACCGAGGGCGCGGTGCTGGCGCTGCACAAGCACGGCAGCGAAACGCTGAAACAGCATTACCTGGGCAAGCTGGTCAGCGGCCAATGGACCGGCACCATGTGCCTGACCGAGCCGCAGGCTGGCACCGATCTGGCGCTGTTGCGTACTCGCGCCGAGCCGCAGGCCGACGGCAGCTATCGCGTCAGCGGCAGCAAGATCTTCATCAGTGGCGGCGAGCAGGATCTGTCGGAAAACATCATCCACCTGGTACTGGCGCGTCTGCCGGATGCGCCGGCGGGCGTGAAGGGCATCAGCCTGCTGCTGGTGCCGAAGTTTATCGCCAACGAGATCGGTGAGCCGGGCGAACGCAACACGCTGTCGTGCGGCGCCATCGAGCACAAGATGGGCATCAAGGGCGCCTCCACCTGCGTGATGAACTTCGACGGCGCCAGCGGCTGGCTGGTGGGCGAGGCCAACCAGGGCCTGGCCTGCATGTTCACCATGATGAATGACGCGCGCTTTCAGGTCGGTCTGCAGGGTCTCGGCATCGGCGAGGCGTCCTTCCAAGGCGCGCTGCGTTATGCCCGTGAGCGCCTGCAGTCGCGCGGTCTGGCCGGCGTACAGGCGCCGGACAAGGCGGCCGACCCGATCATCGTGCATCCCGACGTGCGACGCATGCTGTTGACCCAGAAGACCCTGGTCGAAGGCAGTCGCATGCTCGCTGCCTACACCGCGCGCCAGCTCGATCTGGAGCACGGCGCCGAGTCGGCCGAGGCGCGCAAGGCGGCCGGCAAGCGCGCGGCGCTGCTGATTCCCATCGTCAAGGCGTTCTTCACCGACATGGGCCAGGAAGTGGCCAGCCACGGCGTACAGATATACGGCGGGCACGGCTTCATCCGCGAGTGGGGCATGGAGCAACTGATGCGCGACAGCCGCATCACCCAACTCTACGAGGGCACCAACGGCATCCAGGCGCTGGACTATATCCGTCGCAAGCTGCTGGGCGACGGTGGTGCCGAGCTGTCTGCCATGCAGGCCGAGTTCAGCGAGCTGTGCGACGTCCAGGCCGGTCGCCCGGCACTGGTGGAGATGGCGGCCGTGGTGCAGGCGCGTCTCGGTGAATGGCGCGAGCTGAGCAGTGCCGTGATCGCCGCCTGTCAGCGTGACCCGCAGGAGATCGGCGCTACCTCGGTGGATTTCCTCCAGTACTCGGCTTATCTGCTGCTGGCTGGTTTCTGGCTGCAGGCGGCGGCGCGAGCGCAGGATGCGCTGGAGGCGGGCAGCGGCGAGGCCGCGTTCTACCAGGCCAAGCTGCACAGTGCGCAGTTCTACCTGCGCCGCGTGCTGCCACGCGCCAGCGCGCACCGCGAGGCGCTGCTGGGTGGGGCGGATTGTTTGATGGCCTTGGACGAGGAGAGCTTCGCGTTCTAGCACGGGTTATTGGTGCGCGCGGCGCACCCTACACGTGAGACGTGCAGCGGCGTAGCCCGGATGCAATCCGGGGAAATTTGCCTGACCGATCCCGGATTGCATCCGGGCTACAACAAGAGGAGCAATCCCATGCATCCCTTCAGCTTCGCCACCACCGCGCAGATCCTCTGCGAATCCGGCGCCAGCCTGCGCCTGGCCGAACTCTGTCGTGAGCGCGGCGCGCGCCGCGTACTGATCGTTACCGACCCCGGCATCACTCGTCTCGGTATGCTCGAAGCGCTGCTGCCGGGCTTTACTCGCGCGGGTATGAGTGTGCAGGTGTTCGACCAGGTGCTGGCCGACCCGCCGGAAGCCGTGGTGTTGGCCGCTGTGGCGCAGGCTCGCGAGTTGCAGGCGGAGCTGGTGGTTGGCTTCGGTGGCGGCAGTTCGATGGATGTCGCCAAACTGGTGGCGTTGTTGGCGCATCCCGACGGCGGCCAGTCGCTCAGTGAGATCTATGGTGTGGGCAATGCCCGCGGTCGGCGCCTGCCGCTGATTCAGGTACCGACCACGGCCGGCACTGGCTCCGAGGTGACGCCCATCGCCATCGTCACCACCGGCGAAACCACCAAGATGGGCGTGGTTTCGCCGCTGCTTCTGCCTGATCTGGCTCTGCTCGATGCCGACCTCACCCTCGGCCTGCCAGCGGCGGTCACCGCGGCTACGGGCATCGACGCCATGGTGCATGCCATCGAGGCCTACACCAGCGCGCTGAAGAAGAACCCCATTTCCGACCTGCTGGCACGCGAGGCGTTGCGCTTGCTGGCGGCCAATCTCGATGAAGTAGTGCGCAACGGCAGCAACCGCCAGGCGCGCCAGGCCATGTTGCTCGGCGCCTGCCTGGCCGGTCAGGCGTTCGCCAATGCGCCGGTAGCGGCGGTGCATGCGCTGGCCTATCCATTGGGTGGGCATTTTCATATTCCCCATGGGCTGTCCAATGCCCTGGTACTACCGCAGGTGCTGGCCTTCAATGCGCCAGCCGCCGCGCCGCTGTATGCCGAGCTGGCGCCACTGGTGCTGGGTGAGCGCTTACGGGCGGGCAGTGTGATTGCCCAGACCGAGCAACTGATCGAGGCGCTGGCCGGCTTCAGTCAGCGCAGCGGCTTGCCGACGCGGCTGCGCGATGCCGGCGTTAGCGAGGCAATGTTGCCCACGCTGGCGGCGGACGCCATGCTGCAACAGCGCCTGCTGGTGAACAATCCACGCGAAATGAACGAGCAGCAGGCGCTAGTCATTTACCAAGCTGCCTATTGAGGCAAGGTTGTCGTTGGTGCGCACGGCGCACCCTAACGGTCCAGCGCCATCCCTGCCGTAGGGTGCGCCGTGCGCACCGAGGCCACCCAAGGACTATCAATGAATCAACCCCAATACCTGCGTGGTGACTACCGCCACTTCCAGCCGATCACCACGCGCTGGCACGACAACGACATCTACGGCCACGTGAACAACGTGACCTACTACAGCTACTTCGACAGTGCGGTGAATGCTTACCTGATCGCCGAAGGTGGCCTGGATATCCATGACGGCGCAGTGGTGGGTTTCGTGGTCAGCTCCAGCTGCGATTACTTCGCCTCCATCGCCTTCCCCGATGCCATCGAAGTGGGGCTGCGCGTCGGCAAGTTGGGCAACAGTTCGGTGCAGTACGAGCTGGCCATCTTCAAGGCGGGTGAGGAGCAAGCCTGTGCCGCTGGGCGTTTTGTCCATGTGTTCGTCGACCGGGCGAGCAATCGTCCCGTCGCGATCCCCGAGACCTTGCGTGCGGCGCTGGCGGCATTACAGGTGGATTGAGAGCGGCGCACCCACGTGGAGCCCCGCGCCAGAGTCCGGCCTGCTAGGCTGTGAGCTGTCATTCGCCAGGGAGTGCCCATGTCCGATCTCGAGCGCGAGCAGGCGCAGCAGCGCGCCACTCGCATCGCCGCCTTCCGCGAGGAGCTGGCCGAGCTGCGCCAGGAGCAGATATTGCACCTGAGCGAAGCGCAGGAGCAGGCCGTCGCCGAGCATCATCGCCAGTTGCTGGCGCACTTTCGCCAGACGCTGGATATCGACGCCGATGCCCGCGCTCGCCAGTTGTCGCTGGGCATGCGCCTAGCCTCGCTGTTCGGCGCGCTGGCGCTGGCGGCCGGGCTGTTCTTCCTGTTCTATCAGTTCTGGGGGCTGTTCGATGCCATTGCGCAAGTCGCCATCCTTCTCGGCAGTAGCCTGGGCAGCTTGTTGCTGTGCTTCTGGCTCCAGGCCCGCGACACCTCGGGTTACTACGCCAAGCTGGCGGCGGTGCTGGCATTCGTCTGCTTCGTGCTGAACCTGTCGATGCTCGGGCAAATCTTCAATATCACGCCTTCGGACAAGGCTCTGTTGCCTTGGGGAGCCTTGGCCCTGTTGCTGGCCTACCAGTGTCGCCAGCGCCTGCTGCTGGTGGTGGCGTTGCTCTGCTTCGGCCTGTTCGTCGCAGCGCGCCTGGGCGACTGGGCGGGCTGGCACTGGTGGTCGCTGGGCGAACGGCCGGAGTTGTTCATGCCGCTGGCGGCGCTGCTGCTCCTGCCGCAATGGCTCGAGCAGCGGCGCTATCCGGGCTTTGCCGCCTGCTACCGAGTGGTCGGGTTGCTCTACCTGCTCGGCCCGGTGCTGGTGTTGTCCTACTGGGGGGGCGGCAGCTATCTCGACTGGTCGACTGGGTGGATCGAGGCGTTCTACCAGACACTCGGCTTCGTCCTGGCGGGGGCAGCGATCTGGCTGGGCATTCGCCGTGGTTGGGGTGAAGTGGTCAATACCGGTTTGCTCTTCGCCCTGGTCATGCTCTTCGCCAAATTGTTCGACTGGTGGTGGCAACTGCTGCCGCGCTACCTGTTCTTCCTCCTGCTTGGCTTGATCGCCGTGCTGTTACTGGTGGTGTTGCAACGCTGGCGGCGCAGCGCGCCGGGAGGTGCGCAATGAAGCGGGCAGCGTGGCTTGGTCTTGGCGTGGTGCTGCTGAGCAATGCCGTCGCACTGGGTGGCGTCTGGTACAACCGCAGCGGCGAGCGCGAGGCGCAACTGCAGCTCAGCGAGCGTGAATTGCAGCGCGTCTATGGTGGCTGGTTACGTGATGAAGACGATGGCGTACTGCGCCTGCAACTGAGCTGGCAGCGCCCCGGAGAGGGCTGGCAACTACCCTGGCTGGACGAGGCCAAATTGCACGAGCTGGGTTACTCGGCGACCGACGAGCAGGCCTTGCGGCGGCAGCCGGCACGCGAGGTCTGGTGGGTGCTGGAGCTGGATGGGCCGCTGTACCGCAGCCAGGTCGAGCAGGCCCGTCAAGCATTGGCCGTCGCCGAGGCCGAGTTGCAGGCCAAGTCCGAGAGTGAGGTGTTGCAGCAGGCGCGCGATGATCGCCAGCGTCGCCTGCAATTCGTCGAACAGCAGGCCAGCCGTCTGATGCTGGTGGATGCGGGCGTGGATGCGCAGGTACTGCGCAAGCGCTGGCCGGATCGGCAGCGCCAGGTGTTACTGGCCGGGCGTATCGAGCCCTATCGCCAGGTTACGGAGGCCGGTTATGGCGCGACCGTTCGCCTGGAGAACGACCGCCTGAGTGTGCCCTACGCCTATCGCGACTTGGCGCGTGGCTGGGAGCGCAGCTACGAACAGACAGGGTTCAAGGCGCAGGTCGAAGTGGCCTTCGGTCGTCGCCATGAACCCTGGGTACTCAGCATCCGTCAGTGACGGCGCCAGTGTTTGTGGTGCTTCTTGTGTTTCTTGCCATGGTGGCGGTGATGTTTGCCGCGACGATCATCGTCGTAGCTGGCATTGCCCATGTAGTTGCCCAGCGCGCCGCCAGCACCGCCGCCGACTGCTGCACCGACCACGCCGCCGGTGTTGCCACCGACCTGCTGACCGACGACGTTACCGCCCGCTGCGCCCAGCGCGCCGCCAATGGCCGCTTCGGTACGGCTGCGGCGATCAGCGCCGACCATGCTGCCGGCGGCGCCACCGAGACCGGCACCGACCGCGGCGCCCGTGTTGCCACCGACCTGCTGACCCACCATCGCACCCACGGCTCCGCCTAGGGCACCACCCAGGCCAGCTTCGGTATTGCCGGCAAAGGCAAAACCGCCGCTAGTCAGGCCCAGGGAAAGAAAGAAGAGTTGCAGTGACTTCATGAGAACCTCGTACAGGAGTCGCCGGATCGACGTTATGCCATTGACCGGCGATGCCTGTGCGAGGTTCCTGGCCGCCGGTCAGCTCGCTGCGCTGCTGCCCAGCAGATTGCCGCCGTTGGCGGCCTGCAGGCAGATGGCGACGAACTTGCTGGTCGGTGTGCTGCTGCCGACACCGGCGCTTTCCAGTGGCACCAGCGGGTTGGCTTCGGGGAAGTAGGCGGCGGCCTGGCCGGCAGGAATGTCGAAGGCGAGCAGGGTGAAGCCGCTGATGCGGCGCTCGATGCCGTCGTTCCACAGCGAACGAATGTCCACCTTCTGCCCAGGCTTGAAGCCCAGACGCAGGATGTCCGCCTCGTTGGCGAAGAGCACGTCGCGTTGGCCGCGCACGCCACGGTAGCGGTCGTCGAGGCCGTATACGGTGGTGTTGTACTGGTCGTGCGAACGCAGGGTCTGCAGGATCAGGTCCGGCGTTTCACCGCTCTCACGCACTTGCGGGGGCAGCAGGTCGGCGAGCAGGGCGTTGGCCTTGAAGTTGGCCTTGCCGGAGGCCGTCTTCCATTGCCGCGCGCCAGCCGAGTTGCCGAGGTAGAAACCACCGGGGTGGGCAACACGCTGGTTGAAATCGTGGAAACCGGGAATGGTATCGGCGATCAGGTCGCGGATGCGGTCGTAGTCGGCGATCAGTGCGTCCCAGTCCACCGGGTGGTTGCCCAGGGTGGCCTTGGCGATACCAGCGACGATGGCTGGCTCCGAGCGCATCTCGCTGCCGGAAAGCGGTTCGAGCTGGCCGTAGGAGGCGTGAATCATGCTGAACGAGTCTTCCACCGTTACCGCCTGCGGGCCGCCAGCTTGGTGGTCGATATCGGTACGGCCGAGACACGGCAGGATCAGCGCATCACGGCCCATGGTGAGGTGGCTGCGGTTGAGCTTGGTGCTGATCTGCACGGTGAGGTCGCAGCTCTGCAGCGCCTTGTGCGTGCGCGGGCTGTCCGGGGTGGCCTGGGCGAAGTTGCCGCCGAGGCCGATGAACACCTTGGCCTGACCGTCGATCATGGCGTTGATCGCCTCGACGGTGTTGTGCCCGTTCTCGCGCGGCACCTTGAACTGGAAGCGCTTTTCGAGGGCGTCGAGCAGTGTCACTGGCGGGCGGTCGTTGATGCCCATGGTGCGGTCGCCCTGCACGTTGCTGTGGCCGCGCACCGGGCACAGGCCGGCGCCGGGGCGACCGAGGTTGCCGCGCAGCAGTTGCAGGTTGACGATTTCCTGAATGGTGGCCACCGAGTGGTGGTGCTGGGTGATGCCCATGGCCCAGCAGATGATCACGCGCTGGGCGCGACGGTACATGCGCGCAGCCTGTTCGATCTCCAGTAGGCTCAGGCCTGACTGGGCCTCCAGTGCTTCCCAGGTGGTGTCGTCGAGCAGCCTCAGGTAGGCATCGACGCCATCGGTCTGCTCGGCGATGAAGGCATGGTCGAACACTGCCGGCTCGCCCTTGGCCTTGGCTTCACGCTCCCACAACAGGAGGAACTTGGCGATGCCGCGCAGGGCGGCCATGTCGCCGCCCAGGGCTGGGCGGAAGAACGCGGTGTTCAGCGGCTCGGAGCCATTGCTGAGCATCTCCAGCGCGTGTTGCGGATGCTGGAAGCGCTCCAAGCCGCGTTCCTTGAGCGGATTGAAGCAGACTACCTGAGCGCCACGTTTGACCGCTTCGCGCAGCGGTTCGAGCATGCGCGGGTGGTTGGTGCCGGGGTTCTGGCCGAGCACGAAGATGGCGTCGGCATGCTCGAAGTCATCGAAGGTCACGCTGCCCTTGCCGATGCCCACGCTCTGGCCGAGGGCCACACCGCTGGCCTCGTGGCACATGTTCGAGCAATCGGGGAAGTTGTTGGTGCCGTAGGCGCGGACGAACAACTGGTAGAGGTATGCCGCCTCGTTGCTGGCCCGGCCGGAGGTGTAGAACTCGGCGTGATCCGGGCTCGGCAGCGCCTTCAGATGCCTGGCGATCAGGGCGAAGGCTTCGGCCCAGGTGGTCTTCGTGTAGCGGTCGGTGCTGGCGTCGTAGCGCATCGGGTGGGTCAGGCGACCCTGATACTCGAGCCAGTAGTCGCTCTGCTCGCGCAGTTGGCTGACCGTGTAGCGGGCGAAGAAGGTGGGGTCCACGCGACGTTTGGTGGCTTCCCAGTTGACCGCCTTGGCGCCGTTCTCGCAGAACTTGATATGGCCGTCTTCGGGCGAGTCGCCCCAGGCGCAACCGGGGCAGTCGAAGCCGCCGTTCTGGTTGGTCTTGAGCAGCGCGCGCAGGTTCTTGAACGGCTGCTTGCTGTCCAGCCAGAAACGGGTCACGGCGTTCAGTGCGCCCCAGCCAGCGGCCGGGCCTTTGTAGGGCTTGTAGCGAGGATTGACGGGTTGCAGGCTCATGGTCGTTCTTCTTCGTCAGGCGCGGGGCTGTAGACCCGCGGCGTGCTGTGATGGGGCAGGTGGATCAGGTTGAGGCGATGGCGCCGCGCCCAGTCCACGGTCAGGGCGGTGGGGGCGGACAGGCTCACCAGGGTGCCGATACCGGCGCGCACCGCCTTGTGCAGCAGCTCCAGGCTGCAGCGACTGGTGACCAGGGCGAAGCCCCCTGTACTGTCGATGCGCTCGCGGGCGAGGGCGCCGATCAGCTTGTCCAGGGCGTTGTGGCGGCCGATGTCTTCGCGGCACAGACGAATCTCGCCCTTGGCGTCGATGAACAGGGCCGCGTGCAGCGCGCCGCTTTGCCGCGCCAGTTGTTGCTGATCGCCAATACGCTCGCGCAGGCTTTTCAGGTGTTCCAGCGGCGGCAGTGCGGTGCCGGGCAGTGCCGTCAGGGCCGGCAGCGCCTGTTCCAGCGCGTCCACGCCGCACAGGCCACAACCGCTGGTGCCGGCCATTTGTCGGCGTTGCTGCTTGAGCGCCCAGAACGCACGACTGCTGACTTGCAGGCGCGCTTCGCGGCTGTCACCGATACCGCGCAACTGAATGTCATAGATGTCGTCGATTGATGCGATCAGGTCGTTGCCAAGACTGAAACCGACGGCAAAGTCTTCCAGGTGATGCGGGGAAACCATCATCACCGCCTGGTTCAGGTCGTTGTAACTGATCGCCAGGGCGCATTCCTCGGCCAGAGCAGCGTGCTGCGCGCGGTCGTCACCGAGTTCGGCGTAGCTGTAAGCACTGGTGATGTGCGGCTGGGCGGCTGGCTTGGCCATCGAGGCGCGCTCTGTGACAGATTGACACAGCAAGCCTAGGCCTGTGGGCGGGAAGCGTCTAATCGTTGGCTTTGATGTTCTGATCGAGCAAATCTATCAAGCGTTTGCGAGCCACTCTCGTGCTTCTTCGAAGCAGGCTTGTGCGAGTGCTGAGGCCGGGGCGCTGCGACGCATGATCAGGCCTTGCAGCGCCAGGGTATGGGCGCCGTCTATCGGCAGCAGGCGTAAATGACCGTCGGTCGGGGCGCCATCGGTCGGAATGGGCATCACGCTACAGCACAGACCGGCGCTGACGGCCTGAGTCAGATGGTGCACGGCATCGGCTTCCAGGCGTATCTGCGGGCTGAGACCACGGGCGCGGAAGCTGTGGTCGATGGACTGGCGAAAGTGCATGCCGCTGGAAAGCAGCCCCAGTGGCAGGTTGGTCAGCTGCTCCCAGCGCAGGCTGCTGCTGGCGAAGTGGAAATGGCGCTGATCGTAGAGCAGGCCCATGCGCGCCTCGGCCAGTTCCAGGCTGGCGAAATGCTCGCGGTCGAGGCGATCGAGATAGGACAGGCCGAGGTCGAGCTGATTGCGCACCAGCTGTTCGAGAATCTGGTCGCTGCTCAGTGCGTGCAGCTGAAAACGCAGCCCGGGGTGACGCTCGGCGAACAGGCTGATCAGCAGCATCGGATCGAAACTGGCCAGCGGCACCACGCCCAGGCGCAGCGTGCCCACCAGGTGCCCGCGGCAGGCGGCAGCCTCGGCGAGCAGGCCATCCTGTGCGGCCAGCACGCTGCGCGCCCAGGCCAGGATGCGTTCGCCTTCGGCGCTGAATCCCTCGAAACGCTGGCCACGACGGACCAGCTCCAGGCCCAGTTCGTCTTCCAGCTGGCGCAGGCGCATGGACAGCGTCGGCTGGGTCACGTGGCAGCGTGCAGCGGCCTGGCCGAAGTGACGGGTTTCGTCGAGGGCAACGAGAAATTTCAGCTGCTTTATGTCCATGGGGGCTCCTGGTCTGCCCGGATTCTAATGCGCGAACGCTAATCAGGGGTGTTTCCTGAACTAGACTTTTGTCTCCGGGCGGTTTGCCCGGTCATCCACATGGAACGAGAGGAATCGCCATGAGTCTGTTCGCCTTTGTCAAAGATGCCGGGGTCAAGCTCTGGGAGTCACTGGTGGGTCAGGAGGCGCAGGCCGCCGAATCGCTCAAGGAGCACGTCGCCAAGGTCGGCCTGGGTAACCCGAACATCGAGGTCAGTGTCGAGGGTGACAAAGTGATCGCTCGCGGTGAAGTGGCCAGCCAGGAAGAGAAGGAAAAGATCCTCCTGGCGTTGGGCAATGTGGCCGGTGTCGGTGAGGTCGATGACCAGATCAGCGTGAGCACGCCTGCCCCTGCAGCGCGTTTCGTCACGGTGAAGAAGGGCGACACGCTGAGCGCCATCGCCAAGGCCGAATACGGCAATGCCAATGCTTACATGAAGATATTCGAGGCCAACAAGCCGATGCTCAGTCACCCGGACAAGATCTATCCGGGGCAGGTGCTGCGCATTCCCGAGTAGACCGTAGCCCGGATGCAATCCGGGGTGCGACGAACCTGTAGCTGTATGCCGAATCCACGGCTTGCATCCAGCTACAGGTTCGTCAGCAACTCCCGGTAGTCCTCCACCGCAGCGAACTCCTCGGTGTCCTTCGGTCCAGCCTGGCTGTCCGGCTGGCGTACGGCGAGCAGTTGGGCAACACCGAAACGCCCGGCGCTGCGCAGGATTGGCAGGCTGTCGTCGATGAACAGGGCGCGTGCCGGATCGAAGTCGACGTCCTGGCGCAGGGCGAACCAGAACTGCTGGTCTTCCTTGGGAAAGCCATAGTCGTGGGAGCTGATCAGGCGCTCGAACCAGGGCGCCAGCTCGACGCGTTCCAGCTTCAGCGACAGCGAATCGCGGTGCGCGTTGGTGATCAGCACCACGCGCTTACCGGCCTCGCGCAGGGCGCGCAGAAACAGCTCGGCATCGGCGCGCAGGGCGATCAGGTGAGCGACCTCGCGCTTGAGGTCACGGATCGACAGCCGCAGCTCGCGGCTCCAGAAGTCGGTGCAGTACCAGTTCAGCGTACCGGCGTGCTGGCGAAACAGCGGCAGCAGTTCGGCCTGGGCCAGTGCCAGGCTGACGCCATGATGCTCGGCATAGCGCTGCGGCAGGTGGGTGAGCCAGAAGTGGTTGTCGAAGTGCAGGTCGAGCAACGTGCCGTCCATATCCAGCAGGACGGTGTCGATCTGCTGCCAAGGTAGTACGGGCATGCTCATCTCTCTGATCGGGAACAATCGTTCCGTGGCCTGTTTCGCCTTGATGCAATCTCGGCCGGGGATAATGCGAAAAGCCGCTGTATGATAACCCGCTCGGTCCCGCCAAGGAGTCGCCTCATGCGCCAAAAGCCCACGGTTCTCGCTCGCGAAATTGTCGCCAGCAGCCGTCTGTTTCGTGTCGAGGAAGTGCAGTTGCGCTTCTCCAATGGCACGGAGCGTACCTATGAGCGGCTGGTCGGCAAGGGCTCCGGCTACGGCGCAGTGATGGTGGTGGCGATGCTCGATTCAGAGCACGCGGTGCTGATCGAGGAGTATTGCGGTGGCACCGATGACTACCAGCTGTCGCTGCCCAAGGGGCTGATCGAACCGGGTGAAGACGTACTGGTGGCGGCCAACCGCGAGCTCAAGGAAGAGGCCGGTTTCGGCGCGCACGAGCTGGAGTACATCACCGAGCTGAGCCTGTCGCCCGGTTACATGAGCCAGAAGATTCAGGTGGTGCTGGCGCGCAATCTGTACGAGGAACGCTTGCCCGGTGATGAGCCCGAGCCGATGCGGGTCGACCGCATCAGCCTGCGCGAATTGTCCAGCCTGGCCCAGCACGAACAGTTCAGCGAAGGCCGCGCGTTGGCTGCGTTGTACCTAGTGCGAGACCTGCTGACCCAGCGCGGAGAGTACCGCCCGTGAGCCACCCCTTTATTCCCCAGGTGATCGAGTTGGTTCGCGCTGCGGGTGCGGCAACGCTGCCGTATTGGCGCAACGATGTGGCGGTGATGGAGAAGGCCGACGCTTCGCCGGTGACCGCCGCCGACCTGGCCGCGCACCATATCCTGCTCGATGGCCTGCAGGCGCTGGCGCCGGATATTCCGGTGCTGTCGGAGGAGGCCGCCGATATCCCGCTGGCCGAGCGTGCCGCCTGGACGCGCTGGTGGCTGGTCGATCCACTCGATGGCACCAAGGAATTTATCGCCGGCTCCGAAGAGTTCACGGTCAACGTCGCCTTGATCGAACAGGGCCGTGTGGTCTTCGGCGTGGTCGGCATTCCGGCCAATGGTCGCTGCTATTACGGCGGTGCTGGCCTCGGCACCTGGCGCAGCGATACGCCAGGCGATGAGCAGCCGATTCGCGTGCGTCTGGCGCCGGCGCAGGGCTTCACCCTGGTAGCCAGCAAGCGCCATTCCAGTGCGGCGCAGGAAACCCTGCTCGCTGGTTTGGCCGCACGTTTCGGCGAGCCGGCGCTGGCCAATATCGGCAGCTCGCTGAAGTTCTGTCTGCTGGCTGAAGGCAACGCCGACTGCTATCCGCGCCTGGCGCCCACCTCGCAGTGGGATACCGCAGCTGCGCAGGGCGTGTTGGAAGGGGCGGGTGGTGAAGTGCTGGATCTGGCTGGCGAACCGCTCGCCTACGAAGCGCGCGAATCCTTCCTCAACCCCTCGTTTCTGGCTTTGCCTGCCGCCGCCGAGTGGCGTGGCGAGTTGATCGAGCTGGCGCGGGCGCTTTAATCGTAGGGCGGGTGAAACCCGCCGTGATAGTGGCGGGTTGCACCCGCCCTACGGGAATGCGGCAAACTCAATCGAGCATGTCGCTGTAGCGCGCGTCCTTCTTGAATACCAGTGGCTGGTCGAAGCCCGGCACCTTCACTTCTTCGGTGGTGATGGAGATCGCCTGGTCGTCGATCATGTCGTTGCCGAAGTTGTAGATGATGTCCAGCTTGCCCTGCAGCGCCTGCTGGTCGTAGGCGGCTGCAGCGGCGCGGGTGCCCGCGCGGCGCGTCAGGTAGGCGTCGAAGGCGGCCTGACCGTGACGCTTGCGCAGCATGCGCTCGGCGACGTGCGGGGCCAGCACCAGGGCGCTGGCGTTGTTGCCGCCGAAGCCCTTGGAGTTGATGAAGGCGACATCCAGCGCCTGCTCACCTACTTTGCGGTCTTCGGTAGACAGGCTCAGGTTGTCCTGATGCACGTCGCCAGCGACCGCGTCGATGGTCTTCAAACCCGGCACGATGCCATACTTGAAGGCGCCGAGGGCGGCGATCACCTGGTCGCCGCTGGCGGTGGCCAGGGAGTGACCGACGAAGGCCTTCACTGCAGTGACCGGCCATTGCTCGATACCGAAGGCCGCCGCGACGCGGTCGAGAATTTCCGACTCGGTAACGCGGTTGGCCGGGGTGCTGGAACCGTGGGCGTGGACGAAGCTGCGGCTGCGCACGGCGTCCAGGCCGAGCAGTTGCACGGCACTGGCTACGGCCTTGGCCACGGTCAGGTAGTTGCCCGGGCCGGGAGCGGAGATGGATTTCTTGAAACCATCGGCATTGATGAACACGTCCGGCACCGCGCCGTGGATATCGGCGCCGAGCTCCAGGGCCAGCTCGTCGTCCATTAGCACCACGAACTGGCAGGCCTCGGCCAGGGTGAAACCGCAGTTGTCACCGAACGGGCGGCTGGCGCGGCGGAAGTCCACCTCGCTCTTGCCTTCGATCTGGCGCAAGCCTTCCTCGGTGGCCAGTGCGCCCATGGCGCCATAACCCTCGATGCACTCTTGGTTGATCGGTGCCTCGCTGCTGCCGACGATCACCACACGCGCCTTGCCCGAGGCGATCTGCTCGATGCCTTTTTGCAGGTTGTAGAGGAAGGTGGCGCAGGCGCCGGTGATGCTGCCGGTGGTGCCGACGCTGCCGAGCACGTAGGCGTTGATGAAGTCGGCCGGCATGGTGTTCAGGCCTAGGGCCAGTTGCTTGGCGGTGACGCGACCACCCTTGAGGCGCGACTGCATCATGCCGCCGAAACCGTTCTCGTCGAGCTGGCTCATGATGCAGCTGGCGAATACGGCGATCTCGTCCGGGGCGACGTGCTGGACGATGCGCTGCCAGTCGATGCCCACCGAGCGCAGGGCGTCGGTGACGCCGACTACGGTCATGGCCAGGCCGCGCGGATGGAAGCGTGCGTTGTACAGCTCGCTCGGCTCGAAACCGCTGGGCAACTGGCCGGCGGATTTCACTGCCAGCGGGCGATAGCTGTCGACCTTGAATTCGCAGCTGTCGTGCAGGGTGACGCGCACCTCGTTGCCTTCGAGCTCTTCGACCGACCAGTTGGCCGGCAGTGGCTCGGGCAGTTGTTTGCGCTGGGTGACGAAGCTCAGGCTGGCGCCGTTGGCGGGGGCGACGCCGATATTCTTCTGCCAGTGGGCTGCGTCCGGATCCAGGTGCTGCTTCTCGATGCGACGCACCAGGGTGCCGGCGAGGATCTGCTTGGCGTAGCGGCTTTCGATCTCGGCCAGGCTCAGCGCCTGGCCGTCCTGATCCTGGTACTGGCCATCGACCACGCGCACCAGCTTCATCATCTGCGCCAGTCCGGCCAGGGTTTCCTGGCGCGCCTGGGGTTGCAGCGACTCTTGCACGGTGCGACGGAAACCATGGTGAAAGGAGCTGCGCCCGGCTGCGTTGTAACCCCCAAAACCTACGATCACAGGTAAGCGCGACATAAATCAGAAGCTCCTGAACAAGGCCAGCGCGACGCCAGGCCGGCGCCTCTGGGCGCGAGCAGGGTCATAGGGCGGTGGCATTTGGAAAATTTCGACTGCCTAACCTGACGTGGATCATGACCGTCGAGTCACTACTTCGTCCAATGTCGTGGCAAGAGCGGGGCGTGTCGCGGATGGGAAGGTCGCCTGGACGTAGGGCGCGCCGTGCGCAACGCGGCCTTCAGCAGTTGGTGCGCGCGGCCTGGGCGGCCCCGCGACACCCTGCGGTGCTGGCGAGCCCGCCGGGTGGCGGGCTCGTGTCGGTTCAGCCCTGGTAGCTGATATGCCCGTCGACCAGGGTGTAGCGCACCGCGCCAGGCAGGCAATGGCCGATGAACGGGCAGTTGCTGCCCTTGGAGTACCACTGCTCACCGGCCACGGTGGAGGCCTGTGCATCGAACAGCACGATATCGGCAGCGCTGCCGACATTCAGGCTGCCAGCCGGCAGGCGCAGGGCGGCGGCCGGGCCGGTGGTCAGGCGCGCCAGCAGCGTCGGCAGGTCCAGCAGGCCGTCCTGCACCAGGCTCAGGGCCAGCGGTAGCAGCAGTTGCACGCTGCTGATGCCCGGCTCGGTGGCGGCGAAGGGCGCCAGCTTGGCGTCGCGTTCGTGCGGTTGGTGGTGGCTGGAGATGGCCGAGATCACTCCGGCTTTCACCGCCTCGCGCAGCCCTTCGCGGTCGGCACGCGAGCGCAGCGGCGGCTGCACGTGATAGAGGCTGGAGAAGTCGATCAGCGCCTCGTCGGTGAGAATCAACTGGTACAGCGCCACATCGGCGGTCACTGGCAGGCCGCGCGCCTGAGCGTTAGCGATCAGCTCGGCGCCACGCGCGCTGGTGATCTGGCTGAAGTGCGCGCGCACGCCGCTCTGTTCCACCAGCAACAGGTCGCGGGCCAGGGCCACGGTTTCGGCGGTTTCCGGGATGCCGGCCAGGCCGAGGAAGCTGGCGGTAGGGCCTTCGTGAGCCAGGCCGCCTTCGGCCAGGTCGGCGTCCTGCGAGTGGAAGATCACCTGCAGGTCGAAGGTGGCCGCATATTCCAGCGCGCGGCGCAGGGTGCGGCTGCTGCGGAAGTTGTCCAGGCCGTTGCCGAAGGCCACACAGCCGGCATCACGCAGCGCCACGAGTTCTGCAAGCTGCTCGCCAGCCAGGCCCTTGCTCAGTGCACCGATGGGAAAGACCTTGGTGTGCCCGGCTTCGCGGGCGCGGTCGAGAATCAGCTCGGCCACCGCCGAGGTATCCAGCACCGGTTTGGTGAACGGCGGGCAGCACAGGCTGGTGACGCCGCCGGCCGCCGCGGCCAGGGTTTCCGTGGCAATGCTGCCCTTGCGGCTGTAGCCCGGCTCGCGCAGGGCCACCGACAGGTCGACCAGGCCGGGCGCAGCGATCAGACCCTGGGCGTCGAGCGTCTTGTCGGCAACGAAGTTGGCCGGCGCCTGGCCGGTGGCGACCAGCTTGCCGCCGTCGATATAGAGGTCGGTGACCTGATCCAGGCCGCTGGCCGGGTCGATCACGCGGGCGCCGAGGATTGCGGTACGCATCAGTTGGCCTCCTCGGCGTTGAGTTGACGTTGGGCGTTCTGCCCGCTCATGGCCATCGACAACACGGCCATGCGGATGGCGATGCCGTAGGTGACCTGGTTGAGAATCACCGACTGCGGGCCGTCGGCCACTGCCGACTCGATCTCCACGCCGCGGTTGATCGGCCCCGGGTGCATCACCAGGGCATCCGGCTTGGCCAGCTTGAGGCGTTGCTCGGTGAGGCCGAACAGGCGGTAGAACTCACCCTCGCTGGGCAGCAGGCCGCCCTGCATGCGCTCGCGTTGCAGGCGTAGCATGATCACCACGTCGACGTCCTTGAGGCCTTCGTTGGCGTCGCTGAATACGCGCACGCCGTAGCTTTGCTCCAGGCCGATGGGCAGCAGGGTCTTCGGCGCGATCACGCGGATGTCCGGGCAGCCGAGGGTTTTCAGCGCCAGCATGTTCGAGCGCGCCACCCGCGAGTGCAGGATGTCGCCGACGATGGCTACCGACAGGTTCTCGAAGTCGCCCTTGTGGCGGCGGATGGTGAGCATGTCGAGCATGCCCTGGGTCGGGTGTGCGTGGCGGCCGTCGCCGCCGTTGATGATCGCCAGGTTCGGGCACACGTGCTCGGCGATGAAGTGCGCGGCGCCGGAGTCGGCATGGCGCACGACGAAAATGTCGGCGGCCATGGCCTCGAGATTGCGCAGAGTGTCGAACAGCGTCTCGCCCTTGCTGGTCGAGCTGGTAGAGACGTTGAGGCTGATGACGTCGGCCGAAAGGCGCTGGGCGGCCAGCTCGAAGGTGGTGCGGGTGCGCGTGGAGTTCTCGAAGAACACGTTGCACACGGTCTTGCCGCGCAGCAGCGGGACTTTCTTCACCGCGCGCGCTCCGACTTCGAGGAAGGAGTCGGCGGTGTCGAGGATTTCGGTCAACAGCTCTCGGGGCAGGCCGTCGAGTGAGAGGAAGTGGCGCAACTGACCTTGATCGTTCAGTTGCAGCGGGCGCTTGGCGGCGAGTGGCGTCATCGCGGAGGGTCTCAGTTGTCGAGCGTCTGGAGTTCGAGGGTCAGTGGCGTGGGGCCGGACAATTTTACCCGCTCGTTGGCTGCCAGCGACAGGGTGGCGCCGACCACGTCGGGGCGGATCGGCAGCTCGCGGGCGTTGAGGTCGAGCAGGCTGACCAGGGTCACGCTGGCCGGGCGGCCGTAGTCGAACAGCTCGTTCAGGGCGGCGCGGATGGTGCGGCCGCTCATCAGTACGTCGTCGATCAGCACCAGGTGCTGGCCTTCGATCTCGAACGGCAACTCGGAGGGTTGCACCTGCGGGTGCAGGCCGTTCTGGGTGAAGTCGTCGCGATAGAAGGACACATCGAGGATGCCCAGTGCGTCATCACGCCCCAGTGCTTGCAGCAGGGCCTGGGCAACCCAGACGCCGCCGGTACGGATGCCGATGAAGCGCGGCTCGCTGATCTGGCGTTGGTTCAGATGCTGGGTCAGGGCGCTAGCCATGGCCGGCAGCAGGTCGTTGGGGTTGGGTAGCATGGCGAAACTCCTTGGTGCGGGCCGACTCGATCAGCCCGTGCAGTTTTCCTCTAGCCAGCCTTGTAGCAACAAGGCTGCAGCAATGGCATCGACAGGGCGCTCGCGGTAGCCGCCACTCTGGCCTTCGCGCAGGCGTTGGCCCTTGGCCTCGAAGGTGGTCAGGCGTTCGTCGTGGGTATAGGCCGGCAGGTTGAAGCGGCCGTTGAGGCGGCGGGCGAATTTCTCGGCGCGGGCGCTCATCTCGCTGGGTGTGCCGTCCATGTTCAGGGGCAGACCGACCACCACGGCGTCCGGCTGCCATTCCTTGAACAGCGCTTCGACGCGGCTCCAGTCCGGCACGCCATTCTGCGCCTTGAGCACGCACAGCTCACGGGCCTGGCCGGTAATCACCTGGCCGACGGCGACGCCGATCTGCTTGGTGCCGTAGTCGAAGCCCAGCAGCAGGCGCAGTGGCTTGTCGCTCATCAGGCGTGCCCGACTTGCGAGGTCAGCAGGCTGAGGTTGACGCCCAGGCGCGCGGCTGCGGCATCGAGGCGCTGGTCGAACGGCAGGTCGAAGAGAATGCTGCTGTCGGCGGGGCAGGTCAGCCAGGCGTTGTCGGCCAGTTCGGCCTCCAGTTGTCCGGCATCCCAGCCGGCATAGCCGAGGCTGATCAGGTAGCGGTCCGGGCCGCTGCCGTCGGCGATGGCGAACAGCACGTCCTGCGAGGTGGACAAGCCCAGTTCGCCCAGCTCCAGGGTCGCCTGGAACTGTGGGCCGGCCGGGTGCAGGACGAAGCCGCGGTCGGTCTGTACCGGGCCGCCAGCGAATATTGGCAGGCTATGGCACAGCGCCGCGGGCTCTTCATCGGGGCGCAGTTGTTCGAGCACATCGGCCAGGTTGAGGCCGTTGGGTTTGTTGATCACCAGGCCCATCGCGCCCTGCTCGTTGTGTTCGACCAGGTAGGTGACGGTCTGCGCGAAGTTCGGATCGTCCATGTGCGGCATGGCGATCAGGAAGTGATGCTTGAGCGAGGTGGGAGCTGAATTCTTCATGCCAGCTAGTTTGAAGCGGCAAGCTGCAAGCGACAAGCATCAGCAGAAGAACCTCAGTCACGGTTCCCCGGATTTCATCCGGGCCAGGGGCTGAGCGCCTCTCTTGAGGCTTGCTGGAGGCAGCTTTTCGTCTTGCAACTTGCAGCTGCTCTTTCAGTTACTCGACAACCGGTCGCCGCGTTCGAAGCGCCAGGTGCGGATGATCTCCAGGCGGTCGATATCGGCCAGGTCGCCGGTGAAAGGGGCGTAGGGCGCGGCCAGGCGCACGATGCGCTGGGCTGCCTGATCGAGCACGGCCTGGCCGGAGGATTCCAGCACCTGCACTTCATACAGTGAGCCGTCGCGGTTGATCGATACCAATAGACGCAGGCTGCCGTAGATGCGTTGGCGGCGGGCGTCATCCGGGTAATTGAGATTACCGATGCGCTCGACCTTCTTGCGCCACTCGTCTTTGTACCAGGCGCCCTTGTCGCGCATGGTCGAGGCGGCGTTTAGGCGGTGAATCTTCGGGCGCTTGGCGTACTGCTGGACTTCCTGCGCCAGCTCGGCTTCCAGGCTGGCGATTTCCGCCGAGAGTTGTGCGGAGTCGAACACCGGAGCCGGCCGTGTCTGCGGAACCGGTTTGGCTTCTTCGCGCTTGACCGGGGTTTTCTGCTGTTGCGGTGCGCGCGTGGCAACGGCGGCCTTGGGGGCTTGCTGTTTGGTGGCTGGCGGTTGCGGGGTAGCGGGCGGCGTGACCTTGCGCACTTCGCTGTCCTGGAAGGGCGCCTGCTCGGTCGTCTTCGGCGCTGCGGCATGTTCCAGGGTACCGCTGCCCTGCTGGTTGTCCTGGGCGAGGAAGTCTGCCTCCTTGGGCTTTTCTTCACTCTTGAAGGTGGACAGGGTGATTTCCAGCGTTTTGCTGATTTCCGGCGGCGATTCCAGGGTGAAGCCGACGCCAAGGATCAGCGCCACGTGCAGGGCGGCCGCGAGAAACAGGGTGAACCCCAGGCGATCCGCCGGTCGGACGGCGGCGGAGGAGGCGTTCGGTGGGGTGGCTGCTGCGTTCATCGCGTATCGGGTCTGCCTTCGAATGTGGCGCAGTCTGCCGGGTAGCAGTGGGCGCCTGCAAGTTGCAGGCGCCAGGCTGCCACCTGCGTCAAGCTTTTAGCCCGCGCTTGCTGGCAATGCAGTCCATCAGGCGTTCGCCGATACGGGTATCGAAGGCGGCGTCGATCTCGCGGATGCAGGTCGGGCTGGTGACGTTGATTTCGGTAAGATGATCGCCAATCACATCGAGTCCGACGAAGATCAGTCCTTTTTCGCGCAGGGTTGGGCCGATTGCAGCAGCGATCTCACGGTCGCGCTCAGTCAGCGGGCGTGCCTCGCCGCGGCCTCCTGCGGCGAGGTTGCCGCGGGTTTCTCCGGCCGCCGGAATGCGTGCCAGGCAATAGGGTACCGCTTCCCCGTCTATCATCAGGATGCGTTTGTCGCCGTCCTTGATGGCCGGCAGATAGGCCTGAACCATGATTTGCTGGTGACCGTGCAGTGTCAGGGTCTCGAGAATTACCGAAAGATTCGGGTCGCCTGCGCGGTGGCGAAAGATCTGCGATCCGCCCATGCCATCAAGGGGTTTGAGAATGATGTCACGGTGCTCATCGGCAAACTGGCGCACAATGTCGGGGCGCCGACTGACCAGGGTCGGTGGTGTGTATTGGGGAAACTGGGTGGCGAAGAACTTTTCATTGCAGTCGCGCAGGCTCTGTGGCCGATTGACCACCAGTACGCCGTCGCGCTCCGCTTGCTCGAGCAGGTAGGTGGAGTAGACGAATTCGTTATCGAAGGGCGGGTCCTTGCGCATCAGGATCACGTCCAGCTCGGCGAGCGGCGTGTCCTGTTCCATGCCTAGGGTGAACCAGCGCTGTGGGTCGTTGAACACTTCCAGCGGTCGCAGACGGGCGCGAGCCTGGCCGCGAGTCTGGTAGAGATCCTGCTGCTCCATATAGAACAGTGACCAGCCGCGTGCTTGAGCGGCCAGCAACATGGCCAGCGAGCTGTCCTTCTTGAAGGAGATACTGGCAATCGGATCCATGACGATCCCGAGACGAAGGCTCATGGGGGTTAACTCTCCGCGAGAATAGAAGGTAGAGGCCGGGTTGGCTGTGCGGTTACAGGCGTCAGGGTGGCGTCGGCCGGGGGCTTGGTCAAGGGTTGGTACGGCCCTGGCAGGCTTATAGATTGCATCTGGAGAGTGTGCTAAAAAGGCCCGACGATTGGGTCAAGCCCCATCGGCGACTGGGCCTCAGGCATACTGATAACGCGAATATAACGACTCACCGAGGCGATGGTAGGGCGAAAATGGAACAGCATTCCGAGGGTTTGAAAGTGATGGTGATCGACGATTCGAAAACGATTCGTCGCACCGCTGAAACTCTGCTGAAAAAAGTGGGTTGTGATGTCATCACCGCGGTCGATGGCTTCGATGCCCTGGCCAAAATTGCCGACACTCACCCCAGCATCATCTTTGTCGACATCATGATGCCGCGTCTCGATGGGTATCAGACCTGTGCCCTGATCAAGAACAACAGTGCCTTCAAATCCACCCCGGTGATCATGCTGTCCTCCAAGGATGGCTTGTTCGACAAGGCCAAGGGGCGCATCGTCGGTTCCGATCAATACCTGACCAAGCCCTTCAGTAAGGAAGAGCTGCTCGGTGCGATCAAGGCCCACGTGCCGGACTTCACCCCGGTGGAACAAGCCTCCTGACGCAGCGGCCTCGCGGCCTCTGCGTCTCTTATGCATTGGGAAACACCATGGCTCGAATTCTGATTGTTGATGACTCCCCGACAGAGATGTACAAGCTGACCGCCATGCTGGAAAAGCACGGTCACCAGGTACTGAAGGCGGAAAACGGCGCCGATGGCGTAGCCCTGGCTCGCCAGGAGAAGCCGGACGCGGTTCTGATGGACATCGTCATGCCCGGCCTCAATGGCTTCCAGGCGACCCGTCAACTGACCAAGGACGCCGAAACCAGCCACATCCCGGTGATCATCGTCACCACCAAGGACCAGGAAACCGACAAGGTCTGGGGCAAGCGCCAGGGCGCCAAGGACTACCTGACCAAGCCGGTCGACGAAGACACCTTGCTGAAAACCCTCAATGCGGTACTGGCCGGCTGATGCCGTGCCGTCCGCGTATTAAATAAGAAGAAGGCCACGGCTGGCATGTCGGACGCGCAGACTCCTTTCCAGATCCTCCTCGAGATCGACCAGCGTTGCCGAACCCTGGCGGCCGGCTTGCCGTCGCAACAGGCAGCGGTTCAGACCTGGAGCGGTATCGGCTTTCGCATGGGTGAGCGATTCTTCGTCGCGCCGATGGGGGAGGTGGGTGAGGTGCTGCACGAGCCGCGTTACACCCTGCTGCCGGGTGTAAAGGGCTGGGTCAAAGGGGTGGCCAACGTGCGTGGCCGCCTGCTGCCGATCATGGACCTGTGCGGGTTTTTCGGTAATGAACTGTCGCCGCTGCGCAAGCTGCGGCGAATTCTGGTGGTCGATCACCAGGAAATCTTCGCCGGCCTGACGGTCGACGAAGTTTTCGGTATGCAGCATTTCCCCGTGGATGCATTTTCAGAACAACTGCCGCCTCTCGAGGCGAGCATTGCGCCGTTTATCCACGGAGTCTTTCAACGGGAACAGCCCTGGTTGGTGTTCAGCCCTCATGCGCTGACGGCCGATCCGGGCTTTCTCGATGTGTCCTATCAGTAGATTTTCGGTTGGGCCGGCTTTGCCGGCTCTTTGGCGTTACATGGGAACCGTAGTGCGGTCGGTCCAGGCGGGGGCCAGATAATGAAAAAACTCAATGCAGGCAATTTGTTGGTCGGGGCACGTAGTAGCACGCTGATCGCGGCGCTGTTCGTCGTGCTCATCGTCTCCATCGTGCTGTTGTTCGCGAACTTCGCCTACATCAACACCCAGTCCAACTACGATACCGAGTACATCAGCCACTCCGGTGAGCTGCGCGTACTGTCCCAGCGTATCGCCAAGAACGCCACGGAAGCAGCGGCTGGTACTGCCGAAGCCTTCGGTCTGTTGCGCGACGCGCGTAACGACTTCCAGCAGCGCTGGGGCTACCTGACCGATGGTGACGCCAGCAGCGGCTTGCCGCCGGCGCCCGAGTCGGTGCAGGCACAGATGGCTGCGGTGCAGCAGGACTGGGACAGCCTGCGGCAAAACACCGACGCCATTCTCGCCAGTGAGCAGACCGTACTGTCGCTGCACCAGGTAGCCGCCACCCTGGCGGAAACCATCCCGCAGCTGCAGGTCGAGTACGAGGAAGTGGTCGACATCCTGCTGGAAAGCGGTGCGCCGGCTGCCCAGGTTTCCGTGGCCCAGCGTCAGTCGCTGCTCGCCGAACGTATCCTCGGTTCGGTGAACAAGGTACTGGCTGGTGACGAAGACTCGGTACAGGCCGCTGACATGTTCGGTCGCGACGCCAGCCTGTTCGGTCGTGTACTGGCAGCGATGCTCGAAGGCAACGCGGCGATGGAAATCAGCCAGGTGACCGACGAGGAAGCCCTTGAGCGTCTGGCCGAGATTTCCGAGCTGTTCGAATTCGTATCCGGTTCGGTGGACGAGATTCTCGAGACCTCGCCGGAATTGTTCCAGGTGCGTGAATCGGCGAACTCCATCTTCACCGTGTCGCAGACCTTGTTGGACAAGGCATCCGAGCTGGCCAGTGGCTTCGAAGACCTGGCCGACGGTCGTGCCATCAACACCCTGTTCGGCTATGTGCTGGGCGCCCTGGCGCTGGGTTCGATCATCCTAATCGGTCTGGTGATGGTGCGCGAGACCAACCGCCGTCTGGCCGAAACCGCCGAGAAGAACGAACGTAACCAGGCGGCGATTCTGCGTCTGCTCGACGAAATCGCCGACCTCGCCGACGGTGACTTGACCGTAGCCGCGACGGTAACCGAAGACTTCACCGGTGCCATCGCCGACTCCATCAACTATTCCATCGACCAGCTGCGTGACCTGGTAGCCACCATTAACCTGACCGCCGTTCAGGTAGCCGGTGCGGCTCAGGAAACCCAGGCCACGGCGATGCACCTGGCCGAGGCTTCCGAGCACCAGGCGCAGGAAATTGCCGGCGCCTCCGCGGCGATCAACGAAATGGCCGTGTCGATTGACCAGGTATCGGCGAACGCCTCGGAGTCCTCCGCGGTAGCGGAACGTTCCGTAGCCATCGCCAACAAGGGCAACGAAGTTGTACACAACACCATCACCGGCATGGATAACATCCGTGAGCAGATCCAGGACACCTCGAAGCGGATCAAACGCCTCGGTGAATCGTCCCAGGAGATCGGTGACATCGTTAGCCTGATCAACGACATTGCCGACCAGACCAACATCCTCGCACTGAACGCCGCGATCCAGGCGTCCATGGCCGGTGATGCGGGCCGCGGCTTCGCCGTGGTAGCGGACGAGGTACAACGCCTCGCAGAACGTTCCTCGGCGGCGACCAAGCAGATTGAGGCGCTGGTAAAAACCATTCAGACCGACACCAACGAAGCCGTTATCTCCATGGAGCAGACGACCTCCGAAGTGGTACGCGGTGCGCGCCTGGCGCAGGACGCCGGGGTGGCACTGGAAGAGATCGAGAAGGTATCCAAGACCCTCGCGGCCCTCATCCAGAACATCTCCAACGCGGCGCGTCAGCAGGCCTCTTCGGCCGGTCACATTTCCAACACCATGAACGTGATCCAGGAGATCACCTCGCAGACGTCCTCGGGTACCACCGCCACCGCCAAGAGCATTGGTAACCTGGCCAAGATGGCCAGTGAGATGCGCAAGTCGGTGTCCGGCTTCAACTTGCCAGACGCCTGATAAAGGAGCGCGGAGGCTGGCTGCAGCCTTCGCAACATAGCCATGACCCAGGGCGAAGGTATGCAGTCAGCGGGCGTGTGGGCATTGCGCCCGGTGACCGATATGTCGCAAGCCGATTTCCACGACTGGCAGACGCTGCTCGAGGCGCGTACCGGTGTGGTGATCAGCGAGCAGCGGCGCGCCTTTCTGCAGACCAATCTGAGTGCGCGCATGCGCGAACTGGGCGTCACGGATTACGCCAGCTACTACCGTCAGGTCACCGACGGGCCGCGAGGCGCGGTGGAGTGGTCGACCCTGCTGGATCGTCTGACCGTGCAGGAAACCCGCTTCTTCCGTCATCCGCCTTCCTTCGAGGTGCTCTCGCAGTACCTGCAGGAGCGTCTGGAGGCGGGCCTGGGTAAGCCCTGGGAGTTGTGGAGCGTGGGTTGCTCCAGTGGTGAAGAGCCTTATTCGCTGGCGATTCAGGCCGCCGAGATACTGCAGGGCAGCGAACTGCCCGAGCACTTCGCGGTGACCGGTACCGATATCAGTCAGGGCGCATTGAGCAAGGCGCGCGAGGCGTGCTACGCGGCGCGGCGCCTGGAACAGGTGAGTGACGAGCTGCGCGAGCGCTATTTCATCGCGCAGGCCGATGGACGTTTCAAGGTGGTACCGAGCCTGGCGGCGCGTGTGTGCTGCGCCCGGCTCAATGTGCTGGAGTTGGCCAAGGCGCCAATGTCCGGCATGGATGTGATTTTCTGTCAGAACTTGCTGATCTATTTCCGCCGTTGGCGTCGCCGCGACATCCTCAACCGCCTGGCCGAGAGCCTGGCGCCGGGTGGCCTGCTGGTCGTAGGCGTAGGCGAAGTAGCCGGTTGGCAGCACCCGCAACTGGTGCCGGTCGCCGATGAGCGAGTTCTGGCGTTTACCCGCAAGGGATAAGGCCAAGTTTATGAGTGGAGTGGCTATGGGTGATCGGCATGATTATGTCGCCCTGGAGTGGGTCAAAGGCGAGATCGGGGAAACCCTGAAGCAGGCGCGACAGGCCCTGGAGGCGTTCGTCGAGAACCCGCAGGACCCCACGCGCATGCGCTTCTGTCTGACCTACGTGCACCAGGTTCACGGCACCTTGCAGATGGTCGAATTCTACGGCGCAGCGCTGCTCGCCGAAGAAATGGAGCAACTGGCCAAGGCGTTGATGGAAGGTCGCGTGGCCAACCAGGGCGAAGCCCTGGAAGTGCTGATGCAGGCCATCCTGCAGTTGCCGGTGTACCTCGACCGTATCCAGACCGCTCGCCGCGACCTGCCGATGGTCGTGCTGCCGCTGCTCAACGACCTGCGCGCCGCCCGTGGCGAGAAGCTGCTGTCGGAAACCAGCCTGTTCTCCCCTGATATGTCCGTGCGCCTGCCAGCGTTGCCCGAAGGCAGCATGGCGCGCTTGCGCACCGCCGAGTTGCCGGTGTTGCTGCGCAAGCTGCGGCAGATGCTGCAGATGTCACTGGTCGGGGTGATCCGCAACCAGGATCTGGGCACCAATCTCGGTTATATGGCGCGCGTCTTCGCCCGCCTGGAAAGCCTGTGCAAGGACGCCCCGCTGGGCGGCCTGTGGCAGATCGCCTCCGGCATGGTCGAAGGTCTGGCCAATGGCAGCGTGGTCAACGGCACCTCCGTGCGTACTTTGCTGCGTCAGGTCGACAAGGAACTCAAGCGCCTGGTCGAGCAGGGCGCCGACGGCATCAACCAGTCCGCGCCCGATGAGCTGACCAAGAACCTGCTGTTCTACGTGGCCAAGGCACCGGCGCAGTCGCCACGCATTAGCGCGCTGAAGGAACAGTACCGTCTCGATGAAGCGCTGCCCGATAACGAAGTAGTCGACGAAGAGCGTGCTCGCCTGGCCGGCCCAGACCGCGATGCCATGCGTTCGGTGGTCGCCGCGCTGTGCGAGGAGCTGGTGCGGGTGAAGGACAGCCTCGATCTGTTCGTACGCAGCGATCGCAGTCAGCCGGGTGAGCTGGACGCTTTGCTGGCACCGCTCAAACAGATCGCCGATACCCTGGCTGTGCTCGGCTTCGGCCAGCCGCGCAAGGTGATTCTCGATCAGATCGACGTCGTCCACAGCCTGTCACTCGGCCAGCGTGAGCCGAACGATGCAGTGCTGATGGATGTCGCCGGTGCGCTGCTCTATGTCGAAGCGACGCTGGCCGGCATGGTCGGCCCGAGCGATGACAATCAGAATGAGCAGAGCCGTCTGCCGACCACCGATGTGGGGCAGATCCATCAGCTTGTCATTAAAGAGGCGCGCAACGGTCTGGAACAGGCCAAGGACGCGATCATCGAGTTCATCGCCTCGCAGTGGAATCACGAGCACCTGGCCCGTGTTCCCGAACTGCTGACCCAGGTCCGTGGCGGCCTGGCGATGATTCCGCTGCAGCGCGCTGCCGATCTTCTCAACGCCTGTAATCGCTACATCCAGGAGCAGCTGCTGGCGCGCAAGGCCGTGCCCAACTGGCAGAGCCTGGACACCCTGGCCGATGCCATCACCAGCGTCGAGTATTACCTCGAGCGTCTGGCCGAGGACCACGGCACGCAAGGCGATCTGATTCTCGATGTCGCCGAGGAAAGCCTGGAAAACCTCGGTTACCCGCTCACGGAAAAGCCGTCGATCCTCGACCGCGTCGAGCCGCAGGAAGAAAGCCTGGCACCGCTGGCTGACCCGTTGCAGGAAATCGAACTGCTGGGCGCGGAAGACGAACAGCTCGAAGAACCCCTGGCCGAAATCGAGACGCTGACATTCGACGCGCCCGAGTCGCCCAGTGACGAGGTTGCGGATGTGCACTCGCTCGATGCCGAGCCCGAGCTGCCGGCAACCCAGGAGCCTGCCGATACCTTCACCTTCGAGCTCGATGATCTCGAAGAGCTGCCTGCGCAGCAGAACGAAGAAACCGTTGCCGCGCCGTTGCTCGATGCCGAACCCGAGCTGGAACTCGAAGAGCTGAGCCTGGATCAGTTGGCCGAGGTTCCGCAGTGGGACGAGCTGGAGTTGGCCGAGCTGGAGCTGCCGGAAGTCGAGCTGCCCAGCGCGCCGGACGTAGCGGAGCAGATTGCGCAGCCCGAGGCAGAGAAACCCTTGTCGATGGCTGATGTGATGGCCGCCCCGGTACAGGCGATCAACCCGCCTGCTGCCGACGTGCCGCCGAGCCTGTTGCCGCCACCTGCCGACGAAGAGCCGGTGGACGAAGAACTGCTGGAAGTCTTCATCGAAGAAGCCGGTGAGGTGCTGGAAACCATCGCCGAGTACCTGCCGCAGTGGCAGGCCAATACCGACAACAAGGATGCGCTGATCGAGGTTCGTCGCGCCTTCCACACCCTCAAGGGCAGTGGGCGCATGGTCCGCGCGCTGATTATCGGCGAGCTGGCCTGGTCCATCGAAAACCTGCTCAACCGCGTGCTTGATCGCAGCATCGAGCCGAACGCACCTGTGCAGCAGGTGGTGCTGGATGTCGTTGCCCTGATGCCGGCGCTGGTCGATGAGTTTGCTGCCAAGGCGCAGCGCCAGCGTGACGATGTCGACCTGCTGGCAGCCACCGCACACGCGCTGGCCAAGGGGCTGACGCCCCCAAAATCTGACGCCCCGGCCGCCCAGCAGGTAGCCGAGCCCGAGGGCGTTGACGAAGCTACCGAGGTCACCGAGCAGGTTGCGTCGAGTGACGACGATGCGCTCGAAGGCGAGCCCCTCGATCCACAGTTGCTGGAGATTTTCCGCAACGAGGCGGAAACCCATCTCGATACCCTGGTGGGCTTTCTCGCCGACTGCGCGCAGGAACTGCCACAGCCGGTAACCGATAACCTGCAGCGTGCCCTGCATACCCTCAAGGGCAGCGCCTACATGGCCGGTATCCTGCCGGTGGCTGAGATCGCCGCGCCGCTGGAGAAGCTGGTCAAGGAGTTCAAGACCAACCTGATTCAGGTTGACCTGAGCGCCGCCGAGCTGCTCAGTCGTGCCGAGCAGTTGTTCCGTGTCGGCCTGGAAAATCTGGAAAGCCAGCCCCTGGCACCGATCGAGGGCGCCGCGGAGTTCCTCGCCCGCGTGCAAGCACTGCACCAGGAGCGCTTGGCCAGTGCCGAAGACGAGCGTCTGGGGCAAAGCGGTGAAAGTCGCGACCCGCAACTGATCGGCATCTTCCTCGCCGAGGGCATGGATATCCTGCTGGACGCCGAGGACCTGCTGCGCAAGTGGCGCGAACACCCGTCCGAGCGCCAGGAGCTGTCTGCACTGCTGGAAGAACTGACCACCCTCGGCCGCGGGGCCGAAATGGCCGAACTGCCGCAGATCGACGAGCTCTGTGAAGCCCTGCTGGACCTCTATGGTGCAGTCGAGGAGGGCAGCCTGGCGGTCAGCGAGCGCTTCTTCGATGAGGCGGAAAAAGCCCACGAAGCTCTGATCGGCATGATGGATCAGGTCGCCGCCGCCCTGCAGGTCAGCGCGCAACCCGAGCGCGTGCAGGCACTGCGTGACCTGCTCAGCGAGGCCATCGATCCGCAGACCCTGGCCTTGCTGGCGCCGGGTGCCGAGGGTATGGAAATCATCGAGCTGGACCAGGCCACTGCCGAGCTCGAACAAGCCGAAGTCGAGCCGCCGCAGCCGGACGAAGAGTCCGTCGAGAGCGATGACATCGAACTGCAGGCCGAGGCAGAGGCCGAGCTGGGGTTCAGCCCTGCCGACGCTGATCTCGATGAGGAAATGGTCGAGATTTTCCTCGAAGAAGCCGTGGATATTCTCGAAAGCGCCGGTCAGGCGCTGGAGCGCTGGCTCGGCGAGCCGGACAACACCCTGCCGTTGTCCTCGCTGCAACGTGACCTGCACACCCTCAAGGGTGGTGCGCGCATGGCCGCGATTCGCCCGGTCGGTGATCTGGGCCATGAGTTGGAGTCGCTTTACGAAGGGCTGGTCGATCGCCGTTACAGCTACTCGCCGGCACTGGGCAGTCTGCTGCAGCAAAGTCATGACCGTCTGGCGCAGATGCTCGATCAGTTGCAGGCGCGCCAGCCGCTGGTCTCCGGAGATGACCTGATCCAGGCCATCCGCCAGTTCCGTCAAGGTGGTGTGCCGCAGAG
>Ga0208645_1000217_pt1 | contig 72993 bp, 68 predicted proteins | sample VirMetDEL_Sep_01_FD_184519 | JGI IMG/M metagenome (GOLD analysis project Ga0208645, IMG submission 184519) | Aqueous microbial communities from the Delaware River and Bay under freshwater to marine salinity gradient to study organic matter... | ecosystem: Environmental > Aquatic > Marine >... | reverse complement strand
CCGGCGACCTACAGCACCGTGGGCGCTGGTTCGCAGATTCTGCGTGACCTCGGCGTGCGCAAGATGCGCCTGATGAGCTCGCCGATGAAGTTCAACGCGATATCCGGCTTCGACCTCGAGGTTGTAGAATACCTGCCTTCTAAATAAGAAGCGGCTCGACAGAGCCGCATCTGATGACCCTCTCCCTCCGGGAGAGGGTGCCCGCAGGGCGGGAGAGGGTGTTGTGGCCACGGTCGAACCCTCTCCCTACGCGGGCCGCCCCGACCCCTCTCCCATAAATGGGAGAGGGGAGCAAAGCCCGCTCCCTACGGAGCACGAATTTTATTTTCGGAGCGCCCCGCCGCTCCGGCTCTTTAACCCATGTGAGACCTGTCATGACCCTGAAGACCATCGAAGGTACCTTCATCGCCCCGAAGGGCAAATACGCCCTGGTGGTAGGCCGTTTCAACAGCTTCGTCGTCGAGAGCCTGGTCAGCGGCGCCGTCGACGCCCTGGTACGCCACGGCGTGAGCGAGAGCGACATCACCATCATCCGCGCGCCGGGCGCCTTCGAGATTCCGCTGGTCACCCAGAAGGTCGCTCAGCGTGGTGAGTTCGCGGCGATCATCGCCCTCGGCGCGGTCATTCGTGGCGGCACCCCGCACTTCGAATACGTGGCTGGCGAATGCACCAAGGGCCTGGCCCAGGTTTCCATGGAATACGGCGTACCAGTTGCCTTCGGCGTGCTGACTGTCGACTCCATCGAACAGGCTATCGAGCGTTCCGGCACCAAAGCAGGTAACAAGGGTGCTGAAGCTGCGCTGTCTGCCCTGGAAATGGTCAGCCTGCTGGCGCAGTTGGAGGCCAAGTGAGCAACTCCGGTAACGGCCAGCCGGCCAAGAAAGGCCCCAGCGGCAAGATCCTCGCGCGTCGCGAAGCCCGCACCCTGGCCATGCAGGCCCTGTACTCCTGGCACATCGCCGGGCAGCCACTGAACGAGATCGAAGCGCAGTTTCGCGTCGACAACGACTTCAGCAAGGTCGATGGTGCCTACTTCCACGAGATCCTGCACGGTGTCCCGCGGCAGAAGACCGAGCTGGACGAGACCTTCACGCCGCTGCTCGATCGCCCGTTGGCAGAGATCGATCCGGTCGAGTTGGCCATCCTGCGCCTGTCCACCTACGAGCTGAAGAACCGCGTCGACGTGCCCTACAAAGTGGTGATCAACGAAGGTATCGAGCTGGCCAAGGTGTTCGGTGCCACCGACGGACACAAATTCGTCAACGGCATCCTCGACAAGCTCGCGCCCAAGCTGCGTGCCGCCGAAGTCAACGCCAACAAGCGGTGAGGCCTTTTGCGATGCTCGATTCACGATCTCGCGAGCTAGAGCCCTGCCTCTGCTATGCCGGGCCGACGGGCAGCAGATCGTTGCTTGCCCGTGAATGAGTTCGAGCTGATTCGTCACTACTTCGCCGCCGCCCGTTGCGCTCAGGGCGGCGTCGGCGTGGTTCGCGGTATCGGTGATGACTGCGCCCTGCTGGCGGTGCCGGCAGGCGAGCAGTTGGCGGTGTCCACCGACACGCTGGTTGCCGGGGTGCATTTCCCCGACGCCTGCGATGCCTTTCTTCTCGGCCAGCGTGCGCTGGCTGTCTCCGCCAGTGACCTGGCTGCCATGGGCGCCACGCCGTTGGCCTTTACCCTCGCGCTGACCTTGCCGAGTGCCAGTGAAGCCTGGCTGGCCGAGTTCGCCCGTGGCTTGCAGCAGATGGCCGAGAACTGTTCGCTGGCGCTGGTCGGTGGCGACACCACGCGAGGCCCGCTGAGCCTGACTCTGACCGTCTTCGGCCGTGTGCCGGCCGGGCAGGCACTGCTGCGCAGCGGCGCGCAGGTGGGTGATCTGTTGTGTGTTGGAGGCGAACTGGGTGACGCCGCTGGCGCCCTGCCACTGGTACTGGCTCAGCGTGATGCAACGCCTGAAGTCGCCGAGCCTTTGCTGGCTCGTTACTGGTCGCCGCAACCGCAACTGGCCCTGGGGCAGGCACTGCGCGGCCGAGCCACGGCGGCACTGGATATTTCTGACGGTCTGCTCGCTGACTGCGGGCATATTGCCAGCGCCTCGCAGGTCGCCCTGCATATCGAGCTGGCGCGTGTTCCGCTGTCTGCACCGTTGCGCGCCTTTGCCGGCGAGGAGCAGGCAAAGGTCTGCGCCTTGGGTGGTGGCGACGACTACCGCCTGGCCTTTACCCTACCGCCTGCGCTGCTCGCCGACATTCAGCGTGACTGGCCCGAAGTGCGGGTTATTGGCCGTGTGCTGGCCGGCTCCGGGGTACAGTTGCTGGACGCCGCCGGCCAACCAATCGAACCGCCGCGCGGCGGCTACCAACATTTCTGACAGGACGGAGTGCGTGTGACCGATCACCCCAACCAGGTTCCCGCCGAATACGTACCGCCCTCGGTGTGGCGCAATCCCTGGCATTTCATCGCCTTCGGCTTCGGTTCCGGCACACTGCCCAAGGCACCGGGCACCTGGGGCTCTCTGGTCGCGCTGCCATTCATTCCACTGTGGCAGATGCTGCCGGATTGGGGCTACTGGCTGTTGCTCGGGGTCACCATGCTGTTCGGCTTCTGGTTGTGCGGCAAGGTCGCCGACGATCTGCGCGTGCATGATCACGAAGGCATCGTCTGGGATGAAATGGTCGGCATGTGGATCACCCTGTGGCTGGTGCCCGAGGGGTGGGTCTGGTTGCTGCTAGGCTTTCTCATGTTCCGTCTGTTCGACATCGTCAAACCCTGGCCAATTCGCTGGATCGATCGCCACGTACATGGCGGTGTCGGCATCATGCTCGATGACATCATTGCCGGGGTCTTCGCCTGGCTGGCCATGCAGGGGCTGGTCTGGGGCTGGGCCAACTACGGAGCTGGGCTGGGTTTCTAAGGAGTGGGCATGCGCATGAGGCAAGTCTGGCTAGGCGCGCTGCTGATGCTGTGCACCCTGGCCGGTGCTCAGGCCAAGAGCGAGCTGCCAGGGGAGATACGCCTGGCCAGTGAGGTCTGGGAGGCCTATACCGAAACCGATGGTACCGGCCTGGGCTGGGACGTCATGCGCAAGGTGTTCGAGCCTGCGGGTGTCCGCCTGAGTATCCACAGCGTGCCTTATACCCGCTCCGTCGGCCTGGTGCAGCGCGGCGAGGCCGATGCCTGGGTCGGCTCCTATCGTGACGAGGTAGAGGGGCAGGTGTTTTACCCCAGGCATCACTATGATCGTGATCAGATCGTCGCACTTGGCCTCAAGGGCAAACCGGCGCCGACCCTGGACAGCCTGGGCAAGTACCGGCTGGTTTGGGTGCGAGGCTACGGCTACGACGAATATTTGCCGAATGTGCACGACTACCGGGAAGTGCAGCGGCGGAGCGGTATCCTTGGCATGCTCGATCTGGGGCACGCGGACTTCTATATCGATGCCCGTCCCGAGGTCGATTACGTATTGGGCCAGACCAGCAAGCCGCAGCAATACCGGATGACGGATCTGACGCAATTGCCGCTCTATCTCGGTTTTGCCGATACGCCACGTGGGCATGCTCTGGCCGAGCTCTTCGATCGGCGCATGACGCAACTGATCGCCAGCGGTGAGCTGCGGCCGATCTTCGCTCACTGGCAGCAGCCCTATCCCTTCGACTGAGCCGGGAGGCCGTCATATATGCAGCTTCGTCACTGTCTCGCCACGCTGGCGCTGTTGTGTTCGAGCCTTTCCTGGGCCGCTTCTCAGGTGCAGGTGGTCGGCCTGTTCCCGGGTGCCGCGGTGGTCAATGTCGACGGCCAGCGCAAGCTGGTTCGTGTGGGCTCCACCGGTCCCGGTGGAGTGCAGGTAGTCAGCGTCGATAAGCAGGGCGCGGTGCTGCGTGTCGATGGCGTCGAGCGCGTGTACCCGCTGAGCCGGGAATACAGTGCCGGGTTTGCCGAACCACAGAAGAAGCGCCTGAGCATCGCCAAGGGGCCTGGTGGCCACTACTGGATCACCGGTTCGGTCAACGGACAAAGCGTGCCGTTTCTGGTGGACACTGGTGCCACCTCGGTTGCCCTCAACGAAGCCCAGGCGCGCCGCCTGAACATCGACTTTCGCGTCAGTGGGCAGCCGCTCACGGTCAGCACAGCCAGTGGCACGGCGCGGGGTTGGCGGGTCAGCCTGGATAGGGTCAAGGTCGGTGATATCGAGGTGCTTGGCGTCGAGGCTGTGGTGCTGGAAGGCGGCGCGCCCGCCGAAGCTTTGCTCGGCATGAGCTTCATGAGTCGCGTGGGCTGGCGCGAGGAGCAGGGGATGTTGGTGCTCGAGTCCAAGCTTTGAAGCCACCATTGACCGTTTCGATACTGATGATCGTCAATTCTGACTGACCCGCCAGTGGGGGCTGCTGATACAATGCCGGCCCTGTTTCGTACTCATTGCTAGGAGTATCCGGTGTCCGTCGTGTTCGTCGCCGCCTCCCAACTGCCCACGCCCTTCGGCGTGTTCATCATGCATGGCTTCCTCGATGAGGCCACCGGCAAGGAACACGTCGCCCTGACCTTCGGCAACGTCGCCGACGGTGCCCCGGTGCTTGGGCGCCTGCACTCCGAATGCCTGACCGGCGACGCTTTGTTCAGCCTGCGTTGCGACTGTGGTGCGCAGCTGCAGGCCGCGCTGCAGGCCATTGCCAACGAAGGCCGTGGTGTGCTGCTGTACCTGCGTCAGGAGGGCCGTGGCATTGGCCTGTTGAACAAGATCCGCGCCTACGAACTGCAGGACGGCGGTGCCGATACCGTGGAAGCCAACGAGCGTCTGGGTTTCGGCGCCGACCAGCGTGATTACGCGATCTGCCTGCCCATGCTCGAACACCTGGGTATCAAGAGCCTCCAGCTGATGACCAATAACCCGCGCAAGGTAAAAGCCCTGGGCGACATGGGCATCGTTGTGGACCATCGTGTGCCGCTGCAGATTGCGCACAACCCCTACAACAAGCGCTACCTCGCCACCAAGGCCGGCAAGCTCGGCCATATGTTGGGCAACCAGCATCAGGGTGAGACCGAGGAAAGCCTGTGACCCGAGGCCAGGTAAAGCGTCGCCTGGCGCTGGCCTGGTGGCGCCAGCTGGGTGTGGCGCTGGCGCCGTTGCTCGTGTTCAACCTGCTGTTCGGCGGTGGCGGCACCACGGTGCTGACCATGCCGCTGTTCATCGCCGGCCTGGCCTCGATGTTCGTCAGCCTGCCGTTGTTCTCCGCCTACAAGCGCGCGCTGATCGCCACCGAAAAAGCACTCGACAGCGACGATGAACCTGCGGCCTGGCTGGAGCTGGATCGTGTACGTCTGCGCGCCTTGCTCGGTGCTGCGCTGCCTGCGTGGATTGCTGCGTTGGCAGTCCTCGCCGGCCTCGAGGCGATCCCGCTGGTATTGCTGGCGCTATCGTCCATCGTGCTGCACAGCCTCTACCGCATACCCCGCCAGTTGGGCTGATGCGCACGCTGCTGTTCGTGCTCTGCCTGCTGGCACTACCGCTGCCAGCCGCCGAGCGGGTAATCAGCCTGGCACCTTCACTCAGCGAAATCATGCTCGACCTGGATGCGGCCGACCTGTTGGTCGGTGTGCTCGAAGGGGATGAGCGTCCCGCCGCGCTGGCGCATCTGCCTACTGTCGGTCGTTATGGCCAACTGGAGTTCGAGCGCCTGTTGCAGCTGGCGCCGGATCTGATCCTTATCGCGCCCGGTAGTGTGCCGCCGGCGCAACAGGCGCAGTTGCAGCGTTTCGGCATCGACCTGTTGATCGTCGAGCCGCAGCGCCTCGATCAGATGGGCGAGGCCTTCGTGCGCATTGGTCAGCGCATTGGCCGGGCAGAGCAGGGCGAGCGGCTGGCAGCCGAGTTTCGGGCTGATCTGGAGGCGCTGCGTCAGCGCTATCGGCGTGAGCAGCCGCTGACGGTGTTTTATCAGATCTGGCATCAACCGCTTTACACCATCGGTGGCGAGCAGCTGATCGGTGATGCCTTGCAGGTGTGCGGCGCGCGCAACCTGTTCGACGATCTGCCGCAGCCGGCACCGCAGGTCAGTGTCGAAGCGGTGCTGGCGCGTGACCCGGACGTGATTCTCGGCGGCAGCAATGCCGAACTGAGCGCCTGGCAAGCCTGGCCGCAGTTGCATGCAGTACGTACGGGCCAGGTCTGGGCGGTGCCGAACAAGGGTTTGGAACGGCCTAGCCGGCAGATGTTGGGGGCTATCGAACAGCTCTGTGAGCTGATGAAGGCTGCGCGATAGCCGGGTGGGGCGTTACGCGCGACTTGGGCGGCACCGCGATACCCTCCGCGATACGGCCACTAGGACGCACCGGCATCAGAGTTGGGGCGTCCAGGTCAGCGAGAGCAGGGCGCTGCGGCCTTCCTCGCGGTAGCCGTAATAACTCACGCTGCTGAAGAACGGATCATCCGGTCGGCTGTAAAGGGCCTGGGAATAGTCCTTGTCTAGCAGGTTGTCGACCTTGACCTGCCAAAGCAGTTCCTCGTCCATCTGCCAGCTAACGCGTGCGCCCAGCAGGCCGTAGCCGGCGATCTCGCGGTTGTTGGCGGCATCATCGTAGCGGCCGGAGAACGCCTGCCAGGTCATGCCGGCGGCGAATGCGCCGAACTGACGATCCAGATCTAGGCTCAGGCTGCGTTTGGCGCGGCGCGGCAGGATATGGCCGCTATTGCGGTCACGCGGGTCGAGTAGGCTGGCGCCGAGGGTCGCCTGCCAGCCCAGCAGTTCGCGTTCGACACTCAATTCCAGGCCCTGCAGGCGCGCCTTGTTGACGTTCATGGGCGTGCTGAAGAAGGTCACCGGGTCGCTGACCACGGTGATCAGGTCCTCAACCTCGGTACGGTAGGCCGACAGGCTCCAGCGCGTATCCATGTGATCACCGCGCAGTTGCGCCTCGTAGGTCTTCGAGCGCTCCGGGGCAAGATCCGGGTTACCGCCATAGAACGAACTGGTCGGGAAGTAGAGGTCGTTGAAGGTCGGCGCATGGAAGCCCTCGCCATAGTTCAGTACCAGCTCCAGGCGCTCGGCCAGGTTCAGACTCAGCGCTGCATTCCAGGTGTTCTCACTGCCGAACTGCTGGTTGTCGTCGTGGCGCAAGCCCAGCTCGGTGGCGAAACCGTTGCCACGATAGCGGTGTTGGACGAAAGCTGCCCGGTTCCAGCGTTCGCTGCGGCTGAAGTCGCTGTCGCTGCCAAGGCGGTCCTCGTACCAATCGAGGCCGAGCAGCAACTGGTGAGCATCGCCTAGTCGCAGGGTGTTGATCCAGACGGCGCTGTCGCGGTACGTGTTGTAGACGTAGTTGTTGTCGGCATTCAGTGGGTCGCGGTTTTCGCTCTTGTCCTCGCTATGACCAAGCTCCAGGCGGCTGCTCCAGTCTTCGGCGAGTTGTGCTTCGAGATGGCCGGCGATGCTGGAGACACTGAAGCGTTCGCTGGGGTTGCCCGGATCGAAGCTGAACAGGTCGTCGTACTCACTCTCACCACGTTGCTCGAGGAGGCTCAGGCCTCCCTTGAGACGGTCACTGAAGTGATGCTCAAGGCTTAGGTTGAAGGCCTTACGGCGTATGCCATCGTGGTCGTTGTCGTAACCACGACCCTCTTGGGAGCGGTCGAATCCGGCGCGTTCGACTAGGCTTGCGCCGAGGTCGAATCGGGTGCGCTGGTCACCGCCAGACAGGCCTAGGCTACGCTCGAAGGTCTGTTGGCTACCGGCGGCCAGGCGTAGGCGCGGCTGCAGGCCATCCTCGCCGCGCCGGGTGAAGATCTGGACCACCCCGCCAATAGCATCGGAGCCGTAAAGCGCCGAGCGGGCGCCGCGCACGACCTCGATACGCTCGATCTGATCGGGGCTGAGAAATTCCAGACGGGCCAGGCCGCTGGCGGCAGCATTCAGACGTACGCCATCTACCAGCACCAGGGTCTGGTTGGCATTGGCGCCACGTAGGAACAGGCTGGTGAGGCTGCCGCGACCGCCGTTCTGCACGATAGACACACCGGGCACGCGGCTGAGCAGGTCGGGCACGCTGCTGACCTGCAGACGTTCGATGTCGTCCCGTTCGAACACCGTGGTAGCAGCGGTAGCTTGCGCTTGCGGTTCGGCCAGGCGTCCGGAGGTGACGACCAGCGGCTCGGCCACGTAAGGTTCGGCGGCCAGCGAAAGACCTGGCATGACCGCAATGGCCAGAGCCAAACGAGACAGTTTCATTATTGTTTCCTCAAAGGTCGGCAGACTTTCGAGGAGGGCAGGAGCAAGCGCGCAGGGCGACGCTTGACCGTGCTGCCCTCCGCAACACCAGTCGCACCGCCTTGGCCGGTCTCCGGGCTCTCGACCCGCGTCCGCCTTCCCAGGCATGGCCCAGTGGCTGTTGGACGCGGCGCACGCTCAGCGCGTGCAGTCGATTACCGTTGCGGGGGCAGCGTCGGGATTGCTCGCTTCGAGCGCACCGACTTCCCGTTTAACGCCACTTGCGTAGCGCACCCTGGCGGAACATGAAGTGCGCGCACCTTAGTGCGCGCGCATATGAATCACAAGCAAGCGCCGCTCATTTAGCGATGAGCGGGCTTCATGCTCAGGCCTGTAGCAGACTCAGGCGCTCACGAACCGCGCGTTCAATACCGGCTTCGTCCAGGCCGCATTCGGCGAGCATCTGGCTCGGCTTGGCGTGTTCGACGTAGTAGTCCGGCAGACCCAGGTGCAGCATCGGTACCTGGCGGTTCTCGGCGGCGAAGAATTCGCTGACCGCACTGCCGGCGCCGCCCATGATGCTGTTTTCCTCGATGGTCACCAGCAGCGCGTGGCTGCTTGCCAGTTCGCGCAGCAGGGCTTCGTCCAGCGGTTTGACGAAGCGCATGTCGACCACCGTGGCATCCAGGGTTTCACCCACGCGCAGGGCTTCGGCCAGTTGCACGCCGAAAGCGAGCAGGGCGACGCCCTTGCCCTGGCGGCGTACCACCGCCTTGCCAATCTCCAGCGGCTCCAGGCCGGCATCGAGCGACGCGTTGGGGCCGGTGCCGCGCGGGTAGCGCACCGCCGCCGGGCCGTCGAACAGATGGCCGGTGGTAAGCATGCGGCGCAGCTCGTTCTCGTCGCTCGGGGTCATCACCAGCATGCCGGGGATGCAGCGCAGGTAGGAGAGGTCGAAGCTGCCGGCGTGGGTCGGGCCGTCTTCGCCGACCAGACCGGCGCGGTCGATGGCGAACAGCACGTCGAGGTGCTGCACGGCCACGTCGTGAATCAGTTGGTCATAGGCGCGCTGGAGGAAGGTGGAGTAGATCGCCACCACCGGCTTGGCGCTTTCGCAGGCCATGCCGGCCGCTAGGGTTACGGCGTGCTGCTCGGCAATCGCCACGTCGAAGTAGCGATCGGGAAAGCGCTCGCTGAAGGCGACCAGATCGGAGCCTTCCTTCATCGCCGGGGTGATGCCGACCAGGCGGTTGTCGGCGGCGGCCATGTCGCATAGCCACTGGCCGAACACGTTGGAGTATTTCGGGCCGCTGGGCTTCTTCGGCGCGGCGACCGGGGTCACCGGTTCCAGCTTGGTGATGGCGTGATAGCCGATGGGGTCGGCCTCGGCCGGGGCGAAGCCCTTGCCCTTCTTGGTCACCACATGCAGGAACTGCGGGCCATCGAGGTCGCGCATATTGCGCAGGGTGGCCAGCAGCGTGGGCAGGTCGTGGCCGTCGATGGGGCCGACGTAGTTCCAGCCCAGTTCCTCGAACAGGGTGCCGGGCACCAGCATGCCCTTGGCGTGTTCCTCGACCTTGCGCGCGATTTCCCAGGCGCCGGGCAGGCGCGAGAGGATCTTCTTGCTGCCCTCGCGCATGCTGGCGTAGGTGCGGCTGGAGATGATCTTGGCCAGGTAGTTGGACAGGCCGCCGACATTCTTGGAGATCGACATGTCGTTGTCGTTGAGGATCACCAGCATGTTGGCGCCGACATCGGTGGCGTGGTTGAGCGCCTCGAAGGCCATGCCGGCGGTGAGGGCACCGTCGCCGATCACCGCTACGCTCTTGCGCTTCTCGCCCTTCAGGCGGGCGGCGATGGCCATGCCCAGCGCCGCGCTGATGCTGGTGCTGGAGTGGCCGACGCCAAAGGTGTCGTACTCGCTCTCGCCGCGCCGTGGGAAGGCGGCCAGGCCGTCCTTCTGGCGCAGGCTGCCCATGCGCTCACGGCGGCCGGTGAGGATCTTGTGCGGGTAGGCCTGATGGCCGACGTCCCACACCAGGCGGTCATCGGGGGTGTCGAAGACGTAGTGCAGGGCGATGGTCAGCTCAATCACGCCGAGGCCGGCACCGAAGTGCCCGCCGCTCTGGCCAACGCTGTAGAGCAGGTATTGGCGCAGTTCGTCAGCGAGGGTTTCCAGGTCCGCTTCGGCCAGGCGGCGCAGTTCGTCGGGCGTGTTGGCGCTGTCGAGCAGCGGCGTCAACGGGCGCTCGCGGGGGATCTCGTGGAAAGTGGTCGGCATCAGGCGAATCGTTATAGGTGTAAAAGATGCGGCAGTTTACCTGATGCCAGGAAAACAGCCCAATCTGCTGTCCATTTCGCGGTTACCGGTAGTTTCGTGCGAGAAAGTCCAGCAGCAGGGCACTGACCCGCGCGCCGCATTCGGCCTGCAGCCAGTGGCCGGCGTCGGGTAGGTCGTGTCGTTCCAGGTGCGGCACCTTGTCGCCCATGCGCTTGAGTGTCGGCGCCTCGAAGCGTCCGACCGGGTCATTCTCGCCAAGCAGGAACAGCGTTGGCTGCATCACCTGCAGCCCGGCCAGATGCTCGGTGCGCTGCCAGTTGCGCTCGAAGTTGCGGTACCAGTTCAGTGCGCCGCGAAAACCGTGGCGCTCGAAGGTGCGCAGGTAGTGGGCGAACATCGCCTCGCTGCACCAGGCCGGCAGTGGCAGGTCATCAGGCATGCCGTCGAACAGCCGTGCATTGGCTGGTTTGTCCGTCGCCAGCAGGGCATCGCCCAGGCCGCCAAGCAACAGACGCAGGCTGCGGGCGATGTCGTCGTCCAGCTCGGCTTCGGCCAGCCCCGGTTGCTGGAAATACAGGATGTAGTGGAAACGCCCAGCGTAGGCTTCGCGCATCATCTCGATGGCCGGACGTTTCGGCCGGCCGCCGAAGGGCACCGACAGTGCGCCGAGCGCCTTGACCCGCTCGGGCTCCAGCAGTGCCAGGTGCCAGGCCACTGGCGCGCCCCAGTCATGACCGACCACCGCCACCTGACGTTGGCCGAGCATGTCCATCGCCGCCTGGATATCGCCGCACAGGGTTAGCAGGTCATAGGCCGCCGGATCGGCCGGCGCGCTGCTAGCGCCGTAGCCGCGCATCTCCGGGGCGAACACGCGGTAGCCGGCGGCGGCCAGCGCCTCGATCTGCGGGTGCCAGGCGTACCAGCACTCGGGAAAACCATGCAGCAGCCACACCGGCTTGCCGTGCTCGGGGCCGGCGCTGTACAGGCTGAGTTCGATGCCGTTGACGGCGAGCAGGCGGTGATCGATATGCATGGAGATGTCCTTACCAGGTGTCGATGAAGGGACGTTTCTTGCCGTCGCGTCGGGGTGGGCGCGGCGCTGCATTGAGGCCGCGCAGCAGCCAGGCGCGGCTGTCGGCCGGATCGATGACTGCGTCGATCTCAAGATAGCTGGCCATGTTCAGCGCCTTGCCGTTGTCGTAGGCCTTGGCCACCAGCTTGTCGAACAGCGCCTGGCGCGCGGCTTCGTCCGGCTGGGCTGCCAGCTCCTTGGCGAAACCCAGACGCACCGCGCCTTCGAGGCCCATGGCGCCAAATTCGCCACTGGGCCAGGCGGCGGTGAACAGCGGCGAATGGAAGCTGCCGGCCGCCATGGCCTGGGCGCCGAGGCCGTAGCCCTTGCGCAGCACCAGGGTGAAGAAGGGCACCGTGAGGCTGGCGGCGGTGACGAACAGGCGCGAGACATGGCGCACCGTGGCCTGCTGCTCGGCTTGCGGGCCGACCATGAAGCCGGGGGTGTCGCACAGCGAAACGATGGGCAGATCATGCGCCTCGCACAGTTGCAGGAAGCGCGCGGCCTTGTCGCCGGCCACGGCATCGATGGCGCCGCCCAGGTGCGCGGGGTTGTTGGCGATCAGCCCGAACGGCTTGCCCTCGATACGGATCAATGCGGTGACCAGACCGGGGGCGAACTGGCGGCGCAGCTCCAGCACGCTGTTGTCGTCGGCCAGCAGTTCGATCACCTGGCGGATGTCGTACACGCGCAGGCGGTTTTCCGGGATCACGTGGCGCAGCTCGCGGCTATCTCTGCACTGCCAGTCGTTCACCTGGCCCTGGAAATAGCCCAGGTACTGCTTGGCCACGGCGACCGCTGCGGCTTCGTCTTCCACCAGCACATCGATCACCCCGTTGGGGCCTTGTACGCTGGTTGGGCCGACCTGCTCGGGGGTGAAACTACCCAGACCGCCACCTTCGATCATCGCCGGGCCAGCCATACCGATGCTGGCATTGCGGGTGGCGATGATCACGTCGCAACAGCCGAGCAGCGCGGCGTTGCCGGCGAAGCAGCGCCCGGAGACCACGCCCACCGTCGGCACCAGGCCGGAGAGTTTGGCCATGGCGACAAAGGTGTGGCAGTCCAGCCCGGCCACACCGACGAAATCGGTATCGCCCGGCCGCCCGCCGCCGCCTTCGGCGAACAGCACCACAGGCAGGCGCCATTGCTCGGCCAGGGCCAGCATGCGGTCGGTCTTCTTGTGGTTCATCACGCCCTGGGTGCCGGCGAAGACCGTGTAGTCGTAGGCGATGGCCATGCAGCGTGCAGCCTCGGCACCGAAGCTCGCGGCGTTTACCGTACCGATACCGGCGACCAGGCCATCGGCCGGGCTCAGTTCCAGCAACTCCTCGGGCGAACGTCGACGGCGTTGGGCGGCCAGGGCCATGGCACCGTATTCGATAAAACTGTCGGCATCGAGCAAGTCCGCGAGGTTTTCCCTCACGGTGCGCTGGCCGGTCTTACGGCGCTTGGCCACGGCTTCGGGGCGGCGCGCATCGGTCAAGCGGGCATGGCGTTCCAGCACTTCGGCCAGATCGGCGCGGATATGCGCCAGGTCGACCGCCTGCTCGTCGTGAGCGTCAAGGCCGTCCACCTTGGCCGGCTCAAGGAACGCCAGCGGCTGGCCCTCGCCGATGGCGTCACCGGGCGCAACGGCCAGCGCGCGGACGATGCCGCTGTGCTCGGCTTTGACCTCGAACTCCATCTTCATCGCTTCCAGCACGGCGATGGTCTGGCCGGTGGCCACGGCGTCACCCTCGGCCACCGCCAGGCTGACCAGCACGCCGGCACTGGGCGCATGCAGGGCCAGGGTGCCGGGCGGGGCGTCGACGCTGGCCTTGGTGCTGTGCAGCGCGGCGTCTGTGGCGAAGTAACGGTGCGGGTGGGCCTGCTCGCGCGCCGCCAGCAATTCGCTCAGATGGCGTTCGACGTAGGTGGTGTCGACCTGATTGGCGATCACCGCCTCGCAGTGCAGCAGGTTCTGCAGCAGGTGCAGATTGCTCGCCACGCCGTCGAGGCGAAACTCGCACAGCCCCCGGTAGGCACGGCGCAGGGCGCTGGGGTAGTCGCTGGCGCTGGCGATCAGCTTGGCGATCAACGAGTCGTAGGCCGGGCTGACGGCGTAGCCGGCATAGCCGCAACCATCCACACGCAGGCCTGGGCCGGAGGGCGGTTGGTAGGCGCCGAGCACGCCGGCGGCGGGGCGCGCCGTACCGTCGGCGAGCAGGGTTTCCAGATTCAGGCGCACCTGCACGGCATAGCCGTTGGTCGCGGGAGGGGTGAGCAGGTTCAGCTCGGCCAGGCTTTTGCCGGCGGCCAGGTGCAGTTGTGTGTGCAGCAGATCGACGCCGGTGACCTGCTCGGTGACGGTGTGCTCCACCTGCACGCGCGGGTTGGCCTCCATGAAATAGAAGCGCCCCGGCTGGTCGAGGTCGAGGAGGAATTCGAAGGTGCCGATGCCGCGATATTGCACCTCGGCCGCCAGGCGCAGGGCGCTGGCGATGATCGCGTCACGGGTGGCCGCATCCAGATCGGGGCTGGGGGCGATCTCCACCAGCTTCTGGTGGCGGCGTTGCAGGCTGCAGTCGCGCTCCCACAGGTGGCTGACCGCGCCGTTGCCGTCGCCGAGCACCTGCACTTCGATATGCCGGGCGCGGCGTACGCGTTTCTCCACATACAGCGCGCCACTACCGAAGGCGCCCAGGGCCTCGGAGTCGCAACGGGCGAAAGCCTCGGCCAGTTGCGCCGGCTCGTCCACCGCACGCATGCCGCGTCCGCCGCCACCGGCCAGGGCCTTGAGCATCACGCTGCGGTGTTCGGCGAGGAAGGCGGCGGCCTGCTCCAGCGTCACCGCCTGGTTGATGCCGGGCACCAGCGGTACCTCGCAGCGCTCGGCGAGATCACGGGCGGCGGCTTTGTCGCCGAATAGCTGTAGCGTCTCCGGCGTCGGGCCGACGAAGGTCAGCCCAGCCTCCTGGCAACGGCGGGCGAATTCGGCGTTCTCGGCGAGAAAACCGTAGCCAGGATGGATGGCCGTGCAGCCTTGTTCACGGGCGATGCTAATGAGCTGATCCATGTCCAGATAGGCCGCGACACCGCGACCGACCAGCGCCACGGCCAGATCCGCCTTGCGTGTATGCAGGCAGGCTTCGTCGTCCTCGGCGAACACCGCCACCGAGCGGATGCCGAGATCAGCACAGGCCTGGGCGATGCGAATGGCGATCTCGCCACGGTTGGCGATCAGCAGGGCGGGGAAGGGCATGGCGGCTCCGGACGTCTTGTCGTTATGGAGCCATCTTAGGTAACTGGCTGGAGGGGTAAAGCAAGCCTCATGTGGCGATCATGCCGACATAGATTGGAGTGATGGCGCGAGCGACTCGGGTCAGTGCAATGTGGCGATGGACAGCGCCGACAGCGCCAACTGCATATCGCTGACAGCGGAATATGGATGGTGGCTGCGGTAATGATGCAACGCGCTTTCCAGCCGTGCGCCACGAATGTCGCCCGTCGAGGCGACGTAGGCCAGGGCATCCTCACGGGCTTTTTCGTAGGGTCGCAGCGCATTGCTGGTAGAGGCGCTGGTGCCGGCGGTGCCGAGGCTGCTGCCCACGGTGAAGTGGTCGCTGGAGTTACCTTGCCCTTCCATGGCCCAGGCCTGGCCAGCGCTGAGCAGGACGCACAGGGCAAGGGCTCGCCTCATGCGTCGCTCAGCTGCGGCGCTCGACGATATAGCGCGCCAGCTCGCGCAGCGGTTCGGCGCTGTTGCCAAACGGGCGCAGCACGTGCAGGGCCTGGTCACGTAGCTCCAGGGCGTAGTCCTTGGCGGCGTCGAGGCCGAGCAGGGCGGGGTAGGTGGGCTTGTCGTGGGCTTCGTCCTTGCCCTGGGTTTTGCCCAGGGTGGCGGTGTCGCTTTCCACGTCGAGGATGTCGTCCTGCACCTGGAAGGCCAGGCCGATGGCGCGGGCATATTGCAGCAGGGCCTTGCGCGCCAGTTCGTCGGTATTCCCGCTGGCCAGGGCGCCGAGCGCCACGCTGGCTTCGATCAGTGCGCCAGTCTTGTGCCGGTGCATGACTTCCAACGCTTGCTGGTCGAGTTGCAAGCCAACCGACCCAAGGTCGATGGCCTGGCCGCCAACCATACCGGCGGGGCCTGCGGCCTGGCTCAGCAGTTCGATCATCTGCAGGCGCGTCTCGGCATCCTGCGGATTGCGGCGGCGGTCTGCCAGCACACCGAAGGCGAGGCTCTGTAAGGCATCACCGGCGAGGATGGCACTGGCTTCGTCGAAGGCCTTGTGCGTGGTCGGCTGGCCGCGGCGCAGGTCGTCGTCGTCCATCGCCGGCAGGTCATCATGCACCAGCGAATAGGCATGGATCAGCTCTACCGCGCAGGCGGCGCCGTCAGCACGTTCGAGATCACCTTCAAGGGTTTCGCAGGCGGCGTAGACCAGCAGCGGGCGCACGCGCTTGCCGCCATTCATGACGCTGTAGCGCATGGCCTGGTAGAGGCGTTCGAGTTCTGTAAGGGGCGCTTTGAACAGCTCCTCCAGAGCGGTGTCGACGCGAGTCTGGCAGCGCTTCTGGTACGCCGCGATCATGCCGACTCGTCCGTGTCAAAGGGCGCTGGCTGCAACTCACCATCGCGTTCGAGCAGGATCTGCACCTTCTGCTCGGCCTGGGCCAGGGCGGCTTGGCACTCACGGGTCAGGCCGATGCCCTGCTCGAAGGCAGTCAGGGAGTCTTCCAGCGACAGCTCGCCGCTCTCCATGCGCTCGACCAGAGTCTGCAACTCGGCGAGGGAGTGTTCGAAGTCGGGGGCGGCTTTCTTGCGGGCCATGGCGGCGAGTCTCGGGAAGCTAGAAACGGGCGCGACACTAGCAGAGCCGCGCCAGACGGGCAAATCAGCGGGCCCGAGAATATGCATCGGGATTGGGCTCTGCGTAGGGTGCGCTGCGCGCACCAACAAGACCGCGATGGTGCGCACGGCACACCCTACGGCCTATCCCAGATAGGTGCTCCAGAAGTAGTAAAGGGTCATTGTGCTGCCGACCAGGATGACGAAGCTGCGCAGCAGCGCCGGCGGCAGTTTTTCGCCCAATGCGCCGCCAGCATAACCGCCGATGGTGGCGCCAGTGAGCAGGATGGCCAGCTCGTACCAACTGACCCGCCCGGCGATGACGAATGTCAGCGTGGCGATGCTGTAGATCACCGCCGAGATCAGGTTCTTCAGCGCGTTGGCGCGGGCCAGCGGGTGGCCTTCGATGGAGAACGCGGCGAGCTGCAGGATGCCCATGCCGGCGCCGAAGTAACCGCCATAGATCGACACACCGATATGCGCGCCCAGCGACATCGGTGTATGCGGCGGATGTGCGGATGCCTTGTTCTTGCGCCGCTCCGCCAGCCAGCGACCCAGCCAGGGGCTGGCAGCGAACAGGCTGGTGGCGGCCAGTAGCAGCCAGGGGATAAGAACACGGAACACATCGTCGCCGCCTGCCAGCAGCAACAGGCCGCCGAGCAGGCCGCCGGCCAGACCGGCCAGCAGCAGCGGGATCAGATAACGCCCCAGCGGTCGCAGCGAGGCACGCGCAGCCCAGGCGCCAGCCAAGCTGGCCGGCCACAGCGCCACGGCGTTGGTGGCATTGGCCGTCACCGGCGGCAAACCGGCAGCGAGCAGGGCAGGGAAGGAGAAGAAGGTGCCGCCGCCGGCCAGGGCATTCATGCCTCCAGCGGCGAAACCGGCGAGGGCCAACAGCAGCAGGTCGAACAGGGTCATCGGGCAGGCTCGCACAAAAAGAGTGCAGCATAAGAGCTGCCACCTCATGCAGCCAGCCCGACCATTGGCTCAGGGCGTGTCGTTGCCCATGCCGTCCTTGATCGGAATGCCCAATGCACGCATCTGCTCGATCAGGTGAGCGCGGGTGTCCGGCAGGTTTAGCATGCTGACCTTGCGCAGCCGGGCGACTTCATCGGCGCTGTACGGCTGGTAGTGCGCCGGCATGCTCTTGCCGGCCATGCCGTCCTCGCGCAGTAGCCAATTGAGCAGGTCAGCCAGTTGCGCATCGCTGAGCGCCGACTGCGACATGCCCGGCACGCGTACCAGGAATTCGCGACCACCCTCGACCTTGAGGAAGTGGCCGACGAAGTCCTTCATCCGTGGCGTGTCATTGGCTCTGGAGCCTTCGCCGTCATCCAGGTGGCAGCCGGCGCACTGCAACTGATAGTTGACCGGTGTGCTGTAGCGGGCCTGGGCGATAGGCGTCTGCTGCTGTTCGTTGCCGGGAGCAGGTCGCTGATCCGGATTGGGAATGGCGCGCGCCATGGCCAGAGGGGCGACCATGACGCAGGCCAGTCCGATGATAAGCGCACGCATGATCGTCCCCTTCGCTCAGACTGCGACGCCGCGGATGACCGCGATGGTGCAGTTGTAGATGCTCGACTTGGCGGCCAGGCACCAGTTGATGTCGTTGTTGTTGAAGGGGCGGTACAGCGGCTCCTCGCTGTCGTTGCGGGTACAGGCGCACTGGGCGCAGCTGTGCTTACCGCAGCAGTCGTTGTAGGCAATGATGTAGTCCTTGCCATCGCCCGGGTTGCGGCAGGTGCCGATCCAGGTGACCTGTGACACCTCGGTGCCCGGTGGGCAGGACGTCACGGTGCCGCCGCAGCAGCTGCACAGGAAGCCGTCGATGGAGCAGTAGCGCCAGTAATCGCAACTGCTGGGGTCACCCGGGTCACCGGCTTTCGGCGCCTCGGCGGCCAGCGCCTTGCTGGTGCGGTCGATGGGCAGCAGCACGGGCAGGGCGGCACCAGCGACCATCAGCGAGCCGAGACGGCCGAGGAAGTTGCGCCGCGAGGTGGTGTCGGCCACATGGCGGGTGGAGCGTTCGAACAGGCGGTCTAGCAATTTCATGTCAGGGCTCCCTGGCTCAGTGGTTGTGCGCGCCGTGGGCGTGCTGGCTGTTGTGCAGGTACTGCTGCAGGGTGGCACTGCCCAGGTGCTCGGTCTCGAACAGGCTGTCGAGGTGTTCGCGGGAGTTCACCAGGCCCTTGGCACGCAGTACGCCGGCGTTGTCGATCAGGGCGGCGTAGGGCAGCTTGCCGATCTGGTAGGTCATGCCCACTTCCGGGCCGACCACGTAGGTGGCGTCTTCCAGCTTGTGTTCGGCGATCAGCGCCTTCTGCGCATCCATGTCGCCGTCGCTGACGTAGATCACGTCGAGACGATGGGCCTGGGTCTTGGCGATGGACTTGATCGCCGGCAGCAGCGATTTGCAGATCGGGCAGGTCGGCGAGAGGAAGAACAGCAGCTGGGCCTTCTCGCTTGCGTAGCCGAAGTTCACCGGACGACCGCTACGGTCGGCAGCGGTCACTTGCGGTGCGGGTTCGTTGACTGCCACGCCCTTGTCGACCATCAGTGCGCCGGCTGGCGCCAGACGACCGTGAAGTACGCCGATCTGACGCACCAGGCCCATGACGGCAAAAGCCAGGGCGATCAGCAGGCACCACAACAGGATGTTAGAAACGATCAGAGCTTCCATGATTCACCTTCCGATGAGTTTAAGCAGACGAGGACTGTTGGCCATCAGGCCATCAGCAGCGGCGTAGATCAGCAGGGCCACGGCACTGGCAGCGATGACGACGAAACCGTCGAACACGCCCAGGCCGCGGCTCAGCGGAGCGAGACTGGCGACCAGCGCCAATCCCACCAGAACGGCATTGCGTGCCAGCAGCAGTGGGCGGATCGGCTGAGCCTGTTGTGGCCCGGCGCAACCGCAATCGATGTCACGACGGCCACGCCAGAGGTTGATGGCGATGGCCAAGGCATAGCCCGCGAGCAGCGCTGCAGCCGCGAGGGCTGCGACATGGCGGGCCGTGGGAACCAGCAGGGCAAAGGCCAGGGCTACCTCGACCCAGGGCAGAGCCCAGGCGACAGGACGCACCAGGGCTTGCGGCAGCAACTGGTAATTCTCCAACTGGCTGGCGAAGCGGGCCGGTGCGCGCAACTTGTGGGTCGCGGCGCTGGCGAGGATCACCGCTACCGCGAGTGCGGCGGCGATGACGAAGATCGGATCGGGTTGCATGGCTGCACCTCGTCAGTGACTGAGTACGTGAATCGCGGTCTTGGCGATGCCTTCCACGGTTCCGGTGTGCTTGCCGCTGGTCAGGTCGAAGACTTCCAGGCCGCCGGTGACGTTGGCGCCGAGCAGGCGTGGTTGGTCATCGGTGGTGGCTTGCAGGCTCCAGATTGGTGCGGGGGCTTCCAGGGTGCCGATACGCTTGCGCGTCTTCAGGTCGTAGACCCAGATGATGGTGCTCGGGTCTTCCCACTTCAGCGGCTCGTGGGCGTCGTGCATCAGGGCGTAGAGGCGGTTGAGCTTCGGCGCCACGGCGATCAGCTGCCAGCCACCCGGTGCCCAGCCGGCTTTCTTGTCGGCGGCTTCGGTGACCAGCTCCCAGGCCGGGATGATCTTCGGCTGTTCGCCGGAGAAGTCCACGGCGCGCACGGTGCCGGTGGTGGTGACGAAGTAGTAGGTGTCGCCCACGGCATAGGCACGTTCCACCAGCTTTTCGGCGTTGGGGTCGAAGAACGCGGTGTGGCTGCGAGCGGTTTCCTTGCCGGCGTCGTCCAGGGTGACCACCTGCAGGTTGCCGTCGCCGCACAGCGAGGCGAAGCGGCGCTTGCCGACCGGGTAGTTGAGCACGCAGCCGGGAATCGAGATCTCGCTGACCACTTTCTTGGCCTGGGTGTCGACCACCGTCACCGAGGTGGAAGGCGTGAAGTTGTAGATGTAGATGAAGCGGTCATCCGAACTGGCGCCCAGGGCGTGGCGCTCCGGCAGCATCACCGCGCGCTTGTTGGGGATTTCCACTTCCCAGTCGGGCGACAGCGTGCTGGTGTTCCAGGCGGTGAGCACGTCGGTGCGGGTACCACGGGTGCCGCGCGAATAGAACAGGTCGGCGGTGTACAGGTACTTGCCGTCGTGGCTCAGGGTCGAGGGTGCGGCGAAGCCGGTGCTGACCATGCCGAGCATGCGCTTGCTGTCCGGGTCGACCACGGTGATGCGGCCGGTCACCAGGTTCTCGAATTCGGCATCGACGATGTAGGCGCGGTGCGGCGATGGCGGAAAGGGAAGGGTTTCCTGGCCGATGGTGTCACGTGGAAGCTCGGCATGGGCGCCGAGCCCCACCAGGGACAGACCCAGCGCCAGGGCGGTCTGTCTGATGATCCGAGGTGTTCGCATGGAGTTCTCCTTGTTGTCGGGAGTACGGGGCATCGCCGACGGAGTCGAGAGCAGTCTGGCTGAATGGCGGGTGAGCATGCAGGCGTTCTCCGAGGGCAAATGATTCGGGATGGGCATCACCACGATCCTAAAAACGCAGCTCACTGGCTTGTAAGCGCCTGCAAGAAACTTGTATTTGCCTGCCAGCGTGCAGGCCTGGCGGCGGTGTGCGACGGGGGATCGAGCGATCTGGCAGGCATCGGCAAGTGAATGGCAGACAGATGAAAGAGTTCGAGGTGGGCAGAGCATAGCGTCGGGGAGCTGTCAGAAGTGGCCTGAGAAAAAACGATACTTAATATCTTGGCCATGAATGTAGGCGTTTAACGTCCGCACAAGTGCTGACGTTGAGTTCACGTTCATCGTGATGAGGGGGGCTCAAATGCTCGGTGCTCAGGTTTTTCTTGGGTGTCGGCTAGATTGCGCTGACAGGTAAGTATCGTCGTTTACGCAGTTGAGCCGAGCACTGTTGAGTATATATGTCGAAAGACTAATCAACTTATTGAGTTGTTGCCCGTAAATGCGTTTTGCACTATCCGGGTCTCGACATCGCCGAAATCAAGTTCTGCGCAAAAAGTCTCTGAACTCGCTGATGCTTCATTAATAACGAGTTGGGTAAGCGGCTGCGGTTAATGCGTTCCCACCTGTGCCAAAAGTCGAGCGGAATAATGCTCATTTGCCGATCATGAAGTCCGTTTTCGCATCTGCCCCTCGCTCGACAAATTTTCGTGCGGAACCTGGTAATGGCTTAATCAAGCGGATGTTCGTTGCCAATGTGCAGCGACGACGGCCTCTCCCCGTGTTATTGGCCCTTTGGCGCAGCTCTGGACGCATTCTGGCAGAAATGTCCAAAAGCTTGGCAGTGCTGCACATGTCGCTGCTCTCTTTGCGCTGCACACTATTTGGGTCACAAGACTCCGGCTCAGGCAGGCAAACGAGCACGTTGGCCAAGGCTCGGGGCTTATCCCCGTCACTAAGGTAGGTCTGTATGTCTCTGTCATTGGAAAACCCTTCTTCGTACTACACCATGACCCGCAAATATGATCTCCACTACGGTGATCTAGAGGGTGATATCGACGCTCAGGTGGTTATCATCGGTGGCGGATTTTCCGGAATTAATACCGCCTTGGAACTGGCTGAGCGCGGTATCACTGACGTGGTGGTGCTAGAAGCAAACTACCTGGGTTTCGGTGGCTCAGGACGTAACGGCGGACATGTGATGGCCGGTATCGGTCATGACTTGGAAACGATTGAGAAGGATGTCGGGCCCGAAGGCCTGAAGGCGATTTTCGAAATCAGCGACTTGGGCGCCAGTCTGATCAAGCAGCGCATCGCCCGCTACGATATCCAGGCGGACTTCCGTCACGGCTACGGCTACATGGGCTTCAACAAGCGCCAGGGAAAGTTGCTGCAGGGATGGGAAAAAGACTTCCAGAGCCTCAACCCCGATCAGGAAATCACCTATCTGGAAGGTGCCGACGTGCAGAGCATCGTCGGTGCTGAGATTTACACCTGTGGCCTAAAGCATATGGGCAACGGTCAGGTGCACTCACTCAATCTGTTGTTGGGGCAGGCCAAAGCTTTCACCGAGCTCTACGGCGGTCGCATCTTCGAGCAATCCCCGGTACTGCAGATTCAGTACGGACCGAAGATCATGGTGCGCACTGCCAAGGGCACGGTCAAGGCCGACAAATTACTGCTAAGTTGCGGCGCTTTCCTCAATAAGCTCGATCGCTCGCTCGATAGCGCTGCCATCAATGTCTACGCGTTCAATACCGTCACTGAGCCACTGTCCGACGAGTTGATCCAGCGCATCAGTCCAATCCGTGGAGCGTTCAGCGACATCACGCCGATCATCGACTACTACCGCATCACCCCTGACAACCGGCTCATGTATGGCACTGCCGGCATGTTACTGGAATACGTGCCGCGCGATCTCAAGGCGTGGAACCATAAAAAGCTGTTGCGCCTGTTCCCCTACTTGGCCGATACCCGTATCGACCTGGCGTGGGGGGGGCCGATGGACTGCACGCTCAACCTGTTCCCGCAGGTCGGGACGCTGGAGGGGCACGACAATGTGTTCTATGTGCAGGGCTATTCCGGCTTTGGTGTCACCCCCAGTCAGGTGATCGCCAAGGTCATCGTCGACGGCATGACCGGCGGCTCACCTGCTTGGCAGGCAATGAGTTCGATCCCTCTTCGACGTATTCACGGCAAGGATCGCTATCGCGCGCTGATCTGCACCCTCGGCAAGATAACCCGCCAGCTCAATGCTTACCGGGTAGGGCGCCGCTGAGGCTGGCGTGGTCGGGACACCGCTACCTAGCACTACACATCCAATCCAGGATCACATTATGAAAACAACAGTATCCAATCCGATTGACAATACCTCGGTGTACATCTGCGCAGGACTGGTTTCCGCCGCCGGAGCACTCCTACTTAATGTGCTGCCGGTGTTGTTCGGCGCCCTGGCCGAGCAGTTCGGCTACGGCGAGCAACAACTTGGCACCCTTGCTATGGCCATGAATCTTGGTTTCGGGGTGCTCGGCCTAGCATCGCTACTGTGGATCCAGCGGGTTAGCTGGCGGATCATCTCCACTCTGGCTTCGCTGCTGGTTGCAGTAGCGGTCGCGGCCGTTCTCCGTGGTCCCTCCTACGAGCAGCTCTTGCTGCTCATGGCGCTGGCCGGAAGTGGTACCGGTGCGTTGTATGCGTTGGCAATGACCATTTTTGGTGACAGCGCACAACCTGAGCGTGCATTCGGTTTCAAGCTCGGCATGGAAACCGTGCCGGGGGCAGTATTGTTGATAGTCCTGCCAGTACTGGTGGCGCCGCAATGGGGCTTCCAGGGCATGCTGATCGCCTTGGTTATCAGCATCGTGTTGATGGGCATCGTTCCGTTGCCCTGGGTGCCGCGGCACAGTGTGCGGCATCTTGAGTCCCGCGCCGGCGAGGCGCCGGTTGCCTGCCGTAAGAGTCGCGCCATTGTCTGGCTGAGCCTGCTCGCCAGTCTGGTTTTCCTCACTGGGATCATGTCGGTATGGGCGTTCCTCGAACTGATGGGGAAGAAAAGTGGTTTGTCCTCGGACGCCATCGGCACTGTGCTGGCGCTTGGCTTCATCATCAATGCTGGGGGCGGCTTTATTGCTTCGTCGATAGGTCTGAAAGCTGGGCGTTTCCTGCCAGTCGCTGTGATCATCTGCGCTGAGATAGCTGGTCTGGTGCTGCTAGGACAGTTCGCCTCACTGTTTACCTACGTAGTCGGGGTGATGTGCTTCCTTTTCTCGATTAGCTTTGTGCTGGCCTACACCTTCGGTGTGATGGCTGAGTTCGATTTTTCGGGCAGGCTGGTGGCTCTGGGCGCATTGTGCTTGTCGGTCGGCGCAGCGGTGGGACCGGCCGTAGGTGGTTTCTTGATTGAGGCGTTTGGTTATACGGCTGTACTGCTGTTCTCTGGCGCTTGCTCGATCAGTGTCCTAGCTATTTATGGTGCCGCTGTACTCCGCTCCCAGCAGGTTAGCGAACGTGTCTTAGTCGACAGCGCGGCTGTGCTTCCGAAGCTATAACGCAGTTGCTTCATAGAAAAGGCTCGTCGGGGACCCCGGGCGAGCCTTTTAGGGTTTTCTAAGGCTTGGGTTGGTGGGCCTGGATGAATTCATCGAGGCGCACGCTGGCTTCTCGATATTTGCCGGCCGCCGCAAGGGCAAGGGCTTCGACCTGGGCTTGCTCCTGTTCCAGCACGTACATATAGAACGTGCGATGTTGGGCAGCGACCTTGGCTGTGACGTCACTTAGCTCGCGGTAGTAGCTGTCGGTCGACTTTGCCATGGTCTTAAGCATGCTTTCGGGAAAGAAACGGTAGTACAGCGACGCCGAACGACCCTTCAACCAGGCCGATAGAGCGCTGGGCTTGAGCTGCAATTCTGCTGCCACTGGGGCGTAGCGCACCTGGTTAAGTGCTTCGAGCGCTGCGTAGCTGTGCCAGAACTGTTTCGCGTCCTGCTCCAAGTCCCGCGCGGTGATGGCAGCAATCGCGTAGCGTGCGGTAGCGCGGTTGGTCAGTTCGCCCTGCATGGTGGTTTTAAAGGGTTTGAGATCCACAGTAGTAGTTATGTCAGGGTTAGCCATAGCTGTTGCACAGATCAGGGAGAGTGTGAGGATAGAGGGTTTGAGCATCGGTCACTCGCGAGATGGGGGTAGATAACGCCCATCCATTGAAGCGCAAGTATCGCAGCGGGCCTTGTTCTTGGCTGCCAGTCACGGGTATCTCCCTGCCAGACCGCGCAAGATCGGGTTAGCGCTGGCAGTAGGTTGCAAAGAGCTTTCCGGCGGGTTTGGAAGGTGCCACCACGTGGCAGATGTGTGGGGCCGATGCGAGCTGATTTGCGACTGATCTATGAGTCGATCATGACCCATTGGTCTCGGCCATTTTGCTCACGCCCCCTCGCTCTGCTGACTTGTGCCGCAATTGCTGGAGGCTTTTGGCTCTGTTGTCTAGTAACCGTGGTGTAGTGAATTGTGTTCTGGTACGGCTGATGGACCTGGCGCAGGGCGTTCAATTCAGTAGCGACTTATTATTGCTAAATTCACGTGAATATTTCAGTGTGTTGTCTGCCGATCTTCATAGGAGGTGGTTAATGAATGGTCACGCGATGTCTGCCTGGAACGAGAAGGTTCACGCCTTGTGCGGACGTTTCGAAACTCGTTTTGATCATTGCCAGAATCTTTTTATCGGGGAATTTCGAAGCACGCTGTTGGGTGCTGCACGTGTCGCCCACATCCGTAGCAACGCCAATGTCATCGCCCGATCGGGGCGTGAGGCGAGGCGTGATGCCGATTCGCATTGTTTTCTTGTGTTACAGCGTTATGGGTGCATGTCCTTAGAGCTTGGCGATCGAGTTACAGAGCTGCGCGAAGGTGACTTAGCATTGCTTGATCCTGCTCAGGCGATGAAGATGGTTCCCCAAGGTCTGTTTTCACATTTGTCGATCCACTTGCCTCGTGAGCGTTTGAAAGAATTTGAACGTAGCCGCTATGGCAGGCTATCCACGGCAGGCGCTTGCGGCCAATTGCTGAGTACCCTGATGTGTCAGGTGGCTGACGGTGAGCTTGAGCAGTGGGCCTGTTCGGCGGACGGTACTGGCTTGCAGGCCGCCTTGATTGGATTGCTCAGCTCGGTGCTGGAATACCAGACGCGAGATGCTTCGCCAGGTCTGCATCTACATGAAGTGCAGGCGTTAATTCAGCAGCGCCTTCATACCCCTCGGCTGAGCCCCACTTCTCTCGCCGAGGAGTTGGGTATCTCCGGCCGCCAGTTGTACCGTCTATTCGAGGCCAGCGGCGACAGCGTATGCCGCTATATTTTACGTGAGCGGTTGCTCAAGGCTGCGCAGGATCTGCGGAACCCGGCGTGCCGCCATCGCTCGATCACCGACATCGGTGCCCGTTGGGGATTCGCCGATTCCGCGCATTTCTCTAAATCCTTCAAAAAACATCTGGGCATGACGCCGCGTAACTACCGTATGTAGGAGAGTCGTACCGCTCTGCACGAACAGGCTGGCCCGCGAGATTCCGGGTCAAACAAGACAATGTGGTTACCGCTCTCGATTTCCGGCGTAGATAGCTGGCCTGTTCGGCGCTATCACCATTGGTCGTACGAGTGCTCATGCGCCGATGGGCATCTGGCAATAAGTGTGCTGGAGCATCGTTAACGTAAGCAGCCACCATGCCTCTTGCGGGTAACTGGCAGCGTATAAGTCAGGCGCTGGCGGCCATATCCAAAAACGTGGCAGGGCTGAACCTGTGAGGCGTGCAGTGATGTTGCAAACTCGGTACTGGATTACAAATCCAGGTTCCTAACTTTGTAGAGGGAAGTTGAAATGTCTATTGAACAAGCCGTCCAGCAACTGCAAGCAAGCTGCCAGGCTCACGATGTCGATGGTGTATTGAGGACTTTTGCCGCCGACGCCACTATCTCGGGAGAAGGTGTTCCTGGGATCCTGCAGGGCGAAGTCGGCGTGCGTGCCGCTGTTGCCCAAATGTTTGAGTTGACGCCGTCTCTCACCATCTCGATCTGCCTGCAGCAACAGGCCAGCGCTGACAGCGTGGTCACCTGGCTGAACTGGAGTTCGCCAGGTCCTCAGGGCGAGAACATTACCTTTCGCTCTCTGACTACTTGGCGCCGCCATGGCGATAGCTGGCAAATCGTCGCTGATTTCTATGGTATGGGTCAGTTTGAGGGCTGACCACAAGGGTTTTACCCCATTTCCACGGGCGGTTTGAAAAAGTCTGAAAACTTCATATCTTGCCGGGCGACTCTACGACGCATTCGTGGGTTATGAAACCGCTCGATGTAGTTGAATAGAACCCGCCCGTGCTTCATAACGCGTTCGATACGACTGATGGACAATGTCCTCCCGTTTGAGCGAACTCAAGAAGCATTCACCGCCCGCGTTATCGTCGCAATGCCCGACGGTACTTATGCTGCAGCTCCGCATGTTGCGATTCACAAAGCGCTGGTAGTCAACATTGTCCAGTGGACCTCCAGAATGTGCGTCACCAAGCGCGCACTCTTTTGAGCGCGCGGACCTGGGGGCGCAAACTTGCCAGGCGCAATAGCCCTTGGCAGAAACTCTCAAGCAAAGGTTCATCGGTCCTACCGGGGGCTCGTTGCGGCTGCTCTCGATCATCGTGTAGCGCTCGATGACTCCTTGGCAAAGGACGCTGCCGCGTCTCTAAAATCATGCTCCTTGGTTACTCGGGCCAGCTCGCTCTTGAGGCGGGGAAGCTCCTCACCCCACGGGCTTCCTGTTACGGGAAAGGCTCTATCTGTGAACCAATTCGATGGCTTCCTGCTTGAATCGTGGGCTGTATTTATTGCCCTTGGACGTGAGCATTTCTTCAGCTCGGTACGGGCTCACTCAAAAGTGTCCGTGCTATCGGGGTTAGAACCCGCAGCCCGCTGGCTTGTAAGCACGTGCAAGAAACTTGTATTTGCCTGTCAGCGTTCAGCCCAGGCAGCAGCGCATCACGGGGTTCGCGCGATCTGGCAGGCGTAGGCAAGTGAATGGCAGGCAGGTGAAAGAGTGTGAGAGGGGCAGGGCATAGCGTCGGGGTCTGTCAACTTCACTCACCACTTTGGGGAAAGTCATGTCCAAACTACCCTCGTTTCGTCTCTCTACTCTCGCGCTGCTTCTCGGCGCCGCGTTACCCGCTGGCGCGGTAGAACTTTATGCCGATGACGACACGCGCTTGAACGCCGATCTCGAAGCCGTATTCGGCATATTTAACAGCCGTGAGAACTATGCCCCGAGCGGGCGACTGGGAGAAGGCAGTTCCTCTTGGCGTGAGGGCTACGTCAAGTATGGCCTGAGTTTCGAACAGGGCCTGGCGGGTTTGGGCAATTCTTATGGCGCGCTCTCCATGGTTAGTTCCGCAACCTGGGGTGATGGTGATGCCGCCGGTTTCTCTGATGGCTCAGAGCGCACCACCAAGATCGAGGATGCCTACATCGGCTGGCGCTCGGGCACACTCTTCGAGGCGCTCGGCGAGGACGGCGTGGACGTCTCCTTCGGCCGGCAGAGCGTCATGGTCGGCGATGGTTTCCTGATCAACGGCGATGCCCTGAACATCGGCAAGGGGCTGGCCGATGGCGAGTTCAATCGTGGTGGCGCCTACTACCTGGCGGCGCGCAAGACCTTCGACCAGACTGCGGTGCTGCGCTTGGGCGGGCAGCAGGGCTGGCGGGGCGACCTGATGTGGCTGAAATCCGACAACCGTGCGCAGGCCAAGACCGAACTCTACGTCGGTACGCTGGAGCATGTAGCTGATGCCGGTACGGTAGGCCTCACTTATATCCGCACGCGTGATGTCGACGAGCGCTACGCTTCGCCGTCGCAGCTCCAACGCAAAGACATGGAGACCTACAGCCTGCGTGCGGCGGGCAATGCCGGCGTGGAGAACCTGTTGCTGTCCGGCGAATACGCCATGCAGGATCGCGACCAAGGTGCCGACGAGAACGCCTGGTACCTGGAAGCGGGCTGGACGTTCGCCGACGTCGCCTGGTCGCCAACGCTGAGCTATCGCTACAGCCGTTTCTCCGAAGGCTACGACACGCTGTTCTACGGTTTCAGCCGTGGCTATGGCACCTGGTTCCAGGGTGAGGTAGCGGGCAACTACGCCGGGCCGTTCAACACCAACAGCCGTGTGCATCACGTCGGCCTGCGTGCCAGCCCCTTGGAGAACCTCAGTGTCGGCGCGCTGTGGTTCGACTTCGATACGCTTGATCGTGAGCGTGGTGATTTCTCCGGCCGCGAGCTGAATCTCTACGCTGAATGGGGACTGACCGAAAATCTGGTGGTGATGCCGGTTGTGGGCCTGTATCAGCCGAAGAAAAGTGCTGAGAACGGTGGCGCTCAATTGGGTAACAACGACCGCAACCTCTACAGCCAACTGGTCTTCGCCTTCCACTTCTGATGCCTGACACACGTGCCTCGCCAGCCTTTGCTGGCGAGGTACTGTAAGCCGTGAGGCGCGATGCCGCGGTGCAACGATTACGAGAATTATCTATTATCTCGCCTTATTCCCATCGAAGCGGTCTATCCATGAAGGTGCCGAAGAAACGTCGCAATCGCTATAACCCGATCAGCGAAGATTTTCACAAGGAAGAGTTTCCGTTCTATTGGCTGGTGCGTGTTCACGCCCGCTATTCGATGAGCATGGAAAGGCTGCTGAAGAAGGTCGATCTCGACATTCCTCGTTGGCGCGTTCTCAACATCCTGTATGAAACCCAGGACGCCAGCATCTCGGAGATTTCCGAGTTCGCCGTGGCCAAGCTCTCCACCATCACCAAGATCGTCTACCGGATGAAGGACGACGGCCTGGTCGATACCCGCCAGAGCGATCTCGATGGCCGCGTGACCCAGGTGTCCATCACGGAAAAAGGTCGTCAGGCCTACTTCGCTATGCACGAGGTCACGGCGGAGCTGTTCCATGCCGGCTTCAAGGGCATGACCGAGGCACAGATCCGCAAGCTCAACCAGACCCTGGCGACCATGTTCGACAATCTGTCCGAGATCTGAGCCGTCGAGTCAGCCGTGCAGGTGCGTAAGACCTGCCATCTGGCGGTTCAGGGCGTCGGCCCGATAGGCACGCGGCGACACGCCGTAGCAGTGCTTGAACACGCGCGAGAAATGCGCCGAATCGGTGAAACCCCACTTGTAGGCGATGGTGGTGATCGGTAGCGCCTGGCTGCCGGTGTCGGCCAGTTCCCGCGCGCTGCGTTCCAGGCGCTGGCGTTGGATGTAGCGGCAGATGCTGTCACCGTCGATCTCGAACTGGCGGTACAGCTTGCGTACCGACACGTTCAGCTTCGCCGCCAGCTCGGTCGGTGTCGGCGCATTCGGCAGCGATTCGCTGATGATCTTCTCCGCCAGGCGGCGCAGCGGGCGGCCCGGTTCGAGCAGTTGCTCGTCGTGGAACGCCGGTGGCAGCAGGGCAATCAATGCGTTCTGCAGCGCGGAGCCGTAGTGGTTCTGGGTAGCCGAGCTGAGCTCGCCGTTGGCGATCTGCTGCAGGATGCCCTGCAGCAGGTGTCCGGTCGGGCTTTCCTTCTCCAGCTTGCCGAAACGTCGCGCCGCCACCGGCAGCAGCGGGTCGACCATGTCCCGGCACAGGTGCACCGAAAGCTGGCGGATCAGCCCCTGCGGTTTCATCTCGAAGGCCTGTGCTGAATCAAGCAGGGCCATGTCACCGGGGTAGAGCACGAACTCGCGGTCGCCCTGGTCGATGGCCATCACTCCTTCGCGCTGCATCACCAGAAAATAGTAGCGATCATCGGCGCGGGCACTGTTACCACGCTGGCGGTTGATGGCCATGGCGTTGGTGCTGATATCGGCGATTTCCAGGCCGCCCAGGTCGATGCGCTCTATCTCGCCGATGAAGGTTGTGTCATGCCAGGCTGGTCGGGTTTCAAAACGCCCACAAACGCTGTGAACACTATGGTTCCAGCGTTCGAAATCACGGGATGTATGCACGCTCATGAGGCAGCCTCGCTTTATTCTTGGTGTTTTGGTGCGCTGTTTGTGTCGTTTCTGCACACTTGGCAAATAACGTGAATATTCAAGCATTTTTTGAGCCAGAACTGCTGGGCGGTGGCGTGTGGAACGTAGGTTTTGCTGCCAGGTTCAATATGAACCGGCGGACTGTTCGCTGGCGCTACGAGCGGCCGGCGTCCCGGTCCGCCCTCCGGCTGCAACCTGTCGTTCAAGCGCGTTCAGATATAGGGCGTACTCGGCTTTGGCATCCTGCGTCGCTCTACCTCCTACATCCATGTAGTCATCGCGAAGCAGTACGCCAATCAGGCGGCCAGATACTTGCCGGTTAGTTGGCTCGAGGACGAGGCTGGGAATGTGGCGAGGGGCGCGGGGAGAGTGAGGGAACGGGCCGCCGAGAGTGGCTGGCGGCCCGTTTGTAGTCTGTCAGTAGCGGATCATCACCGATTTAAGTTCGGTGTAATCGTCGATGAAGGCGCTGCCGAATTCACGACCGGTGCCGGAGGCCTTGATGCCGCCGAACGGCACCGAAGGGTCGAGGAAGGTGTGCATGTTGACGTACACCGTGCCGGCCTCGATCTGCGGGATCAGACGCAGCGCGCGGGACAGGTCGTTGGTCCAGATGCTGGCGGTGAGGCCGGGACAGGTCGTTGGTCCAGATGCTGGCGGTGAGGCAGAACGGCGAGTCGTTGATCAGTGCCGGCAGCTCCTCGACCTCGTCGTAGGGAAGCACGCAGAGGATCGGGCCGAAGGTTTCCTCGTGCAGCAGGCGATCCTGCGGTCCGTTGGCCAGCACCACGGTCGGCTCGACGAAGTAGCCGGCGCGGGCGAGCGGCTTGCCGCCACAGACTACCTTGCTCTCTTCGCGAGCCAGTTGCAGGAACTGCGAAACCTTGTCGAACTGCGGCTTGTTGGCCAGCGGGCCGAAGTTCACGCTCTCATCCAGCGGCGAGCCGATATTCATGCCTTGCAGGGCCGCGGTGAACTTGGCCAGGGTCTCGTCGAGGCGCGAGCGGTGCACGTAGATACGCTCTGGTGCGGCGCAGACCTGGCCCTGGTGCACGTAGCCGGTCTGGATCAGGCCGGCCACCGCGCCGTCGATATCGGCGTCGGACAGCAGCGCGGCGGCGTTCTTGCCTCCCAGCTCCAGGGTCACGCGGGTGAGGTTGGCGGCCATGGCGCTCTGGCCGACCTTGAGACCAGTGGGCACTGAGCCGGTGAACGAGACCTTGGCCACCTGCGGGTGTTCGATCAGGCTGGCGCCGACCTCGCCGGTGCCATTGACCACGTTGAACACGCCTGCCGGCACACCGGCCTCGATGGCCAATTCGGCCAGGCGCAGCAGGGTCAGCGGGGTGAACTCGCTGGGTTTGAGCACCAGGGTGCAGCCGGTGGCCAGCGCTGCGGCGATTTTCCAGATGCCGATCATCACCGAGAAATTCCACGGCACGATGCCGGCTACCACACCCACAGGTTCGCGGCGGGTGAAGGCGGTGTACTGCTCGCCCGCCATGGAGGGGAACGACGGGCTCATGGTCTCGCCGTTGATCTTGGTCGTCCAGCCGGCGTAGTAGCGCAGGAAGATGGCACTCTGGCCGACTTCGAACATCCGCGAGAGGTGGATGGACTTGCCCGAGCAGAGGGTTTCCAGCTGCGCCAGCTCCTCGCCGTTGGCCTCCATCAGATCGGCCAGGCGGTTGAGGATCACGCCGCGCTGGTAGGGCGAGGTTTGCGCCCATTCGCCCTTGAAGGTGCGGCGGGCAGCGGCGACGGCCGACTCGACCTCGTCGGCGGTGGCGCAGGTGATCTGCGCGATCACTTCACCATTGGCCGGGTTGACGATGGGCACACGCTTGCCCGATGTACCGGCGCGGTACTGGCCGTCGATGAAATGGGCATGGTTGCGCCGAAGGAACTCGTGTACCTGGGGCAGTAACTGGATTTCGCTCATGGAGGACTCCGGGGTGGGGCGGCCCGAGGTTCTGCGCCTCTGTGGCCGGCTGAGGTACCCGGGCGCCGATGGGCCCGGGCCGGGAATATCTGGGCGCTATTCATAGCACCCGGCCAGGGTGGAAAAATTGATCATGGCGGACAGCTTGTTGTAGATGCCTGCCACTCTGGCGCCGTCAGTGCCGGGTGGCTCTGACTCGCGCCCAGGCGTCGTCGAGGATCTGCTTCTGGCTGGGCGCCAGGCTTTCCAGCAAGTAACTGCGGCGCCGTTGCTCGGCTGTCAGAACCTGTGCCGGATGCTCGGCGGCGAAGGCCTGCATGATTGGCGAAGCGCTGGGCAGCGGCGCATAGAAGCGGGTGGCGCGGGCGTTGCGGACGGCCACCGGCGGGTCGATGAGAAAGTCGATCAGGCGGTAGGCCAGTTCCGGATGAGCCGCGTGAGTGGGGATCGCCAGGGTGTCGATATAGATCGCCGCGCCTTCGTCTGGAATCTGATAACGCAACTGCGCATTGCCTTCCATCGCCCGTACCGCATGGCCGCTCCAGGCCATGGCCAGGCACAGCTGGCCAGCGACCAGTTCGTCGACGAAGGCCCAGTTGTCCAGTGTTCGCAGCAGCGGCGCGACCGCTTCGAGGCTGCGCAACTGACGGACGATCTGCCGGTCGCTGCTGGCAGACAGGCGCCGGCCACGGTAGTTGAGCAGCAGCGAGGCGGTTTCCTCGGCAGCGTCCAGCAGACCCAGTCCGCAACGGCTCAGTTGCGCCGCCTGCTCGGGGTCGAACAGCAGGCTCCAGCTGTTGGACAGCGCGCCGGCGTAATGTTTCTGGGCTTGTTGCGGGTCGACCACCAGGCCGATGGAGCCCCATAGATAAGGCACCACATGACGGTTGGCTGCTGGGATGCCGGCCAGGGTCGAGAGTAGCCAGGGATCGAGGCTGGCGTGATGGCGCAAACGGCCTGTATCCAGTGGTGCCAGGCGGCCCTCGGCGATCAGTTGTTCGAGCATGAAATGGCTGGGCATCACCAGGTCGTGATCGGTATCGGCGGCCAGCGCCGCGAGCAGTTCGTCCGAGGTGGTGAACGCCTGGTAATCGACGGTGATGCCGGTCTGCGCGCGGAAGTCCTCGAGCACCTGCGGGTCGATATAGTCCTTCCAGCCATAGACGCGCAGCACCTCCTCGGCATGGGTGGTGCTGGCAAGCAGGAGCAGCAGGGCGAACAGCCGCTTCATCGGAGGCCTCCAGGCAGGTCGAATGGCGAAGGGCATCGGGTTGGCCGATGAGCTCGTGTGCGCCATTCAATCGCCCTGCGTCGGGCGTCGCTTGATCCTGGTGGTCAAGTTCTTGTACCTGGCTGCCAGGTTCTCAACCTTTGAGGAAGCGCTGCGCCAACCCCAACTGCGACTCGGCCAACTGATGCAGCGCCTGGCTGATCTCGCTGGTGCGTCCGGCCTGCTGACTGCTGCGTTCGGTAAAGCCGGCGATCTCGGTGATCTGCTGGTTGATCTGCTCGGCGACCTGACCCTGCTGCTCGATAGCGGCGGCCATCTGCAGGCTCATGCCACTGATCTGCGCGACCTCGGCGCAAATGCGTGTCAGCGCCTGGCGCGCCTGTTCGACGTCGGTGCTGGCACGTAGGGCCGCCTGTTCGCCGCGCTGCGCGGTGGCCAGGGCGGTGCCGCTGTCCTGGCGTAGGGTTTCCAGCGAGCGTTGGATCTCGTGGGTCGAGTCGCGGGTGCGCGAGGCGAGGCTGCGCACCTCGTCGGCGACCACCGCGAAGCCGCGCCCGGACTCGCCAGCGCGGGCGGCCTCGATGGCGGCGTTGAGGGCCAGCAGGTTGGTCTGCTCGGCGATGCTCTGGATTACCGTGGCGACGCCGCCGATGGATTCGATGGCCGCCGCCAGGCTGCCGACTGCCTGGCCAATTTCGCCTACCGAGTGGCGCATGGTCTGGGCCGAGCGCTGGCTGTCGTCGGACAATCGTTCGCCATCACGGGCTAACTGGTCAGCGTTCTGCGCTGCCTGGGCGGTGTGCTGCAGGTTGCGCGAGAGCTCCTGAATGGTGGCGCTCATCTGGTTGATCGCGGCGGCGGTCTGCTCGGTTTCGCGCACCTGGCGATCCAGTTGCTCGACCGAGTGTTCCACCACGTCGGCCGAGGTCTGCGCCTGCTGACGCAGCACCATGCTGTTGATGCAGATGCGCGACATCACCGTGCTCATGCGTGCGCGCTGGCTCTCCAGAGCCATGGCCAGCAGGCTGCTCGGCCCGGGATGTTGGGCGTGTAGCGGCGTCAGCAGTGGGTCGCTGTAGGCCTGGGCGTGCTGGGCAAGCAGGAGGCGACTCAGCTGGCGTTGGCGCAGTGCCGGTTGCAGCCCGGCGAGGCCCAGCACCAGCAGCAGCGGCAGGCCCAGCGCCGTTGGCAGGTAGGCCAGCAGTGTGGCCAGCGCCAGGCCCAGGCCGAGCGCCAGTTGCAAGCCGTGGCCCAGCAGCAGTTCGCTGAGCCGCTGGAGGGGCGTCCAGGGTGCCTGGCCCTGTGCCAGGCGCGTATAGAGGCGTTCGGCCTGGCGCGCCTGTGCCGGCTCGATGGGTTGGTAAACGGTACCCAGCGCCGCCAGCTTGCCATCGTCGAACAGCGGTACGACGTAGAGGTTGTGCCAGTCCGCGTCACCTTGCCTGTGGCGGATCATCACCGGCGCCGTCCACGGCACGCCGGCGCGCAGTGATCGCCACATACTGGCGATCACCGACGTCGGCATGTGCGGGTGGTTGATGAGTTCGTGAGGCTTGCCGACCACGTCGTGTTCGGCGTAACCGCACATGTTCAGGTAGGCGGCGTTGCAGGTGAGCAGGACACCCTGCGGATCGAGCCGGGAAATCGGTGGCTCCTGGAAACCTGTTGGGATGCTGGCGGTAGCTTGCATGACACGACTCCTCGGCTGTGACCCGTTGCGGCCTGCATTGGCAGGCCCTGCGCTTACCAGTTCATGGCTCGTTCGGCGCGCATCTTGCGCACCATGGCGTCATAGAACTTGGTGGCGAAACCGCTCTCGCGGATCAGCATCGCGGTGAGGTCTGAGCACTTGGCGGCGATGCCTTCTTCCAGCGGGTTGTCCTCGCCGCCCAGAGCGCCGGCGGCGCACTGGTTCTCGGCAGCGCGCTGTACGGTCCAGAGCAGGAAGAAGGTCTTCTCGATGCTGCTCTCGCCGACTGCAATGCCGTGGTTGCGCAGCATCAGTACGTGTTTGTCGCCGAGGCTCTCGATCATCCGCGCCTTCTCGTCATCGAACAGGGTGATGCCCTCGAAGGTGTGGTAGCCGATACGGCCATGCAGCTGGGCGCCGTAGAAGTCGTCATGGGTGAAGCCGCGCTTCTTCTGCACCACGGCGGAGATCGGTGTGGTGTGTGTGTGGATCACGCACTGGATATCGTCACGCGCGCCATGCACGGCGCTGTGCAGGGCGAAACCGGCAGGGTTGCCGTCGTAAGGCGAGGGCTCGAGCTTCTTGCCGTGCAGGTCGACCTTGAGCAGGTTGCCCGGTGTGACTTCGCTGTAGTTCAGGCCGAAGGGGTTGACCAGGTAATGGTGGGCCGGGCCAGGCAGGCGCGCGGAAATGTGGTTGAAGATGGTCTCGGTCCAGCCGAACCAGTCCACCAGGTGGTAGCAGTAGGCGAGCTTGACGCGCAGTGCCCACTCTTCGTCGCTGCAATGGGCGGGTTTGCTGAAATCGGTCATGGCGTTCATGGCGAAGTCTCGTATCAAGGTGCGGGGGAATGGACGTGACCGGGTGCGCTGCGAAAGCGCGCCAGGGCGAGGATGTCCTGGGTGGTGGGCATGGCCAGGCCCTGGTAACCGGCCAACTCGACGACCGCGTCGCCGATGGCGGCCAGCTCCAGTGGGCGGCCCTGTTCGTAGTCCTGCAGCATGGAGGTGCGCACCGCGCCCATGCCGGCGCCCAGCTCCATGAAGGTCTGCGGATCGAAGGCTATGCGCGCGCCATAAGCCGCAGCAGTAAGCAGGGTCTCTTGGAGAATCTTGCCGACCACCGTCTTCAGTTCGGTCTGGCCGTACAGCTGCTCCAGGGTCGCGCCGGTGACCACCGACAGCGGGTTGGAGGTCAGGTTGGCGATGATCTTGGTCCAAAGCTGATCGCGGATGCGCTCGGTAGCGCGTGCCTCGATGCCGCTGGCGGCTATCAGCGCGCGCACCCGTTCCAGGCGTTCGCTCATCTGCCCGTTCGGCTCGCCGACGATCATCAGGTGCGGGTTGTTCGAGTGCACCACGCCCGGTGCGGTGCTTTCCGCGGTGATGAACACCACGCAGCCGAGTACGTGACGCAGATCCAGACTGGCGCTGAGCGCGCCGCCGGGATCGACGGCTTCGACGCGGCGGCCGGCGAGTCGGCCTTCGATGCCGTGGAAGTACCACCAGGGCACGCCGTTGACCACTGGCACCACCACGGTGTCGGGGCCGATCAGCGGCGCCAATTCGGGCAGCAGGCCAGCCAGGGCCGGCGCCTTGGTGCAGATGAACAACAGATCCTGTTCGCCGAGTTCGCGGCAGTTATCGCTGGCGCTGACCTGCACGCGGTGTTCGCCGTCCGGGTCGGTCAGTTGGATGCCGTTATCGCGCAGCGCGGTGAGCGTCTTGCCGCGCGCCAGCAGGCTGACCGGCTGGCCGCTTTCGACCAGGCGCGCGGCAAGAGTGCAGCCGATCGCGCCGGCACCGGCGATGCACACGCGCAGTGGCGTTGGATTGAGCATGAGCATGCTTCCTTACAGAGCAGACGACGGCGCCCGCCAGGCGGGCGCCGTGGGTTCAGGTGGCGAGCATTTCCTGATGTTTGCTGGCCAGGCCCAGGTAGGCCTCGATCACCCGCGGGTCATCGGCCAACTGTGCTGCCGGGCCCTGCATGGCGATCTGTCCGGTTTCCAGCACGTAGGCGTAGTCCGCCACGCGCAGAGCGGCGCGGGCGTTCTGCTCCACCAGCAGGATCGACACGCCCTGCTGGCGCAGGGTGGTGATGATGCGGAAGATCTCGCGTGTGATCAGTGGCGCCAGACCGAGACTCGGTTCATCGAGCATCAACAGCTTGGGTTTGGCCATCAGCGCGCGGCCGACGGCGAGCATCTGCCGCTCGCCACCGGAGAGAGTGGCTGCCAGTTGCTCGCGGCGTTCCCACAGGCGCGGGAACAGTTCGTAGACCTCCTTGAGCGTCTGACCGTGGTCGCGCTGGCCGCTACGGTGGCGCTGGAAGGCGCCGAGCAGCAGGTTGTCGGCGACCGACATACTGCTGAACAGCTCGCGTTTCTCCGGTACAAGGCCGAGGCCACGGCCGACCATCACCTCGACTTCCGGCACGGCTTCCAGGCTGCCATCGAAGGCGACCCGACCACGGGAGCCGAGCACGCCCATGATGGCCGAGAGCAGGGTGGTCTTACCGGCGCCGTTGGGGCCGATCACGGTGACGATCTGGCCTTGGCCGACGCGCAGGCTGGCGTTGGACAGCGCCTCGACCTTGCCGTAGGCGACGCATAGGTCGCTGACGTCCAGCACCGGGTTGGCTACCTGGTTCTGCGGGTGCTGCAGGTTGTGCATGGGCATGTTCATCACTCCGCTCCTCCGAGATAGGCTTCCAGCACTGCCGGATCCTTCTGCACATCGGCCGGCAGGCCGAAGGCGATGCGCTGGCCGAACTCCATCACCACCACGCGATCGACCAGGCCCATGACGAAGTCCATGTCGTGCTCGACCAGCAGGATCGCCATGCCTTCGCTGCGCAGGCGGCTGAGCAACTGGCCGAGGGCTTCCTTCTCCTTGTGGCGCAGGCCAGCGGCCGGCTCGTCGAGCAGCAGCAGGCAGGGGTTGGCGCATAGTGCGCGGGCGATTTCGAGGATGCGTTGCTGGCCCAGCGCCAGGCTGCCAGCTTCCACGTACAGGTAGTCACCCAGGCCGACCCGTTCCAGTTGACGGCGCGCTTCGGCGAGCAGGCGTGCCTCCTCGGCGCGATCCAGACGCAGGGCGGCGGCGAGCACGCCCTTGCTGCCGCGCAGGTGGGCGCCGAGGGCGACGTTCTCCAGCACGCTCATCTCCGGCAGCAGCTTGACGTGCTGGAAGGTGCGGCTCATGCCCATGTGCGCGATGCGCCGCGAGGGTATGCCGTTGATGCGCTGGCAACGGAACAGCACTTCGCCGGAGGTGGGCGTGTCGACGCCGGAGAGCTGGTTGAACAGGGTGCTCTTGCCGGCGCCGTTGGGGCCGATCAGGGCGAGGATCTCGCCAGCGTGCACCTCGAGGTTCATCGCGTCGTTGGCCACCAGGCCGCCGAAGCAACGGGTCACGTCGCGGGCTTCCAGCAGCACCTCGCCGACGACCGGTGCTTCGCGCTGCGGCAGCTCGCTGGCGTCGTCGATTGGCTGGGCGGCGCGGCGCGGCTTCCAGGCATCAGGCAGCAGGCGCGTCAGCAGTGGCCACAGGCCGCCCGGCGCGCGCTGCATCAGTAGCACGATGGCGATGCCGAAGACGATCACCTCGTAGTTGCCGGTATTGCCCAGCAGTTGCGGCAGCAGATCTTGCAGCCACTGCTTGAGCATGGTCAGCACGCCGGCGCCGAGCAGGGCGCCCCAGACGCTGGCTACGCCGCCGATCAGCGCCATGAATAGATACTCGATGCCCATGTGCAGGCCGAACGGCGTGGGGTTCACGAAGCGCTGGGTGTGTGCGTAGAGCCAGCCGGATAGGGCGGCGAACAACGCCGAGATGAGGAAGATCACCATCTTCGTGCGGAAGGTGTTCACGCCCATCGACTCGGCCATCAGCTGACCGCCCTTGAGCGCGCGGATGGCACGGCCTTCACGCGAGTCGAGGAGATTCTGGGTGACGAGCATGGCGCCCAGCAGGATCGCCCAGATCAGGTAATAGATCTTCTCGCCCTTGTCCAACGCCCAGCCGAACAGGGAAATGCTCGGCAGGCCGCTGACCCCGGTGTGGCCACCGAGCGACTCCAGGGTGCCGAACAGGTAGTACAGCGACAGGCCCCAGGCGATGGTGCCCAGCGGCAGGTAATGGCCGGACAGCTTCAGCGTCAGCGCGCCGAGCACCAGGGCCACGATGGCGGTCAGGGCCAGCCCGACCAGCAGTGTCAGCCAGGGCGAGGCGCTGGCCCAGGCCAGCCAGCTTGGCAGATCCTGCACGGTGGTCAGGTAGGCGCTGGTGTAGGCACCGAGACCGACGAAGGCGGCCTGGCCGAAGCTGGTCATGCCGCCGACCCCGGTGAGCAGTACCAGGCCGAGCACCACCAGGGTGTACAGGCCGATGTAGTTGAGCAAGGTGACGTAGTAGGGCGGCAGCACCGCCGGCGCCACGGCCAGTACGGCGACCAGGGCGAGGATCAGGTAGCGCGGTTTCATTCATCGTCCTCCACATGACGGCTGGTGAGGGAACGCCAGAGCAGGAAGGGGATGATCAGGGTGAAGACGATGATCTCCTTGTAGGTGCTGGCCCAGAACATCGAGAACGCCTCGATCAGGCCCACGGCGAGCGCGCCCAGTGCGGCTGCCGGGTAACTGACCAGACCGCCGATGATGGCGCCGACGAAACCCTTGAGGCTGATGACGAAGCCGGAGTCGAAATACAGGGTGGTGATGGGGGCGATGAGGATGCCCGACAGTGCACCGATGAACGTGGCCAGGGCGAAGGTGGCCTTGCCCGCCAGGGTCGGCGAGATGCCCATCAGGCGCGCACCCATGCGGTTCACCGCGGTGGCGCGCAGGGCCTTGCCGTACAGGCTGCGTTCGAAGAACAGGAACAGGCCGATGATCAGCGCCAGGGACACGGCGATGACCCACAGGGTCTGGCTGTTGAAGGTCACCGGGCCGAGGGTCAGGCCGGCTTCGGAGAACGGCTCGGTACGCGCGCCTTCGGGGCCGAACAGCAGTAGGGCGATACCGACCATGGCCACGTGCACGGCGATGGAGACGATCAGCAGCACCAGGGCACTGGCCGAGGCCAGCGGTTGGAACACCAGGCGGTAGAGCTGCGGGCCGAGCGGCACCACTAGCGCCAGGGTGAGCAGGGCCTGCAATGCCATGGGCAGCTCGGCTAGTGGCAGGCTGCGAATCAACCCGACCATGGCCAGGGCATAGGCGAGCTTGAGCACGATGCGCTTCGGGAATCGGAAACTGCGGCTGGCGCGAGTGGCGTCGTACAGATCCATGGCGCAGTCGGCCAGGGTCAGCGCCAGTAGCAGCCAGACCAGCGCGGTAGGCTGGCCAGCCTGCAGGGCGGCCATGGTCAGCGCACCGTAGGTGACGAACTCACCCAGCGGGATCAGCAGGATGCGCGTCACGGTGAAGACCAGCAGGATCGACAACGCCAGCAGCGCGTAGATGGCGCCGTTGGTGATGCCGTCCTGGCCGAGCAGCAGGGCAATCTGGAAATTCATATCGGAAACTCGTTTGCGGTATGGAGCGATTCCGTAGGGTGGGCTTCAGCCCACCATCCAGCGGTTGGCTTTGCTTACCAGCCAGCGGTGGGCTAAAGCGGATAGCCGCCCGGCCCACCCTACGGGGTATCACGCGGAGCGATCAGTTGCCCTTGAGCAGCGTCCAGGTGCCGTTCTTCACTTGGATCAGCTCTCGACCACGCTCGTCGAAGCCGCTGTGATCCTCGGGGCTCATGCTGTAGACGCCCTGGGTGGCAGCGAACTCGTGGGTCGCCTCCAGCGCATCGCGTAGGGCAGCGCGGAACTCGGGCGTGCCGGGTTGCGCCTTGGCGGCGGCAGCCGGAATCGCCTGTTGCAGCAGCAGCCCGGCGTCATAGGTGTTGGCGCCGAAGGTGGCCGGTTTGCTGCCGTTGAGCTTCTCGTAGGCCGCTACGTAGTCACCGGCTATCGCCTTGGACGGATGGCTGTCGGGCATCTGGTCGAGCACCAGCATCAGGCTGGCGGCGAGGATGGTGCCTTCGACCTTCTTGCCGCCGAGCCTGAGGAAGTCCGGCAATGCTGCGCCGTGGGTCTGGTACATCTGGCCGCGGTAGCCCTGGTCGAACAGGGTGGTTTGCGGCAGAACCGCCGAGCTGCCCGGCGCGGCCACCAGTACGGCGTCGGGGCGCGAGGCGAGAATCTTCAGGCTCTGCCCGGTCACCGAGGTGTCCTGGCGCTGGAAGCGTTCGCTGGCCAGCATCTTGATGCCGTGTTCGGCGGCCAGCGTGCCCATCACCTTCGACCAGTTCTCGCCGTAGGGATCGGCGGTACCGATGAAGCCGAGCGTCTTCACCCCGCGCGCCTTCATGTCCTCGACCAGCGCCTTGGCGATCAGGTCGTCGTTCTGCGTGGTCTTGAACACCCACTTCTTCTGCTCGGTCATCGGCAGCACCACGGCGGCGGTGCCGACCGGTGCCAGCAATGGCACGCCGGCCTCGGCGACGAACTGAATCACGCCCATGGCGTTGGGCGAGCCGCTTGGGCCGATGATGGCGTCGACGTTTTCCTCGCTGATCAGCTTCTTCAGCGCCTTGACGGTGGCAGTGGGGTCGCTGCCGTCATCCAGGGCGATGTACTTCACCTGCTGGTCGCCGGCCTGAGTGGGCAGCAGCGGGATGGAGTGCTTCTGCGGTAGCCCGACCAGTGCGATGGGGCCGGTAGAGGAGGTGATGACACCCACCTTTACCTCGGCTTGTGCGAAGGAAGCGCATACGGCGCTGAGGAGGAGGGTGGACACAGCTCGTTTGAAGTGCATGACGTACTCCGAGGGGTTGCAAGGCTATTTGGAGAGACAGAGCCCTGCCGGTTGGGAGGGTTTGTCGTCTTCTTGTTGTTCTGGCGCCTTTGGGCGCTGTCGGGGATTGACCCGTCCGACACAGGCTGTTTTGCACCTCCCGTGCCAGAACGGCGTGCGCCGACCTGTCGCGTGGCCCTGTTCGGCCGCGAACCGAGCGCTTGGCTTGCCCTCCTGCGGCAGTGCCGAAGTGCTCCAGCCGAGAGGGTGATGCAGATCACCTCATGGCTGATTTCATCGGGCCTAGACGTACTTTTTCGTGAGCGGAAAATCACGTTTTTCTAGTGTTTTTTGTTGGTTAAAAAGAGCGTTTTTTACCTTTAAAAATGCCGTTTAAATCGTGAAATTTCTGTGCGGTTATCGGCCACTTTTACTGTGCTGACGAGATGGTTAAAAATCCTTGTGTGCGTTGAGAGTCAATCTCATATTAATTTTAAATCTATGTTTTTAAAGTATTTATATGTGATTTATGCGTGAATGTTACAAGTTTTTAGTGTTACCAAACTGCACGAGAATGGTGCTTGCAATGCCGAAAATGCACCGAATCTACACACTCTTTTTTAAGTGATAATTCAATTGACAATTCACGTAATTCTTCCGATTCTAGATTTACGCGAATCGCAGCTCATGTGGCGGTTCGGTTTTTCAAAAAGAACGGCAGTGGGTGACGCAGATGGCAATAGTGGTCGAGAAGCTGAAGCTCGGTGGGCAAGGCCTCCGTGTGATGGTGAAAGACACCATCGATGTGGCTGGCCATCCCACCCGTGCTTCCAGTCGTGCTCTTGAACATGCGCCGGATGCCGAGCGCCATGCCGACGTGGTTCAGGCGTTGCTCGACGCCGGCTGCCAACTGCTGGGCAAGACCAGCTTGCACGAGCTGGCCTTCGGTACTACCGGGCTCAATGCCTGGACGGGTACGGCGGACAACCCGCGCTACCCCGGACGCATTCCCGGTGGTTCCTCCAGTGGTTCGGCTGCTGCCGTGGCTGCTGGTCTGTGCGACTTCTCCCTGGGCACCGACACCGGTGGTTCGGTGCGTATTCCCGCCGCGTGCTGCGGTGTGTTCGGCCTCAAACCCACCTTCGGCCGCATCAGTCGCGCCGGGGTGATGCCGGCGCAGACATCGCTCGATTGCGTTGGCCCCTTCGCGGCCAATATCGAGATGCTGATCAACGCGATGAAGGTCATCGATCCGACCTTCAAGGCGCTGCCGGACGTAACCGGCATCCGTATTGGCGTGGTCCCGGTGCAGGCTCATGCTGAGGTGCGAGCCACTCTCGATGCCGTGCTCGAAGCGGCGGATTTCGCACAGTGCGAGATGCCGCTGCCCGGCATGCAGGTGGCCTACGACGCTGGCCTGGCGGTGATCAACCGCGAGACCTGGAATGCCTGCGGGCACCTGGTGGAAACCGGCCTGGTCGGTGCCGACGTCGCCGGCCGGTTGCTGGCCGCGCGTGACACCCGCGACGAGGCCCTGGCCGAGGCCGAACGCTGCCGCGCCGCCTTCACCGCCGAGGTGGATGCCGCCCTGGCGCAGTACCCGATTCTCGCCCTGCCGACCATGCCGGATTACCCGGCGCGCGTCGCAGACGCCGTCGATACCCGCGCGGCCATCGGCATGACCGCTTTCGTACGCCCCTTCAACCTGACTGGCCACCCGGCATTGAGCATCCCTTTCGAAGGGGCTTCGAAGTTGCCGGTGGGACTACAACTGGTCGCCGCCAAAGGCGCGGATGAACTGCTTCTGGCAGTCGCCCGCGAATTGCTGCAGCGCCTCGAACAATAACCATGCCCATCCTGGAGAAGCCCATGTCTTCCCTAAGCGAGCTGGATTGCCAGCGCCTTGCCCCGATTACCGCAAATGAAGCCTTTCAGGCGCTGTTGGTCGATATCCGTGAGCGCGCCCAGCGTGAGGAATTCGATCAGCAGCGATACATCTCCGACGACGTCATCGAGCGTTTCAAGGAGCTCGGCGTCTACCGTGCCCTGGTGCCCACCCGCTTTGGCGGTGAGCAGCGCAATCCCATGGAGTTCTGCGCGATGGTGGAGGAAATCTCCGCCGCCGACGGTTCCGCCGGCTGGGTCGCCAGCTTCGGCATGAACCCGGTGTACCTGGCGGCCCTGCCACTGGCAACGCTGGAGAAGCTCTATGCCAATGGCCCGGACGTCGTATTTGCCGGCGGTATTTTTCCTCCGCAGCCGGCTGACCTGCATGAAGGTGGCTTCAAGGTCAGTGGCCGCTGGCGCTTCTCCAGTGGCTGCAAGGGCGCGAGCCTGATCGGTGTCGGCATCAGCCCGAAGAACGGCGAGACGCTGGGCCTGCCGCGCCTGGCAGTGATGCCGAGCGAGAATGTGACGATCGAGGAAACCTGGAACGTGGTTGGCCTGATCGGTACCGGCAGCCACGACGTGGTGATCGATGGCGTGGTAGTGCCCGAAGAGTGGACGTTCGTCCGTGGCGGCGCTTCCAACCTCGATGAGCCGATGTTCCGCTACCCCTCGCTCTCTTTCGCCACGCAGGTGCTGTCCGTGGTTGGCCTGGGTGTGGCCCGTGCCGCCCTGGACTACCTCTCCGGCATGGCCAGTGGCCGCTTCTCCGTCACTGGTGCGCCGGCCCTGGCCGACCGCCCGCTGGCGCAAATGCAGATGGCCAAGGCCGAAGCGGAACTGCGCGCCGCCCGTGCCTGGTTCTATGAAGCCATGGAAGACGCCTGGAACAGCGTGGTTGCCGGTACGCCGGTGAGTATCGAGCAGACCAACCTGCTGCGCCTGTCCTCGACCCACGCCACCCGTGTGTCGGCCGAAGTGGCGCGCACCGCGCAGATGCTCTCGGGGATGACTGGTGTGTATCGCGACAACCCCCTGTCGCGCTTCGTCAACGACACCCTGGTGGTTACCCAGCACGCCTTCATGGGCGACATGACCTACCAGAACGCCGGCGCGATCTTCTTCGGCAACAAGCCGCTGCCCGGCTACCTGTAATCGACAACTAACGATCGGTGATTGTGATGACTGAGAAAAAAGCCCTGCGCGTCCTGTTCTGCATGGGCATCAACCAGAACTTCTTCGACGCCCCGCGTGAAGAGCAACTGGAAGTCTGGGCGGCGTTCAGCGCCATGTGGAATGGCATCCACGATCTGCCCGGGGTGAAGGTATTCGGCAACATGGACGACGATCAGAGCATGGTCGGCCCATCCACCGGCTACCCCTGGACCACCTACCTGCTGGCCGATGTGCCGGACATCGAAACCGTCCACGCCGCCTGCAACCTGTTCCGCACCACTGCCGTGGGCAGCGGCCCGTACAAGCTTTGGCGCTATTGCAAGGTGGAAGCGCGCACGGGCCGTGAACTGATCATCCAGCGGACCTGAGCCATGAGCCGATCCCTCGAAGTCCGTCTGCATCAGCTGGAAAGCGAGCGCGCCGTGCGTGCCTGCATGAACCGCTACATGGTGCTGTGCGATGCGCTCGACGCGGGCACCCCGCTGGACGAGTTGGCCGGGTTGTTCACCCATGACTCCATCTGGGAAGGCAAGGGCGCCAAGTATGCCAAGAGCTTTGGCGGCTATCGGGGGCGTGAGGCGATCCGCGCAATGTTCGCCGGCTACATGACCGAGCCGGCGCACTTCGCCCTCAACGTGCACTTCCTCTGCTCGGAGCTGATCCGCGTGGAGGGCGAGGAGGCCAGCGGCAGTTGGGTGATGTTGCAGACCTCCACCTTTGCCAGTGGCGCCTCGCACCTCAATGCGGCGCGGCTGACGGTGCGTTTTCGCGAAGAGCAAGGCGTCTGGCGCATGGCCCATTTTCAGACTGAGAACCTGTTCGGCCGCCCGGTCGAGGCGTGGAACAGCGATGCCCACCTGCCCGTACCGGGCAAGAAACAGCAGACGTAGGGTGGGCTTCAGCCCACCGCACAAAGGCCAAACGTGGGCTGAAGCCCACCCTACGAAGATGGCGCTAACCGGAGCTCCGATTTTCGGGCAAGGCGCGCAAAAGAAATTGTGAGTCGGCACGTGATGCCGAGGAGGAGTGATCGTGACCAACCTGATCGAAACCGTGAACCTGGCCGCCACCCCGGCCGACCTGGTGCAGCACGACCGCGTGCACACCTCCCTGTACACCGATGCGCGTCTCTTCGACGAAGAGCTGGAGAAGGTGTTCTACAGCACCTGGGTGTGGGTGGCGCACGCCAGCGAGATCCCCGACAACGGCAGCTACAAGAGCACCTATATCGGCAAGCAGCCGGTGATCGTCGTGCGCGACCGCAAGAAGGACGTGCATGTACTGCTCAACCGCTGCCGCCACCGTGGCGCTACCGTCTGCGAGCACAAGAAGGGCAAGACCAACAGCTTCGTTTGCCCTTACCACGGCTGGAGCTATGCCCTCGACGGCAGCCTGCGCGGCGTGCCGCACCCGGAGAGCTATGCCGACTGCCTGGACAAGGGCGAGTTGCCGCTGGTCAGCCTGCGCGTCGAGCAATACAACGGCATGATCTTCGCCACCTTCAAGGACGATATCGAGCCGCTGGAAGACTTCCTCGGCGCGGCGAAGAAATGGATCGACCTGTTCATGAAGCAGGGCGCCGGCTATGGCGTGAAGGTCTCCGGCGAGCATCGTTTCCGTTTCCCCGGCAACTGGAAGATCCAGCTGGAGAACACCACCGACGCCTACCACTTCCCGCTGGTGCACAAGTCGTTCCTGTCCTCGGTGGATGAGCAGACTTTGGAGCTGTTCGATTTCGTCGAAGGCCCCGGCTATGTCGAAGACCTCGGCAACGGCCACAGCGTGATGGTGATGATCCCCGACCTGGTGGATCTGGAGGCCGACCTCGACAAGCCGATCCCCGAGCGCTTCGAGGCGCTGGCCCAGGAACTGCGTGAAGAAGGCATCGAGGAACAGCAGGTGCGCCGCATCGTCCGCGCCGTCGGCGGTTCGGGTTTCAACCTCAACCTGTTCCCCAACGTCGCCTGCTCCATGGCCTTCTTCCGCGTGCTGCAGCCGGTCTCGGTGACCGAGACCGAGATCCACCACGCGGTGATCACCATGGACGGCGGTCCGGCCGTGGCCAACCGCTACCGCCTGCGCCTGCACGAACACTTCCAGGGCCCAATGGGCTTCGGTACGCCGGATGACTCCGAGGCCTGGGAGCGCGTACAGAAGGGCGCTCAGGCCGGCAGCGACCTGTGGATCATGCTCAACCGCGGCCTGCCCGGTGAGAAGCCGAGCGAGGACGGCCTGGTCAGCGACGTGAGCGCCGAGACCGGCATGCGCGCGGCCTACCAGCAGTGGAAAAAGATGATGTCGGCCTGAGCCGTCTCGCCCCTCTCTCGGCGCGATGAGAGGGGTCTACCGCTCAGCTCCGTAACGCACTTATTTGAAGAGAACGACCATGAATCTTGAACTGCTCAACCACGTCAGCGCCTTCATCTGGCAGGAAGCGGACATGCTCGACCACGGCGACTTCGACGCCTGGCTGAACCTGTGGGCCGACAAGGGCACCTACATCATCCCGATCGACCCCAACGAGACCGACTTCGAGAACACCCTCAACTACGCCTACGACGACCACCACATGCGCCAGTTGCGCGTGCAGCGCCTGATCGGCGGCGAGTCCATCTCCACCAGTCCGCGTGCCCGCACCGTGCGCAGCCTGTCGCGCTTTCGCGTACTCGGCGAGGAAGACGGCGTGGTCACCGTGCGCTGCGCGCAGAACCTGCGCGAGTTCCGCAAGGACGTGCTCAAGCACTACACCGCTGACCTCACTTTCCAGCTCAAGCGTGACGGTGACTGCTTCAAGATCCAACGCAAGCTGATCCAGCTGATCAACTCCACCGATACCCTCGCCGGTATTGGTTACATCCTTTAAGAGGCCCGCCATGAGCCAAGTTGCATTGGTCACCGGCGCCGCCCAGGGCCTCGGTCTGTCCATCGCCAACCGTCTGTTTGCAGCCGGTTATGCGGTGGTGATCACCGACCTGTCGCTGGAAAGTGCCCAGGCCGCCGCCGACCGCCTCGACCCGAGCGGTCAGCGCAGCCTGGCGCTGCAACTCGACGTCGCCAGCAAGGCCGACTTCGAGGCCGCGCTGGCCGCTGTGCTGGCCCGTTGGGGCGCGCTGCACGTGGCGGTCAACAGCGCCGCGATGACCCGCACCACGCCGGTCATGCAGATCAGCCCGGAAGAGTTCGACCAGGTCATGAGCCTCAACACCCGCAGCATCTTCCTCGGCTGTCAGGTGTTCGGCGGGCATATGGCCGGGGTCGGCTACGGGCGGATCATCAACATGGCCTCGCTGGCCGGGCAGAACGGCGGCACCGCCACGGGCGCGCACTACGCCGCCTCCAAGGGCGCCATCGTTACCCTGACCAAGATCTTCGCCAAGGAGCTGGCGGCTGCCGGTGTGACGGTCAACGCCATCGCTCCCGGCCCCATCGAGTCGCCCGCCGTGCATGCGGCGGTGCCGCCGGAGCGTATGGCCGGGCTGCTGGCCAATATCCCGGTGAAGCGCCTCGGCGATGCCGATTTCCTCGGTGATCTGGTGGTGCAACTGGCGCGCCCCGAAGCCTACTTCACTACCGGGGCGACCTGGGACGTGAACGGCGGTCTGTTTATGCGTTGAACCCCGTCCGCTGCGGCCCAACGGCCGCAGCGGGCAAAAGAAAGAATGCCGCGCGTGCGAGCAGCGGACTGTAACGAACGAGAACAATCAGCACCTCGAAGGGTGCGGGAAGGTCGGTATGACTGAGCAAGTGTTGAACCTGGTGGTACGCAAGCGGCAGGAGCAAGGCGAGGGCGTGGTAATCCTCGACCTCGCCGATCCGACGGGCAGCAATCTGCCGACCTTCGAGGCCGGTGCCCATGTCGATATCCACCTCAAGCCTGGCCTGGTGCGCCAGTATTCGCTGTGCGGTGACCCGGCCAATGCCAGCGTCTACCGCCTGGGTGTGCTGCGTGACCCGGCTTCGCGTGGTGGCTCGGTGGCGGTTCACGAGCTGCTCACTGAAGGCGCCAACGTCAGTGTCGGCGCGCCGCGCAACCTGTTTCCCCTGGCCACTGGCGCCAGTCGCTCCATCCTTATCGGCGGTGGCATCGGCGTCACCCCGATGATCGCCATGGCGCACCAGCTGACTGCTCAGGACAGCCCCTTCGAGCTGCACTACTGCGGGCGTTCGCGCCACCGCACGGCCTTCCTCGACGAGCTGGCCGGCGCCGACTTTGCCGCCTGCGTACGTACCCACTTCGATGATGAAGGCGATGCGCAGAAGCTCGACCTGCCGGCCGTGCTCGGCCAGCCTGGCGCCGGTGTGCACGTCTACGTGTGCGGCCCGTCCGGCTTCATGGACTGGGTCATCGACGGTGCACGCAAAGCTGGTTACGCCGAGGAACACATCCACCGCGAGTACTTCCAGGTGGAGGTTGACGCCAGCGGCGACAGCTTCGAGGTGGTAGCTCAGCGCAGCGGCAAGACCGTTCAGGTGGCTGAGGGCCAGACCATCATCGACGCACTCGCCACGGTTGGCATCAAGGTGGAGATCTCCTGCGAGCAGGGCGTCTGTGGCACCTGTCTGTGCGACGTGCTGGAAGGCGAGCCGGATCACCGCGACGTCTACCTCACCGATGACGAGAAGGCCGCCAACGACCAGATCCTGGTCTGCTGTTCGCGCGCCAAGTCGAAAAAACTGGTGCTGGATATCTAACACGCGAGGGCAAGATCATGGTCGATACCACAGGTTTCCGTAATGCCATGGCGCTGCTGGGCGGCGCCGTTTCAGTGATCACCACCGACGGTGCTGCCGGGCGCTGGGGCTTCACCGCCTCGGCCGTGTGCAGCGTCACCGACCAGCCACCGACGCTGCTGGTATGCATGAACCGCGCGTCTTTCTCCAATGGCCACTTCAAGCAGAACGGTGTGCTCAGCGTGAATGTGCTGAGTGCCGAACTGAAGGACATCTCCGGCGTATTCGCCAACCGAGATATGGACTCCGACCAGCGTTTCGCTCAGGCCAGCTGGAGCACGCTGGAAAGCGGCGCGCCGCTGCTGGACAACGCCCTGGTCAATTTCGATTGCCGTATCGCCCAGGCCCATGAGGTGGGTTCGCACACCATCTTCTATTGCGAGGTGTTGGGTATCCGTAACGGCAAGAACCAGGACGGCCTGGTGTATTTCAACCGCGCCTATCACCGCCTGGGCGAGCAGTCGCGTTCGGCCTGCTGAGACGCCGTGGGTGGGCATTGATCCCCCCGCCGTTTTACCAGTGCACAGGGGTTTCCGAAGTTACTTCGGAAATGACGGATGAAGTTTAATTTCATCCTGAAACATGCAGTACCCGTTAATAAGAAATAACTGCCCGATCTTTATGGGTAGAACCTTGCTACGACCTTTTTTGCAGTAAGTGGTTATAAAAACAACACTGCGGATTAACTGCCTTGTTTATGTTTTCTGCTAATTAATCTGCTTCCACTCGTTGTGCCTTGCACACGTGACAAAGGATCAAAACAATGTTTAAGAACAACTGGCTGGCTGGCAGCATGGGCGCTGTTGGCCTGATGGGCATGTTCGCGTCGATTTCCGCGCAGGCTGACTTTGTCGATGATCGACAAGTCAGTCTTGGCTTGCGCAACTTCTATATCGACCGTGACTTCAAACAGCACGACGCGCCCAAGTCGCGTGTTGGCAGTTGGACTCAGGGTTTCGACTTCCGCGCCATTTCCGGATATACCGAAGGCACTGTGCAATTCGGTCTCGATGTATCTGCGCAATATGCCTATCGCCTCGATGGCGGTGGTGGCCGCGGCCCCGACACCATCATTCCCTACGATGACAGCAAGGGCGAACAGGTTCGCGATTACGGTCGTGCCGCGCTGACTGCGAAGATGCGCTATTCCAAGACCGAGTTGAAGATCGGCGAGCATCGTCCGATGCTGCCGGTGGCTTTCTACGACGACTCGCGTCAACTGATCACCACCTATCACGGCTTCATGCTGGAGTCGCGTGAAGTGGACAAGCTGACCCTCACCGCCGGCCGTTTCACCGAGATCAGCAGCCGCGAATCGTCCAACCGCGAGAAGATGTACCTGTTCAACGGGCCGGACGTGCAGCGCCGCAGCGATGGCCTGAACTTCGCCGGTGCCACCTACGCGTTTACCCCGGCGCTGTCTGCCACCTACTTCTACGGTCAGCTGGAAGACATCTATCAGCAGCAGTACCTCGGCGGTACCTACAACGCCGACCTGGGTAACGGCTTCGGGCTGAAGACCGACCTGCGCTACTTCGACAACCGTGAGGACGGCAAGGCGCTCTACGGCGACATCGACAACCGCTCCTACGGCGCCATGACCACCCTGCGCAAGGGCGCCCACGCCATCGGTGTCGGCTACCAGCGCATGCTCGGCAACAGTACCTTCCCCACCCTCAACGGCTATGCGCCGCAGCCATACTTGGTGAACTGGTCGACTGTCGCCTTCGTCAAGCCCAACGAGAGTTCCTGGCAGCTGCGCTATGACCTGGACTTCGCCAGCTACGGCGTGCCGGGGTTGAAGCTGATGACTCGCTACCTGCGCGGTACCGGTATCGACCGTGGCAACAACGATCTGGATCAGAACGTCGAGAGCGAGCGCAACATCTTCCTCAGCTACGTGGTGCAGGACGGCCCGCTCAAAGGTGTGGGCTTCGAGTGGCGCAATATCGACGTGAAGACCCGCTACGGCAACGGCGCGGCTTCGGGTGCTGACTACAAGGAGAACCGCCTGATCACCTCCTACACCTTCAAGTTCTGACCGGCGGCGGGGCCGGGGCAGATCCGGCTCCGCCTGCATTCACAGGCTGCGAGAAGACGATGCGACTCTACGAACTGATCACCTTCACCCTGCGCGTACGCACCCCGGCCGAAGCGCTTAAACGCCTGCGCGAGACGCTCGGCGAGGCGCGCGATGGTTGCACGCTGATGGGCTGCTGGTCGTCCGAAATCGGCCCGCTGAACCAGATCGCCGTGTTGCGCGGTTTCCGTGACGAGACGGCCCGCCAGCGTGAGCGCGAGCGCTTTCTCCAGGCACCAGATGCCTTCGGTATCGAAGCCTTCATGCTCGATATGAAGGTGGAAAACTACACGCTGTTTCCCTTCCTCGAACCCCTGGCGCCCGGCCATCACGGGCCGTTCTACGAACTGCGCGAATACAACCTGATTCCCTCCGGCCTGGCGCCGACCATGACCGGCTGGGAAAAGGCCGTCGGCCCGCGTACCGGCGAGGGCTACTCGGCGGTCTACGCGGCGTTCTTCGCCACCGACGGTCGCGCCCCGCGCTACCTGCACATCTGGCCGTACGCCAGCCAGGAGCAGCGCCTGGACGTACGCACTCGTGCGGTGGCGGACGGCGTCTGGCCGCCGGAGAACTCCGGGCCGCAACTGCGCGAGATGCATTCCACCCTCTACCTGCCAGCCGCGTTTTCACCGCTGCAGTAGGCACAGGTGATTTTTCCCATGTGTGTTTTCAGCCCGTCTCTCTCCTTGCGGGCTTTTTTTCTTCGGCCAGGACGCCGTTCCAGGTTAGTCCTGGCGGCTGCGCGACAGCTCATCGACCAGCGCCAGGCAATGCTGCAGCGCCGGCGAGGCGTCGCCGATGCGGCGGCTGATGATGATCGGCGAAGTGGCTTGCGCCTCCTGCAGCGGCGCGTAGGCGATGTCAGCACGGTGCAACACCTGCACCGAGGCCGGCACCAGAGTGATACCGATACCGGCCGCGACCAGGCCGATGGCTGTCTGCAGCTCGTTCGTCCACTGCGCCACACGGATCTGCAGACCATGCGTGGCGAACAGCGTCAGCACGTGATCGGCGTAGCTCGGGCGCGGGTTGCCCGGGTACAGCACGAAGGGTTCACGGGCCAACTCGGCCAGGCTCACCGGGCCTGGCAGCAACGGATGCCCGGCGGGCAGAGCCGCCACCAGCGGATCGAGGGTCAGTACCTGCTGCGAGATGGCCGCATCGTCGATATGGATGCGGCCGAAACCGACGTCGATGCGCCCGGCCTTGAGCGCTTCCACCTGCTGCAAGGTGGTCATCTCCGACAGGCCCAGCTCCAGGCCGGCGTCACTGCGCAAGCGGCGGATCAGCTCCGGCAGAACACCATAGAGGGTCGAGGGCGCGAAGCCGATGCCGAGCCAGGCTTTCTCGCCCGAGCCGATACGCCGGGTGTTGTCGCAGACCTTGCCCAGTTGTTCGAGCAGGGCGCTGGAGTGCTCGTGGAAGAAGCGCCCGGCTTCGGTCAGGCGCAATGGCCGGCCGCGTTCGATCAGGGCCACGCCGAGTTCGTCCTCGAGTTGCTGAATCTGCCGGCTCAACGGTGGTTGGGCAATGTGCAGGCGCTCGGCGGCGCGGGTGAAATTGAGTGTTTCGGCGAGCGCCTGGAAATAGCGCAGATGACGAAGCTCCATGAGCGGCGATCCTTCAAGGTTGGTGATACCTATAGGGTATTGTTGCAGACCAATTCAATATTGGAACCCCTAAAAAGGCAGGATCAATATCGGCTCACATACATGAGCAACCTGATGGGTATTGAAATGAGCCACGCCGCGATCGAGTCGCTCGAAGCGATCATCGTTGACCTGCCGACTATCCGCCCGCACAAGCTGGCGATGCACACCATGCAGAACCAGACCCTGGTGATCCTGCGCCTACGCTGCGCCGACGGCGTCGAGGGCATCGGTGAGGCCACCACCATTGGCGGCCTGTCCTATGGCAACGAGAGCCCGGACAGCATCAAGGTCAATCTGGATCGGCACTTCGCGCCGCTGCTGATCGGCCAGGACGCCAGCAATATCAACGCCTGCATGCAGCGCATCGACCGCGTGGTGAAGGGCAACACCTTCGCCCGTTCGGCCGTGGAAACCGCGCTGCTCGACGCTCAGGGCAAGCGCCTCGGCCTGCCGGTCAGCGAAATTCTCGGCGGCCGCGTGCGCGACAGCCTGGAAGTGGCCTGGACCCTGGCCAGCGGCGATACCCGCAAGGACATCGCCGAAGGTGAGCAGATGCTCGAAGCCCGTCGCCACCGCATCTTCAAGCTGAAGATCGGCGCCGGTGAGGTGAACAAGGATCTGGCTCACGTCATCGCCATCAAGCAGGCCCTGGGTGAGCGCGCCAGCGTGCGTGTCGACGTCAACCAGGCCTGGGACGAAGCGGTCGCCCTGCGCGCCTGCCGCATCCTTGGCGAAAACGGCATCGATCTGATCGAGCAGCCGATCTCGCGTCACAACCGCGCTGGCCAGGTGCGCCTGAACCAGTCCAGCCCGGCGCCGATCATGGCCGACGAGTCCATCGAATGCGTCGAAGACGCCTTCAACCTGGCACGCGACGGCGCCGCCCCGGTGTTCGCTCTGAAGATCGCCAAGAACGGCGGCCCGCGTGCCGTGCTGCGTACCGCCAGCATCGCCGAGGCGGCCGGCATCGGCCTGTACGGCGGCACCATGCTCGAGGGCAGCGTCGGCACCCTGGCCTCGGCCCATGCCTTCATCACCCTGAACAAGCTGGCCTGGGACACCGAACTGTTCGGCCCGCTGTTGCTGACCGAAGACATCGTCACCGAGCCGCCGCTGTATCGCGACTTCCAACTGCACGTGCCGCGCCTGCCTGGCATCGGCCTGACCCTCGATGAAGAGCGCCTGGCGCGCTTCCGCCGTCCCTGAAACCTGCCCTAAGGAGGAGAGCTCCCATGCTGTTCCACGTGAAGATGACCGTGAAATTACCGGTCGACATGGACCCCGCCAAGGCGGCCAAGCTCAAGGCCGACGAGAAGGAACTGGCGCAGCGCCTGCAGCGCGAAGGCAAGTGGCGTCACCTGTGGCGTATCGCTGGCCACTACGCCAACTACAGCGTCTTCGACCTGGCCAGCGTCGAGGAACTGCACGACACCCTCATGCAATTGCCGCTGTTTCCGTACATGGAGATCGAGGTGAGCGGCCTGTGCCGTCACCCGTCTTCGATCCACCAGGACGATCGCTGATCACTCTTCCAATCGATAAAAACAAGATGAGGAAATAATCATGAGCATCAAACTGTCGCATACCGAAAGCGTCCAGAACTTCTTCAAGGAAGTCAGTGGCCTCAGCAATGATCAGGGCAGCCCGCGCATGAAGGCGCTGATCAATCGCATCCTGCAGGACAGCATCCGTATCATCGAAGATATGGAGGTCACCACCGAAGAGTTCTGGAAGGCGGTGGACTACCTCAACCGTATGGGCGCGCGCAGCGAAGCGGGTCTGCTGGTGGCTGGCCTGGGTCTGGAGCACTACCTGGATCTGCTGCTCGATGCCAAGGACGAGGCGGCCGGCTTGCTCGGCGGCACGCCGCGCACCATTGAAGGCCCACTGTACGTGGCTGGCGCACCGATGACCGAAGGCGAAGCACGGATGGACGACGGCACCGACCCAGGTACGCCGATGTACCTGCATGGCCGTGTGGTCGACACCCATGGCAAGCCGGTTGCTGGCGCGGTGGTCGACCTGTGGCACGCCAACACCAAAGGCACCTACTCCTATTTCGATTCGAGCCAGAGTGAATTCAACCTGCGCCGCCGCATCGTCACCGATGCCGAAGGCCGCTATCGCGCGCGCAGCATCGTACCGTCCGGCTACGGTTGCCCGCCCGACGGCACCACCCAGGAAGTGCTCAACCTGCTCGGTCGCCATGGCAACCGTCCGGCGCACATCCACTTCTTCATCTCCGCGCCGGGCTATCGTCACCTGACCACGCAGATCAATCTGGCCGGCGACGAGTACCTGTGGGACGACTTCGCCTACGCCACCCGCGATGGCCTGATCGGCGACGTGACCTTCGTCGAGGGCGAGGCCGCCGCACGTGATCATGGTTTCCTGGGCAATCGCTTCGCTGAAGTGAACTTTGACTTCCAGCTGCAGAGTGCGCCCATACCGGATGCCGAACAGCGCAACGCCCGTCCGCGCGCACTGCAATAAACCGGGTGCCAACCACCCCGCTTGTAGCCGGCCCCAGGGCCGGCTTTTTTATTAAGCCCTGCGCCGCAGTCAACGTGGGCAATCGGGCTGGGAGCTTGACAGGCTTTGCGGCATCATCGCAGGCATCCGTCCTTGGTGCCCCCGATGAACATCGACACCCGAATCAAATTCCGCCACTTGCTGTGCTTTCTCGAAATCGCCCGCCAGCGCAGTTTCGCCAAGGCGGCCGATGCGATGGCGGTCAGCCAGCCGGCGATCTCCAAGACGCTCAAGGAGCTGGAGGAAATCCTCGAGGCCAGTCTGTTCGAGCGAGGCAAGAGCGGGGTGAGCCTGACTGCTGCCGGGGTGGCCTTCATGCGCTATGCCGGGCCTTGCGTGCAGGCGCTACGCGATGGCGTGAAAAGCCTGCGCGACGGCGAACACGAGGCCGGGCAGGTGCGGGTCGGCGTGCTGTCTACCGTCGAGAGCCTGCTGATTCCCGAGGTGGTCGGGCGCCTGCATCAGCGTCATGCGGCGCTGGTCGTCAGCGTGGCCACCGGGCCTGGCGCCTATCTGCTGAGTCAGTTGCGCGTCGGTGAGCTGGACCTGGTGATCGGCCGCATGACCGACAGCCCGGACATCCAGGGCCTGACCTTCGAACACCTGTATAGCGAGTCGATGACCCTGGTGGTGCGTCCGGAGCATCCGTTGCTGGCCGCCGGTGACGACGCGCTGGGGCGGTTGGGTGATTACCCATTGGTATTGCCGACGACCGGCACCACCATCCGCAAGCATGCCGACAGCCTGTTCGTGCAATGCGGGGTGACACCTTCGCGGCAGCGTCTGGAAACCCTGTCGCCGGCCTTGAGTCGGCGTTACGTGCTGTGTAGCGACGCGCTGTGGGTGGCGCCGCAGGACTCGGTATGCCTGGACGTGCGGCGCGGCGAGCTGGCCGAGCTGCAGTTGCCGGTGCGTGAGCCAGGCGGCTCGGTGGGTATCTGCCGTAACAGTGCCCTTGGCTTGTCGCTGGCAGGTGAGCGCTTCTGCGATGTGCTGCGCGAGGTGGCGCAGGCTTATCGTGAAGGGGATTTTCCATAACCATTTAGTTATGGGTGGCCGGCTTCTTTTCAATTTTCAGCTGCAGCGCATTGGCCGAGACTGCGCCAACCTGCAGGGGGAACATGCCCCCTGCACGACTCCACAATACCCACAACAGGAGTGCACCATGCCTGCCGAGGACAACCGTCGCTTTGTCATTCGCGACCGCAACTGGCATCCGAAAGCTTTCACCCCCGACTACAAGACCTCCATCGCCCGTTCGCCGCGCCAGGCGCTGGTGAGCATTCCGCAGTCGATTTCCGAGACCACCGGCCCGGACTTCTCGCACCTGAAGTTCGCCGAGCACGACAATGATCTGCTGCTCAACTTCAATAACGGTGGCCTGCCCATCGGCGAGCGCATCATCGTCTCCGGCCGGGTCATGGACCAGTACGGCAAGCCGATCCCACATACCCTGGTGGAAATGTGGCAGGCCAATGCCGGTGGCCGTTATCGCCACAAGAACGACCGCTACCTGGCGCCGCTCGATGCCAACTTCGGTGGTGTTGGCCGTGCGCTGACCGACAGCGAAGGCCGCTACATCTTCCGCACCATCAAGCCCGGCCCCTATCCGTGGCGCAACAACCCCAACGACTGGCGCCCGGCGCATATCCACTTTTCGCTCAACGGCCCATCGATCTCCACGCGCCTGATCACCCAGCTGTACTTCGAGGGTGACCCGCTGATCCCGTTGTGCCCGATCGTCAAGGCGATCGCCAACCCGGACGCCGTGCAGACGCTGATCGCCAAGCTCGACATGAGCACGGCCAATCCGATGGATTGCCTGGCCTACCGCTTCGACATCGTGCTGCGCGGCCAACGCCAAACCCATTTCGAGAACAAGTAAGGAGGGATGACCATGCCTGTTGAACTGCTGCCGGAAACCCCTTCGCAAACCGCCGGCCCCTACGTCCATATCGGCCTGGCCCTGGCCGCCGCCGGCAACCCGACGCGCGAGCAGGAAATCTGGAACCAGATGGCCAGACCCGAGGCGCCGGGCGAGCACATCGTGCTGGTCGGCCATGTCTACGACGGCAACGGCCACCTGGTGCGCGACGCCTTCCTTGAACTGTGGCAGGCCGATCACCAGGGCTGCTACGACGAGGACTACAACCAGGACAAGCCATTCAATGGCTTTGGCCGCACTGCCACCACCTTCGATGCTGGCAGCGAATGGTTCGCCTACACGATCAAACCGGGTGTAGTGAACAACTCCGCCGGCGTGCCGATGGCGCCGCACGTCAACGTCGCGCTGTTCGCCCGTGGCATCAATATCCACCTCAATACTCGTTTGTATTTCGAGGACGAGGCCGAAGCCAACGCCAAGGATCCGGTGCTCAACCTGATCGAGCAGCCGCAGCGCCGCGAGACATTGATCGCCAAGCGCTGCGAAGTGGACGGCAAGCCGGCCTACCGTTTCGACATCCGCATCCAGGGCGAGGGAGAGACGGTCTTCTTTGACTTCTGAGTTGTGCTCGCAGGCTGTGCGCTTCATCGAGGCGCGCGGCCTGCAGCTGGATGACGCCCAGCAGCGGATGCTCGTTCGCCTGGCCGATTGGCTGCAGGTGCGCCTGCGGCCGTCTGGCTGGCGGCGTCGGCCAGCGGCTGGCGCCTACCTCTGGGGCGCTGTCGGGCGTGGCAAGAGCCTGTTGCTGGCGGCGCTGTTCGAGGCCGCACCTGTAGCCAGCAAGCGCCGTGTGCATGTGCATGCGTTATTGCAGGAGGTGCAGCAACGCATGCTGCGCCATACCGGGCAGGCTGATCCGCTACCGCGCGTGGCTGACGAACTGGTCGGCGAGGCGCGGTTGCTCTATCTCGATGAATTCCATGTCCATGACATCGGCGATGCGATCCTGCTGGGGCGCCTGTTGCAGCAGTTGATCGAGCGCGACTGCATTTTGCTGTTCAGCTCCAACTACGCGCCGCCGCAGTTGTGCCCCAACCCGCTGTATCACAGCCGTTTCAAACCGTTCGCCGAACTGCTGCAGCGCCGCTGCCTGGTGCTGCAGATGGATGCTGGCCATGACTATCGTATCCACAGCACATGGCACTGGGGGCTCTACCTGCAAGGTCCGGCCAGGCTGCTGGAGATGCGTCTGGCGCATCTGCCGGCCACGTCGCAGTTGCTTGTGCAGCGCCGTACTCTGACACTGCGCGGCATGGACGAGCGAACGATCTGGCTGGACTTCTCCGCACTGTGCCGACAGCCGCTGGCCAGCAGTGACTACCTGCAGCTGTGCCAGCGCTTCGCGCATATCGCCATCGGCGAATTGCCCGCACTGGGGCGTTGCACGCTGGACGAACAACAGCGCCTGATCAACTTCGTCGACATTGCCTACGACAGTGGCTGCGAGCTTTGGCTGCAGGGGCCGCACAGCCTCGAGACGCTGTGCGCCGATATTGGCCATGGCGATTTTTCTCGCACGCGCAGTCGCCTGGCGCAGCTGCACCACGTGCCCATGGAGAGCCTGGCATGCTAGCGGTTCTGAGCATTACCGCCCCGATCTTCATCCTCATCGGCCTGGGCTTTTTCTCGGCTCGAATCGCGCTGGTCAACCGTGAGCAGGTGCGCGGCATGGGCACTTTCGTCATCTACTTCGCGCTGCCTGCGCTGGTGTTCAAGGCGCTGGCCGAGCGCAGCCTGAACGAGGTGCTCAACGGGCCTTATCTTGCGGCCTACGCCATGGCCTCGCTGAGCCTGTTCGGCATTGGCCTGCTGGTGGGGCGGCGTTGGCGCGGGCTGAATCTTTCCAGCAGTGCGATCCTGGCCATGGGCATGGCCGTGCCCAACAGTGGTTTCGTCGGTTACCCCATCGCGGTGATGGTGATTGGCCCCACGGCGGCGCTGGCCATGGCGTTGGGCATGCTGGTGGAGAACCTGCTGATGATTCCGCTGGCACTGGCCATCGCCGAAGCAGGCCGGCAAGACGGGCAGGGCTGGACGGTGGTACGTGAAACGGCGCTACGCCTGCTGCGCAATCCGTTGATCATCGCCATCGTGCTGGGGTTGGGCATGTCGCTGCTGGAACTGCGCCTGCCAGTGGTGCCGGCACGGGTCATCGACATGCTCGCCGGTGCCTCGGCTCCGGTGGCGCTGTTCGTCATTGGCGCCACGCTCAACGGCATGAAGGCCGGTGGCATGGCGGCGGACCTGGCGCAGACTTCCATCGGCAAACTGATCCTGCATCCGCTGCTGATGTTTGCTGCGCTGAGCCTGGTGCCAGGCGTCGATCCGCTGCTGATGGTCGCCGGTGTGCTGTTCGCCAGCGCACCGATGCTGAGCGTGTTCCCCATCCTCGGCCAGCGCTTCGGCCTCGAGGAGCGCTGCGCTGCCTCGCTGGTCGGTTGCACCGTGCTGGCCTTTTTCAGCGTCAGCGCGTTGCTGGCACTGCTGCGCTGGCAGGGATTGTTGCCGAGCTGAGGGCTGGTGGTGCGCACGGCGCACCCTACGCGATGGTCATCGCAAGCAGTGAGACAATGAGCGACACGAAACCCGTAGGGTGCGCCATGCGCACCACGATTGGCTTGCGCTTAGGCATGGTATCTGTAAGGGCTTCAGAAGCATCATCCGCTGCTTTGCTTACCAAGTTTGCGATTACCGCACGGTGGTTCGATAATCGCCAGGCGCTGTCCATCCTGTTTCGGAGGCATCATGAGCGAATCCCGTCCGCCGCTTACCAGTCTTGCTCCGCCGCCCTACGTGTCGCCGGCCAAGCGTATCGAAGAGTTCGCTGGCGACCCCAACTTCATGACTTCCCTGGCCCGGGGCCTGGCGGTGATCAACGCCTTCCAGGAGCGCAAGCGCCACCTGACCATCGCGCAGATCAGTCACCGCACCGAGATTCCTCGCGCTGCCGTGCGCCGCTGTCTCTACAGCCTGATGAAGCTGGGCTACGTGACTACTGACGGGCGCACCTATTCGCTGCTACCCAAGGTCCTCACCCTGGGCCACGCCTACCTGTCCTCGACACCGCTGGCGGTATCCGCGCAGCCGTTCCTCGACCGCCTCAGCGAGCAATTACACGAGGCCTGTAACCTGGCCACGTTGGAAGGCGAGCAGGTGCTCTACCTGGCGCGTTCGGCGATTCCGCAGCGGCTGATCTCGGTGGACCTGAGCGTCGGCAGCCGCCTGCCGGCCTACTGCACCTCGATGGGCCGCATCCTGCTCGCCGCACTGGATGACGATCAGTTGCAGGACTACCTGGCCCATGCCGAGATGCAACCCAAGACCAGCCGTACCCTGCACACCCCCGAGGCGTTGTGGGAGTGCTTGCAGCGCGTACGCCACCAGGGCTGGTGCATCGTCGACCAAGAACTGGAGCAGGGCCTGCGCTCGCTGGCGGTGCCGGTGTACGACTCGGCTGGCCACGTGCTGGCAGCGATGAACATCAGCACCCACGCTGGTCGTGTGCCGGTCGCTGAGTTGGAAAAGCGTTATCTGCCGTTGATGCTGTCGGCCAGTCGAGAGTTGAGCGGGCAGTTGTTCCGCGCGGTGTAGGCGTTCGAAGGTGTTCGATAATCGCCCGCTATGGCGATTATCGGATTGTTCTCGTCAGGGTCAGTTTTTAATGTGGCAGGTATCCACCGCGCTCGCTTCGGTGGCGCCTGCAACCTGACGAGAACAATACGATGGCCGACATCATCACGCTGCGCGACGCCATTTCGCGCCATGTCCAGGACGGCGATTGCGTCGCCCTCGAAGGCTTCACCCACCTGATTCCCACTGCCGCTGCCCACGAGATCATCCGCCAGGGCAAGAAAGACCTGCACCTGGTGCGCATGACCCCGGACCTGGTCTATGACCTGCTGATCGGCGCTGGTTGCGCGCGCAAGCTGACCTTCTCCTGGGGCGGCAACCCCGGTGTCGGCTCGCTGCACCGCCTGCGCGACGCGGTCGAGAAGCACTGGCCGCACAAGCTGGAAATCAGCGAGCACAGTCACGCCGCTATGGCCAACGCCTACGTGGCCGGCGCTTCCAATCTGCCGTTCGCCGTGCTGCGCGGCTATCAGGGCTCCGACCTGGTCAAGGTCAACCCGGACATCAAGTTCATCGACTGCCCGTTCAGCGGCGAGAAGCTGGCGGCGATTCCGAGCGTGCGCCCGGACGTCACCGTGATCCACGCGCAGAAGGCCGACCGCAAGGGCAACGTGCTGATCCAGGGCATCCTCGGCGTGCAGAAGGAAGCCGCCCTGGCGGCCAAGCGTTGCATCGTCACCGTCGAAGAAATCGTCGACGACCTGCAGGCGCCGATGAATGCCTGCGTGCTGCCGACCTGGGCCATCAGCGCGGTCTGCGTGGTGCCCGGTGGCGCCCATCCGTCCTACGCCCATGGTTACTACGAGCGTGACAACCGCTTCTACCAGGCCTGGGACCCGATTGCCCGCGACCGCGACACCTTCACCGCCTGGATCGATGAATACATCCGTGGCACCGAGGATTTTGCGCAGTACCAGGCGAAAGTGAATGGGGAGGCCAAGTGATGAGCGCGTTCAACACCAATGAAATGATGACCGTGGCCGCCGCGCGCCGCCTCGGCAATGGCAGCGTCTGCTTCGTCGGCATCGGTTTGCCGTCCAAGGCCGCCAACCTGGCGCGCCTGACCCATGCGCCGGAAGTGGTGCTGATCTATGAATCCGGCCCCATCGGCGCCAAGCCGAGCGTACTGCCGCTGTCCATCGGTGACGGCGAACTGGCCGAAACCGCTGACACCGTGGTGCCGACCGGCGAGATCTTCCGCTACTGGCTGCAGGGCGGGCGTATCGATGTCGGCTTCCTCGGCGCCGCGCAGGTCGACAAGTACGGCAACATCAACACCACCGTGATCGGTGACTATCACAACCCGAAAGTGCGCCTGCCAGGTGCCGGTGGCGCGCCGGAGATTGCCGGCAGCGCCAAGAAAGTGCTGATCATCCTCAAGCAGGGCCATCGCACCTTCGTCGACAAGCTGGCGTTCATCACCTCGGTCGGCCATGGCGAAGGCGGTGATCACCGCAAGCGTCTGGGCCTGCCGGGCGACGGCCCGGTGGCGATCATCACCGACCTGTGCATCATGGAGCCGGAAGCCGGCAGCAACGAGTTCATCGTCACCTCGATGCACCCAGGTGTGACCCGCGAGCAGGTGATCGAGAACACCGGCTGGCAGATCCGTTTCGCCGACAACGTGACCACCACCGAGGCGCCGAAAGCCGAGGAGCTGGCTGCCCTGCGTGACCTGGAAGCGCGTACCGCCGCTGCCCACGGCCAGGCCGGAGGTGAGGAATGAGCCGCGACGTTTTCATCTGCGACGCAATTCGCACGCCGATTGGCCGTCTCAATGGCGCGCTGTCGGCGGTGCGTGCCGACGACCTGGCGGCAATTCCGCTCAAGGCGCTCATCGAGCGTAACCCGCAGGTCGACTGGTCGGCGGTCGATGAGGTTTTCATGGGCTGCGCGAACCAGTCCGGCGAAGACAACCGCAACGTGGCGCGCATGGCGCTGCTGCTCGCCGGCCTGCCGGAAACCGTGCCGGGCGTGACCCTCAATCGCCTGTGCGCCTCGGGTATGGAAGCGGTGGGCGCAGCCTTCCGCGCCATCGCCTCGGGTGAGATGGAGCTGGCCATCGCTGCCGGTGTCGAGTCGATGACCCGCGCGCCTTACGTCATGGGCAAGGCCGACAGCGCCTTTGGCCGTGGCCAGAAGCTGGAAGACACCACCCTGGGCTGGCGCTTCGTCAACCCAGCGATGAAAGAGCAGTACGGCGTCGACCCGATGCCGGTCACCGGTGATAACGTCGCCACAGACTACGGCGTCAGTCGCGCCGATCAGGACGCTTTCGGCCTGCGCAGCCAGCAGCGTGCAGCGGCGGCTCAGGAGAGCGGCTACTACGCCGAGGAAATCGTCCCGGTGGTGATCAAGACCAAGAAGGGCGAGATCGTCGTCGACCGTGACGAGCACCCGCGTGCCGATACCAGCGCCGAAGGTTTGGCCAAGCTCAAACCGGTCAATGGCGAAGGCAAGACCGTTACCGCCGGCAACGCCTCGGGCCTCAACGACGGCGCGTCTGCGATGATCCTGGCCTCTGCCGAAGCAGTGCAGAAATATGGTCTCAAGGCTCGCGCCAAGGTGCTGGGCATGGCCAGCGGCGGCGTCGCCCCGCGCATCATGGGTGTCGGCCCGGTGCCGGCAGTGCGCAAGCTACTGGCGCGGCTGAACCTCGACATTCAGGCCTTCGACGTGATTGAGCTGAACGAAGCATTCGCGGCCCAGGGCCTGGCTGTCACCCGCGACCTCGGTCTGCCGGACGACAGCGCCAAGGTCAATCCGAACGGCGGCGCCATCGCCCTCGGCCACCCCCTAGGCATGAGCGGTAACCGCCTGGTACTGACCGCCGTGCATCACCTGGAAAAGACCGGCGGCAAGCTCGGCCTGGCGACCATGTGCGTGGGCGTCGGCCAGGGCCTTGCGCTGGCCATCGAGCGGGTGTGAGGCCTGTCGAACACTGTAGGGTGGGCTTCAGCCCACCATGCCCACTACGGCTATTGGTGGGCTGAAGCCCACCCTACGGCCCGGATCCTCCCTACCTTCTACGGAACTCGTGACGGTGCGCCGGTTGATGCCACACTAGCCGTACATTTTTCCCAGGAGCGTTACGCTCGTGAGCAACCAACTCTTCGATGCCTACTTCACCGCGCCGGCCATGCGCGCGATCTTCTGCGACGTCGGGCGAGTGCAGGGCATGCTCGATTTCGAGGCCGCCTTGGCGCGGGCCGAGGCGCGCGTGGGGCTGATCCCTGCTGAGGCCGTGGCGCCTATCGAGGCCGCCTGCAAGGCGGAACTCTACGACTATCCGGCGCTGGCCCAGGCCATCGCCACGGCGGGTAATTCCGCCATTCCGCTGGTCAAGGCACTGGGCAAGCGCATCGCCGCCACTGACCCGGAGGCCGAGCGTTACGTGCACCTTGGCGCCACCAGCCAGGACGCCATGGACAGCGGCCTGGTGCTGCAACTGCGCGCCGCGATTGGCCTGCTGGAAAGCGATCTCGCGAAGCTGGCCGATGCCCTGGCGGTGCAGGCCGAGCGCCATATCGACACACCGCTGGCCGGGCGTACCTGGCTGCAGCAGGCTACGCCGGTCACCCTCGGCATGAAGCTGGCCGGTGTGCTCGGTGCCATTACCCGTCATCGCCAGCGCCTGAGCGAACTCAAGTCGCGCCTGCTGAGCCTGCAATTCGGCGGCGCCTCCGGCAGCCTGGCGGCGCTCGGTGAGGCCGGCTGGGCGGTTAGCGGTGCGCTGGCGCAGGAGCTGGAACTGACCCTGCCCGAGCAGCCCTGGCACACCCAGCGTGATCGCCTAGTGGAATTCGCCAGCCTGCTGGGGATGATCGCCGGCAGCCTGGGCAAGCTCGGTCGCGACCTCAGCCTGCTGATGCAGACCGAAGCCGGCGAAGTTTTCGAGCCGTCGGCGCCGGGCAAAGGCGGTTCGTCGACCATGCCGCACAAGCGTAATCCGGTCAGCGCAGCGGTGCTGATCGGCGCTGCCACCCGCGCGCCGGGCCTGGTGGCAACAATGTTCAGCGCCATGCCGCAGGAGCACGAGCGCAGCCTCGGTCTGTGGCACGCCGAGTGGGACACCCTGCCGGAGCTGTGCTGCCTGGTCTCCGGCGCTCTGCAGCAGGCGCTGCTGGTGGTGCCGGGGCTGGAGGTAGATGCCGCACGTATGCGCGCCAACCTTGAGCTGACCCAGGGCCTGGTGCTGGCCGAGGCGGTAAGCATCGCCCTGGCGCAGAAGATCGGCCGCGACGCGGCTCATCACCTGATCGAACAGTGCTGCAAACAGGCGGTGCGCGAGGGCGCTCATCTGCGCGCGGTGCTCGGCGCCAATGCCGAGGTCAGCGCACAACTGTCCGCTGACGAGCTGGATCGCCTGCTCGATGCGGCGCATTACCTGGGCCAGGCTCGCCGTTGGGTCGAACGGGCCGTTGCCGAACACACGCAATTTTCGCGTTAGGAGTTATCCATGCCTGCCGTACGTCTCGCCGATGGCGATCTGAACTATCTATTGGAAGGCCCGGCCGGTGCGCCGGTGCTGGTGCTGTCCAACTCGCTGGGCACCGACCTGCACATGTGGGATGCACAGATTGAAGCCTTCACCCAGCACTTCCAGGTGCTGCGCTACGACACCCGTGGCCATGGCGCCTCGCTGGTGACCGACGGCCCGTACAGCATCGAACAGAACGGCCGCGACGTGCTGGCCCTGCTCGATGCCCTGGGCATCGCCAAGGCGCATTTCTGCGGCCTGTCCATGGGCGGCCTGATCGGCCAGTGGCTGGGCATCAACGCGCCCGAGCGCATCGAGCGCCTGGTGCTGTGCAACACCGCCGCCAAGATCGGTACGCCCGAGGTGTGGAACCCGCGCATCGAGATGGTGCTGGCTGAGGGCGAACAGGCCATGCGCGGTTTACGCGATGCGTCGATCTCGCGCTGGTTCACCGCCGATTTCGCCGAGGCCGAGCCTGGCAAGGTCGAGCCCATCGTCGGCATGCTGGCGCAGACCTCGCCCGAAGGGTATGCGGCCAATTGTGCGGCGGTACGCGATGCCGATTACCGTGAGCAGCTCGGCAGCATCATTGCCCCGACGCTGATCGTCTGCGGCAGTGGCGACCCGGTTACCACCGTCGAAGATGGCCGCTTCATGCAGGCGCGCATCGCTGGTGCCGAGCTGGTGGCGTTCCATGCTGCGCACCTGTCCAACGTGCAAGCAGGCGATGAGTTCAGCCAGCGCGTGCTGGATTTCCTGCGCTCCTGAACCTGTCATGGTGCGCTGGCGCACCCTACGGTTCCACGCACGCCGTAGGGCGTGTGGGGCCGCCTAGGTCGTGCGCACCGCTTCTTTTTTCGGAGTAATGCTATGGACGAAAAACAACGCTACGAAGCTGGCATGCAGGTGCGCCGCGCGGTGCTCGGTGACGCCCACGTCGACCGCAGCCTGCAGAGCCTGACGCCGTTCAACGAAGAGTTCCAGGAGATGATCACCCGCCATGCCTGGGGCGATATCTGGACGCGCCCTGGCCTGCCACGTCACACCCGCAGCCTGATCACCATCGCCATGCTGATCGGCATGAACCGCGAGGGTGAGCTGAAGCTGCATCTGCGTGCGGCGAAGAACAACGGGGTGAGCCGCGACGAGATCAAGGAAGTGATCATGCAGAGCGCCATCTACTGTGGCATCCCGGCGGCCAACGCCACCTTCCACCTGGCCGAGGCGGTGTGGGACGAGCTGGGTGTGGAGTCGTTGCAGGACTGATCGCTGCGAGCAATGGAGCGCTGCCCGGACCACGCATCCGGGCGGCGCTTTTTTATGCCTGCCATCCGTGGCCGCAGGATGTCAGATCGTGGCCGCGTGGCGCCCGGCGATGTAGCCGAAGGTCAGCGCTGGCCCAATGTTGATGCCGCCCGACGGGTAGTGTCCGCCCAGGGGGCTGGCCATATCGGTGCCGGCTGCGTAGAGCCCCGGTATGGGCTGGTCGTCGCTGTTCAGTACTCGTGCTTGGCCGTCGGTGCGCAGCCCGGCGAAGGTGCCGAAGCACCCCGGTTGTACCTTCACGGCATAGAACGGCCCGTGCTCGATGGGTGCTACGCAAGGGTTAGGGCCGTCGTGTTGCGCATCGCCGCTGCGGCGGTTGAAGGGCGTACTGCCGCGGCCGAACAGCGGGTCTTCACCGTTGCGTGCATGTTCGTTGAAGGTGCTGACCGTGGCGACCAGTCCGCTTGGGTCGATACCACAAGCCTGCGCCAGCTTTTCCAGGCTCGCGCCACGCTTGAGGTAGCCATTGCGGATATGTGGCCACAGCGGCACCGGTGCCGGGCGGGCGAAGCCCAGGCCATAACGGCGTTGGAAACGGTGGTCGCAGATCAGCCAGGAGCAGGCTTCCTGATCCTCGGGAATGGCCTTGAGCATGGCGTCGACGTAATCGTAGTAACCGCCCGCCTCGTTGACGAAGCGCCGGCCGTCTTGCAGCACGCCGATGATGCCGGGCTTGCCGCGGTCGATGATGTGCGGGAAGTGGCCGACGTTGCCGTCGGCGTAGGGCACTTTCGACACTGGCGCCCAGGCCACCGGCGAGCGCAGGTCGTCGGCCACGCGTCCACCAGCGGATTCGCCCAGGCGCAGGCCGTCGCCGGAGCAACTGAGCGGCGGCAGGGCGAGGTTATCGTGGCCGCTGGCATCACGCGGGAACATCGCCTTGCGCCGTGCCGGATCGTTGGGGAAGCCGCCTGCCGCGAGCACGACGGCCTTGGCGCGGATAGTCTTTTCCTCGCCGGCATGCAGCACCACGGCGCCGCATACGCTGCCGTTCTCGACGATCAGGCGCTGCGCGGGCGTGGACTCCAGCATCTGCACGCCCAGGTCCTGCGCCGAGCGGGCCAGGCGGGCGACCAGCGCCACACCATTGACCAGGTGCATGGCGCGACCATAGCGAGCCAGGTGATAGAGGTGCGTGGCGAAGCGCCGGATGACGTGCAGCAGCGCCTTGGGTGAACGGGTCATGTTGAGGAAGGCGGCGAGATCGGCACCGGCCATGATCGGCATACCCATGAAGGACGTCTCGCGCATGGTCTTGCGTAAGCGCGGCAACAGGTCGAGCACCTCGCGGCCATCGTAGGGCGCGGCGATGACCTGATGACCGCCGGTGGCAGCGCCGGGCGTGTCACCGTGCATGTCGGGGATGCCGTTGCCGTCGACGAACTGTAGCGCGGTGTGCTGTTCGAAGAAGGCCACCATGTCCGGGCAGTTCTGCAGAAAGGCGTCCACCAGCTCGGGGCGATAATGCTCGCCCAGCTCGTTGCGCAGGTAGGTGCGTGGCTGCTCGATGTCTTCGACGATGCCAGCGCGCTGGGCCAGCGGGTTGCGCGGCGCCCACAGCCAGCCGCCGGACCAGGCGGTCGCACCACCCAGCACCGCGTCCTTCTCCACCAGGATCACCCGTTTGCCCAGGTGTGCAGCGCTAATGGCTGCGGCCAGTCCGGCCGCGCCGGAACCGACCACCAGCAGGTCGCAGTCGAGTGGGGCATTGGGCATGACAATCTCCGCGCTTGTTATTTATTGGAACTTGGTTCCGAATTTTATGTGGCGACTGTCGAGGCGCCAAGCACTGTCGGATGATTCGTCCGGGAAGTCGTGCGGTTAGCGGTCAATTATTGTCGGTGTAGCCGGATGCAATCCGCGAAAGCGCAGCGATTGCGTCTTGCTCATGAGCCGTAGGGTGGACAAGCTGCGCGTTGTCCACCCTACGGCTGGGATGACCAGGGCCAGTTCCAGGCCTTAGGTTCGAAAGCGGCCGATGCGCAGCTGCAATTCATCGCCCAGTCTGGCCAGCTCGGCGCTCGAAAGCGCGGTCTGCTCGGTGGCACTGGCGCTCTGCTCGCCGATGCTGCGCACGTTGTCCAGGCTGTGGTTGATTTCCATGGCGACTGCGCTCTGCTGTTCGGCAGCACTGGCGATCTGCTGGTTCATCTGCTCGATCAGCGCAACCGCCTGATTGATATGCGTCAGGCTCTGGCCAGCCAGCTCGACGCTGCTTACGGCTTCCTGGCTCAGGTTCTGGCTGGCCTGGGTCTGGGCGACGGCCTGCTGCACGCGGTTCTGCAGGCTGGCAATCAGTGCTTCGATCTCGCGGGTCGAATCCTGAGTACGGCGCGCCAGGGCGCGTACTTCATCGGCGACCACGGCGAAACCGCGACCTTGTTCACCGGCGCGCGCCGCCTCGATGGCGGCGTTGAGCGCCAGCAGGTTGGTCTGCTCGGCGATGGACTTGATCACATCCAGCACGCTGCCGATGCGTTGGCTCTCGCCTTGTACCTGGCCAACGGTCTGGCCGGTATGCGCCACTTCGGTGGCCAGGCGCTCGATCTGCTCGACCACCTGACGTACCTGGCGATCGCCGTCACGGGTTTGCTGCTCTGCCTGTTGCGCGGCCTGTGAGGCATGCTCGGCGTCACCTGCCACCTGTTGCACGCTGGCGACCATCTGCTGCATGGCGCCGGCTGTCTGGTTGGATTCCTCGCTCTGCTCACGCACGCCGGCGCGGGTCTGTTCGCTGACGGCCGAGAGCTGTTCCGCTGCTGCGGCAATCTGCGTTGCGCTGCCGCCGATCTGCTCGATCAATTCGCGCAGGTGGTCGCGCATGCTCTGCAGCGCTCCGAGAAGCTGGCCAACCTCATCACGTCGTGTGGCGGTGCGAGAACCACTGAGGTCGCCGGCTGCAACCTGTTGCGCCAGCAGCAGGCAGTGTTGCAACGGCCCGACGATCAGGCGGCGAATCAGCCAACTAGCGAGCAAGGCCAGCAGCAGCGCGGCGGCGGTAAGCAGGGCAAGGGCCTGCAGGGACATGCGGTTGCTTTCATGCATGGCCTGTTGTTGGTACTGCTGCAGGTCGCTGCCTTGCTGCAGCATGCCTTGCGCCAGGTCAGCCAGTTGCCTGCGACTCTGCTGTTCAGCCTCGCGGCTCTGACGATAGTGCTCGAAGGATTCGCGGTAGCTGTCGAGTGCACGCAGTGCCTCGTCCAGGGATGCCTGCTGCAGGGCCGCCAGTTGCGTGCGCAGTTGCTGCGCCGCCTCGGTCATGGTCGCGAAGCGTGTTTGCCAGAAGTCGGCATCGGCGCTTGTGCCGCTGCGGATGAACTGACTTTCCGCCAGGCGCAGTTGCAAGAGCGTCTGGCTCAGGCGTGCTGCCGTTTCGGCCTGGTCAAGACTGCTCTGCGTCGCCATTTCGCCATCGAACAGTTGATCGCGAATCAGGCTGAACTGGTCCTGAGTGACCATCTCGAACTGGATCAGTGCTTCATCGGCGCGTATCGCCATCCCGGTCTGTGCCGTGCCTGCTTGAGACTGCGTGGCTTTCAGTTGGGCGAATTGCTGCAGATAAGCGTCGTTGCCCTGCAGCAGCTGTCGCTGCTCGGTATTGGCGTGCAGATCGGTCAGTTGTGCAGCGATACGTGCATGCTGATCGGCGATAGCAGCCGCATGGCTGGCCAGTGGCGCCAGCAGGTAGTCCTTTTCCTGTACACGGAGTTGCAGAATCTGCTGCTTGAGATCTGCCACCTGGAGCGATTGTCCGGCATGCCCGAGGATGTCACTGGCGGTGCGCCAGCCACCCAGCCCTACAGCCACGGTCAGGAGCATGACCAGCGAGAAGCCCAGCAGGAGTTTGTGCCCGACCTTGAGGTCGGCGCTGCGTTCGATAATCCAGCGCATGGGTTACTACCTCGAACAGTTGCACATCAAAAAAAAGCCCGTCACGAGGACGGGCTGAACGTGCCGTAACACTAGGAGTCACTTGTGCAGCGATGACGCGTGGGGCTTACAGAATCGACAGCGGGTAGTTGATGATCAGACGGTTCTCGTGCAGATCGGTACCGACGTCGCGGCGCACATTGGAGTTGCGCCAGCGCACGCTGAGGTTCTTCAGGGTGCCTTCCTGAATGGTGTAGGCCAGCTCGGATTCGCGGCCCCATTCTTCGGCATCGGTACGCCCGCCGGTGTGGATGTTGGAGCCGCTGACGTAACGGTTCATCAGGGTCAGGCCCGGAATGCCGAGGCCGGCGAAGTTGTAGTCATGACGCACCTGCCAGGAACGTTCTTCCGGGTTGTCGTAGCTGTTGGTGAAACCGTCGTTGACCAGGGTGCCGCCGCTGGCGCCGTCGATACGCATGAACTTGGTATCGCCGCTCAGACGTTGGTAGGCCACTGTGAAGCTGTTGTTGCCCGTCTTGGCGGTGAGTGCGCCCTGGTAAACCTTGTTGTCCAGCTTGCCGGCCTTGGCCGCACCTTCTTCCTTGCCGTTGACGTAGCCGAGGTTGGCGCCCAGCACCCAGTCGCCGACCGGTTGGCTGTGGGTCAGTTGCACGTAGCTCTGCTTGTAGACGTCTTCCAGGCGTGCGTGCCAGACGCCGACCATGGTGTTGTTGCCGTTGAAGCGGTATTCACCACCGCCGAAGTTGAAGTCATCACCCTCTACGCCACCGAAGGACATCTCTTCACGGCTGGCGTCGTTACGCTGGCTGTTCTTCCAGAACTGGCCGCCGTACAGAGTCAGGCCGTCGATTTCATTGGACGTGACCTGCGCACCCTGGAAGGTTTGCGGCAGCGAACGGCCATCGTCAGCACGCAGGATCGGCAGCACGGCGAACCACTCGCCGACCTTCAACTCGGTCTTGGAAATCTTGGCTTTCGCGGCCACGGCGGTACGACCGAAGTCGTCAGCCTGGCGGCCGTCGTCATGCACCGGCAGCAACTGGCTACCCGTGGTGCCACGGCCGCCGTCGAGTTTCACCGAGTACAGGCCCAGTACATCGAGGCCGAAACCGACGGTGCCTTCGGTGTAGCCGGAGCG